>Ga0208814_1001243_pt1 | contig 12320 bp, 18 predicted proteins | sample MalvirAntarct_55_FD_184253 | JGI IMG/M metagenome (GOLD analysis project Ga0208814, IMG submission 184253) | Marine viral communities from the Global Malaspina Expedition - Malaspina viral metaG Antarct_55 (SPAdes) (version 2) | ecosystem: Environmental > Aquatic > Marine > Oceanic | place...
AATCATCTTGTAATCTGGTAGTGTAGTATCAATATACATAAACTGATATTTCTTATCATAAATATATCTTAATACTTCATAAAATTCTTTTTTTGGTATTAGTATTGCTTCTTCAAAAATACTATCAAGTTCTTTTTTATTTTTATTTTCAAATAAAATCAATTGGCTTGCTGTCCGTCTCAGTTTGGGGTCTATCTTATTGTATGTTTGGCTTGTAGCGATAATACTTAAACTTCCACCTTTCCCCGCCAAGTGTCTTCTATTGAAAAACATTCTATGTAATAAATTTTCTACTTCTGCTTTACCTTTACCTCTTATATCACTAATACAATCATCAAGTATAAGTAATACCTTTTCTCCACTATCTTTAATCATACTTAACATACTTTGTAGATTTTCTAAACTTGCTTCTTGGAATTTTTGGTCGTCTGGTAGTAATTCAAAAGGGTCTTCTTCTATTGTATGAACGCTTGGACTAAATAAAAACACTCTATCAAATTTGCGATTGAAATTCTTGTGTGCCTTAGTAGTTAGTGCTAATAATAAATTTGTTTTTCCACTTCTCGGTTTTCCAACTATTAACATAGCAAATCCGCCCATTCGCGGAAGTGGTTTTGGAATTGTTATATCTTCATCATCACAAGTGAATTTAAATTTATTTACAATTATAGGACTTTCGTTTATAATTTCTGTTATAGACGTCATTATGTATATTATATATTATATATTATTTTTAAGCAAATCTATACTTTAATTGTGGTGCTTCTTCTGGATATTCAATCTCTTCTTCTTCTTCATACTCATACTCAATACTACCATTCGGTGAGGGTTCTGGTTCTCTTGTTTCTACAAATTCTACTTGTTTCTTTTCTTCTTGTGGTGGTGGTGCTCCATAATAATAATAATTATTTACTGGTGCTGGTTGCGGTGCTGGTGCTTGCTGTGGTGGAATTCCGCCTCCCCAATATTGATAAGGATTAAATTGTGGCTGTGCTTGATGTTGAACTTGGTATGGATATTGTGAATATAATTGAGGGTCTGGTGGTGGTATAAAAGATTGTGCTTGTAGTTCTTGATTTTTAGTAAGTTTCTTTGGTCGCCCTTTTGTTTTCTTAACTTTTGGTGCTGGTGCTGGTTTTATATCTGCGACTTTTTCTACTGGTTCTTCTGCTGTTTCTTCTGCTTTTTTCTTTAATAAATTTTCTGCTCTCTTTTTTCTTGCCTTTTCAAAAGCGTCTTTTTGTGCTTGGCTTCTTGGTTTTCTTGGTTTTGGTTCTGCCTCTACGACTTTAATTTCAACAGATTTTTCAATACTCTTGTTTTCAATCTCCGCTTCAATACCTTCCATAATTATACAATAACTTATATTTTATTCGTTTATTTCTAAAAATTAAAATATTATGTAAGAATATAGAACGTATGGAAGAACCTAAGAAACCCAAATCTTATTATCAAAAGAATAAAGAACTTTATAAAAAGGGAGGGAAGTATTATAAGTATGTCCCAGTTTATGAAAGAACTAAAACAGAAATAAAAATAAAACACGGCAAATTTATTATCTCCTTTAATTAATATATAGGATACTATGAGTTCAAAACCACCCCAAATTCCAAGAGGTAGCGCAGCGGGACGAGTTAAAGCACGACCACCAGCAATTCCACCAAATATTCGTGGTAGGGCTAATAAAAAATTTGAAGCAAGAGTAGAACGATTATTTCAATCAAGAAACGAACTTGATGCTTTTAGAGAAGTTGAAGACCGCAATAAAGAAAGACAGAGAAACGCAGAATTTCAAGAAAGACGCAGACAAACTGGTTTAACGAGTAAGGAATTAGCAATAGCACGTAATGTTGGTAGAGCGAGAGCAGAAGAGATTGGAAAAATAAATAGAGCAAAATTTGAAATAAATAAAAAATTAAATAGTAGTGGATTAAGTAAAGAATTAAATAGAGAAGCAGTTGCTGGTAGAAGTTTGGCTACTGGTAGTGAAAGAGTTGATTTTGCGAATGCTTTATTTGGTGGTGCTGGATTAGAACAAGTCGCAACAAAATTCACAGAAGTTAGAGCACGCATACCAGAACCAGAACCAGAACCAGAACCAGAATTTATATCAGCGCCACCACCACCACCACAAGCACCACTTGGAACAGAAGCAAGAGCAAGACCACAACCAATCGGTGTGAGAGATAATAGACCGATGAGTGAAAGAAGCACAGCAAATTTTGAAGCAAACGCATTCCAACCCAATACTGCTGGTGGAGGTCAAAGATTAGCAGATAGTGTAATACAAAATAGAGGAACTTTTTAATTTTTTTTATAATATATAATATACGATGGTTCAAACTTACAAGCAACAATTCAACAAAAAATATAAACAACCTTTATCACAATCAAATTCTTTAAAAGATATATCAAGATTAACTGGATATAAATTAAGTGGAATAAAAACTATTTTTGAAAAAGGCAAGGGTGCTTTTAAAAGTAATCCACAAAGTGTAAGACCACAAATTAAAAAACTTGGTAAGGGTGGTGCGGAGGCGTGGGGTTATAGTAGAGTTTATGCGTCAGTTAATCCAAAATCAAAAGCGTATAAAATTGATAAATCACACTTAATTAAAAAATAAATTATCTCTTTATAATATATACACTATGAAATTAACTATTTCTAATTCTACCAATAAAAACAAACGATTAAAAGCGGTTTTTACTGATAGTAATAACAAAACAATTATAAGACACTTTGGATTTAAGGGTGGTTCAACTTATATAGACCACAAGGATAAAGAGAAACGCAAAAATTACAGAAAGCGACACGAAGCCACAGAGAAAAAGTTTTATACAGACCCAAAAAGACCAAGCACACTTTCAAGATTTATTTTATGGGGTGAAGCAACAAATTTAAGAGAAGCAATAAAAAATTATAAAAACAAATTTAATTTATCTTAATATAATATAATGGGTTCTAATGCTGGAATAGACGATGGTATTTTTGATAGATTAGAAGTAATACAAGATTTAGGTGTAGGACAAGACCAAGATTTCGGCACAGACGGACAAGTTTTAATTAGTGGTGGTGAGAATGGTAATTTAAGGTGGGGCAGTAATAGTGCTACACTTCCAAATAAATTAAATAAATCTGGAAATAATATTGTTTTAACAAGAACAAGCGACGGACAAGAAGTTAGTTTTTTTGATGGTTCGGTTGAAACAGATATAGCGTCTATTAACACAATATACCAAGCAGATAAAGGTGTAGAGATAGATACAACAACAAGTCCAGAAACAATACAAGCAAAAGTTGATGATACAACACCAGCAAGTCAAACAATAAGTAATAGTGGAGGTGTTGCTAATGATGAATTGAATGTTTTAAGAGTTCCAAACTTAATTACTTTTGTTAATGATGGTAGTGGGGTTACGTCTGGTTCGTTTGATGGAAGTAGTGCGATAAGTATTGAAATTGATGGAGGGGGAGCGGCTTTTCAAGCAGATAAAGGTGTAGAGATAGATACAACAACAAACCCACATACAATACAAGCGAAGGTTGATGTTGATAGTGGTAATCCAAAAAATCAAACAATTACAAACGATTTCAATAATGATGAATTACACGTTTTAAGAGTTCCAGAAAATTTAACAGCAACATTAGGATTAGAATATCAAAGTGCTCTTACAAGTTATGATGGGTCAGTTCAAACAACAATTGAAACAAAAATTGATAAAGCAAGCGGACAAACTATGAGTAATGTTGGTGGAACTGGTGCTGATGAATTGAATGTTTTAAAAGTTCCGTTTGATTTAGTTGCGGATACAGCAAAAGGAACAACAACTATTGGTGGTTCTACTTCTGGTGTATTTAACGGAGGAACTGCTAATAAAACAATAGCAACTTTAAAAGTCCCACATACTATAACTATACAGAATGGCGATACAACTATTGCTTTTGATGGTTCAGCAGATAAAAGTATAACAATAGCACAAGGAAGTATAGACCATACACAAGTAAGTAGAATAGGAAACTCGGCAACACAAGTATTTCATTCATTCCCTTTCTATACCACAAATCCAAGTTTTACTACTGACGCATTCCAAGTGATTAATGGTTGGGGTATAGAAGGTTTAACTGCGGTTTCTACCGCTTATTTAATTAAATTAAGTTTCCAAGTATCCAGTCCTGGCGCAACAACTACTTCTTCTGGTGCGTTTAGTAGAGGTGTTATGAGATTAGATAAAAGTGTTGCGACGTCTGGTAATCCTTCTACTGCGTGGGCTGATGCGAATGGTGTTTATTCACCAATATCTTTTGGTGGTGTTAAACTTGCTGGTGGGAATTTTCAATTTGGCGTCGCTGGTGAAGTTGGAACTTTACTTTTTAATGGGCGATGGAATTATACTTATGTAATAACTGATTTAACAATTGGTTCAACTTATAATTTTATACCAAAATTTTATTCTCATCATAATACCACCGAAACCAAAACGGCGTTTTCTATCACTTATGGTGGAGTAGCGGGTCATTCAACTTGTAGTGCTGTTCCAATTGGTATAAATACACCAGCAGTTGTTAGTGAGGAAGATTACTAATTATAAAAACTAAAATAAAATATAAGATATTATATAACAAAGTATGAAAAAAAATAGTTGGATTTTACACTTGTATAAAGATATAGAACACACAGATTTAATTAAAATTATGGAATTTAATACTATAAAGGATTGTAGTGTTGTTTTAGATATAGATACACAAATTATTAGTAATTATTTTCACGGATTAATTAAAGCACGAGGTGTTTTAAAATATTGTATTTTATATCAATCCTTACCACTATAAACTATTTAAAAAAGAAACTTGTATTATATACAAAACAATCACGATGTTTAAGGTAGAAATCAAATTCAACGATAATATTATTCACTCAAACCATTATAAAACTTTAAGAGATATAGCAAATAATCTCGGTATGACTTATCAACAAGTAGCAGATATAAATTGTGGTAGATTTAATCCAACATACATAAATAAGGATTTTTTATTTCAACCAGAAATTATAATTCAAAGAATTAAAAACGAAATAACAATTATATAATTTTAATATATAATATATAATATATACGATGTTTAGACAATCAATAGACCCCAAAGGTTCTTTTCCACCAAGAAGCACTAAAAAACCAATAAAGAAAAAGAAAGGAACAAAGAAACCAAAGATAAAGCGTCGCAGAAGAACCAAAGACCGATTTGCTACTGAAAGAAAAGCAGAACAAGTATTTAGATTTGGTGAGAGGCGTAGTGGATTAAGCGGTAGAACTCTAAACAAACCAGAAGGTAGAACACAACCGAGACAACCACCACCAAGTAGAAACGATAGTAGAAATAATTTTAATCCAGCAGATTATTTAAGAATACACAATCAAGCAATAAAAAATCAATTAAGAGATATTGCTGAAAAAAAAGCAACTGGTGGAACTTTTACTGGAACAAGTATAGGCGAAGAAAAAAGAGTTAAAGAAGCAAAAGAAGCAGATTTAGAATTCAAAAGACAAGAAGCAGATACAAGGCGTAGATTTGTTGGAGCAGTAGAAAGATTAGCAGATAGACCAATCGCAGATAGACGCCCCGCCTTAGAGGGCGGAACTGCCCGAGAACCAGCACCAGCACCAGCACGAGCACCAGAGCCAGAACCAGAACCAGCCCCAATATTAGAGAAAAAAAAATTAAACCCACCACCAATACCTAAGAAATCAAAAAAAAAAGTTGAACTTGTTGGTTATAGTGATGGCGAAGAATTACCAGACCCAACAGATAGGTTTGAATTGGACGAAGCCAACCAGAGAGCCGCTGATAGTATGTTAGAAGAATTTGGTGATGGCGAAACAGCCCCAATTGGAACACAAACAGAAAGCATACAGACAACCACTACGCAAACACAAACAGAAAGGAGACCACCAGAAGACGATATAAATTATTTGGCTACTACAAGAAGCAACAGAACTCCGTTTGAAGCACCATCAGTTCCAGCACCACGACCAAGTCCAAGTAATCCAATTACAAAGGAACAAATAGACGCAATAAGAGCACTACACCCAAAGGCTATACCACCAACATCACCAAGACCAACACTCGCGCGCACAAACTCTCGCGTCAAAGAACCAGAACCAGAACCAGAACCAGATAGTAGCAGTAGCGACGATAGTTCAACAGAAAGCGATAATAGAGGAGGAGACGAATTATTAGGCAAGAGCCCAGACATAGCAGACGAATTATTTAGGACTGATAGTAGTGATGATGATTTAACGGAGGCGTATAAAGAAATAGCAGAAGATAAAGCATTAGAAGATAAATCTACTTTAACAGATTTGAAGGAAGTGTATGATGATAGATTAGGAGAATTTAAAGTTGAGTTGGAAGAGCAACTACCAGAAGACCGAAAGGCTTTTCAAAAATCAATTGACTTTTACAAAAAACTTATGGAGGAAGAGTTTGAAAACAGAGACAATCCAAAAACCGATTTAGAACGAACTGAAAGCAGTAGTAGTGGTGATACTTTTAATTTTAGTAGTGATGATAGTGATAAAGCAGCCAGCGTTAGAGGTATTAGTAGCGACGAAGAAAGCGACCCAAACAGCGATGACGCAAACGCTTATAGACTAATAGCAGAAGACAACGCAGAAGACGATTTAGCAATAAAAGACAAAAAACAAAGAGAAGCAAAGTATCAAGAAAGATTAGAAGATTATAGGTTAGAAATAGAAGAGTTTGATGATGAAGCAAAAAAAGGTTTAGATAGATACAAAGAACTTATGAATATTACGGAAGTTCAAGAAGGAACGCCACCGAGTAGCGAAACAGATAGTAGTGAGGATAGTGAAGACGACGAGGGATTTAAAATTGGAAGTAGAGGAATAGACCTTTTAAGAAATCAAGATATAGGCGATGGTATAGCAGACGCAGTAGGACAAGAGAGATACAATTTAGAATTGGAAGATTTAACCGACGAAAGTAATTTTGATGAAGGAGATAGTGATGATAGTGAAGTTAAAGCGTTTTTAGATATAGCGGAAGATGTCGCGTATGAAGATACACGTTTTAGTTCATTAGAAGATATAAGGGCGGCAAGAAAGGCAAGATTAAAAGAATTTGAGGAGGACGATATGGGAGGCAAAGGGGGCGACGCACTAAGAAAAAGATACAAAGAACTTATGAGAATAGCGGTGGAACGAGCAAAGAACCCGACGCCACCGAGTAGCGAACAAGATAGTTCAAGTGAGGATAGTGTAGATTTAGACGAAGATTTAGACAGAACAAATCCAACAAGAATTGAAGCAAGATTACAAGAATATCAAAAACTATCGGAGTTCGGGGATAGAGATAAACAAGGCAAATTTGATAATGAAAAACAACATTATAGATTAGTTGTATTAGAAGATGTTGAACCACAAGAAGTAGGAAGACAAAAAAGCAATAAAGGTTTTAAGAAAGGAGACCAATTTAGATTGAAAAACACAGATTATACTGGATTAAAGACCAATAAAGGTTATACTTTTTATAAGGATAATACTGGAAAACAGATGGTAGGTTCTGCGTCAAAAAATACATTCAGAATTAATCTAAAAACACAAGGCAGAAAAATAGAAAAAGCAATAGAAGACGGAAAAATTAAAATTGTATTTGATGAGTTTGAAGACGAAATATAATATTATATATATTATAAACAAGTATGCCGAGTGATAATCCCAAAATTCAAAAAGCGTTCAAGGACGGAGTAATTACAAAAGGTCAGTATGATAAATTAAGTGATGGACTACTATTAGGAATTATAAAGAAGAAAGGTTCTCGGACAGCGAAGTCCTCAAAGGACGAGCGTGGAGCAAAAGCAAAACCCAAAACAAAACCCAAGAGCAAAGGTGTTAAAGAAGTTAGGAAAAAAACTGGTAAAGAAAAGGGGAAGCCCGGCCGACCGAAAAGCGGAAGTATGGTGAAAGTTGAAAAATAAAAATAATTATATAATATATAATATAATGGAGGATTTGATTGGAACGATTAAGCGTGAGGAAGTTGTAAAGATTGATGATAAATTAATTCCACGAACTTATATTTGTGCTACTGATAATAGATTGAATTATACTTTTTGTAAAAAAGAAGATATTGAAACAAATAATAATCTACCAGAGGTAATTGATAGGAGTATGATTGATTATAGTGTAGTTGTTAAAAAAGGAGAACCAGAAACAAAAGATAGTATTGGAACTCTTGATGAAACTAAACCATTAAGTTATATCGCTTGTAAATCACAAGAACAAGGTGAATTATGGTATAGACAAAAATATCCAAATCTTCCAGAAGATTTTTATGGTATAATATCAAGATATACTTGGGGACAACCACAAACAAAAAAATCTATTAAGAATGAAGTTAAGAAAGTTAAGAAAAATCCAAAGAAACCAATACCACAAGGTTTATCTGTTCTTCGTGGTAAATTTAGCGTTAGATTTGATTGATTTGGGTTTTTTATATTTTGGAGGAAAGAATAGTAAATCTTCTTCTTCGTATTGTTTTAAAACTAATAACGCCATAACTGATTGTAATACTATTTGATGGTCGGTTCTTCTAATTGCTAATTTCTCTTTTTTTCTAATATATATTTGTTGTATAAAGTGATTGAATACTTTTATCTGTAAATCAATACTTTTATTTTCTCTAATATTATTCTCTACAAATCGTCTTCCACAAGTATATAAACCTTCTTTTGTAGCGTATTTAAATTTTGATATATATAAATCATTCCAGAATATATATATCCATCGCGAACTCTGCTTACTCATAATTGATTACTAATTGTATATATATATATTATTTCAAATTATTTTATATAATTATAATATACGATGTTTAATCCAGCATACACACAATTCATAAATCAAAGAGTTCCACAACAACAACCACAACAGAGAGCAATTGGTTTTGGTAATAATTTTAAAGATACTCCACCAAGTTTTATCACAGAAAAAAAAGAAGATAATAAAATAGAAAGATTGAATAAACCCAAAACTAAAAAAACTAAAAGAAAGAAAAAGAAAAAGAAAAATTAAAAATATATTATACTAATATACAAAGAATGAGTTTAGCAGTTCAACGCCGTTTAAGAAGTGATGCGCCGATTGGTCGCAATCTAAGTGAGAGTTTTGGAAAGGGTTTGAATATACACCAAGTTATACACGCGGTTAATCAACCGAGAGTTCATCATCAACCACGAGTAGCAAAACAGAATGTTATGTTAAGTAGTAGTGGTGGTTTAACTCGCGATATAGTCGCAGACCCCAACCAGAACAAACGAAATTTTATTGGTAATGTTAGTGCTTTTGAACGAAGGGCGATGCGTTCAAGTGGTAGAATTAATGATGTTTTTAGAACCGAAGGAAAATAAATATATATTTATATAATATAGAATGTCCCACAACAATCACGAAACAAATACTGGTGCTTCCAGATTATTATTTTTGAGTAGTGCCGATGGTAATAATCTAAGCGGTAATCCAAATCTAACGACTGATTTTGAATTAACTTTAAAGCAACCAATAGTAGTTCCAAATCACCACGCAATATTGATGTCGCTACATAGAGCAAGTATTCCACATACTTTTTATAACTTTCAACAATTTCGTAATTGTGGTGTTAATATTGCTTTAAGAAAAAGCACGGCGGTTGATACAGAAATAAGTAATTTAGATTTAGATTTAGAACAAGGAAATTATAATGCTTTGGATTTAGTGAATGTATTAGAAACACAAATAAACAATTGGTTAAACGGAGCAACTAAATCACAAATAGGAACTATAACAACTGGTGGAGTTGCTGGTAATCCAATTCCAGATAGTGCGAATGGAAAAGGTTTATTGTTTTATATGAGATATAGTAGAACAGAATTAAAGTATGAATGGATTATAAGTAGAGGAACAAATACTACAAGTGGAGCAGAATTTTATTTAGTATTTAAGTGGGCGAGTGGAGCAGACGCTGATAAAAGTATTAAGGACGAAGTAGGATTTATTGATAATGTATGGATTGATGGTATTACTTATGATTATTTTATGACGATAGAAATTAATGCTAATGGAGAAGAGTTTGATAATTATAGTTGGGGTGCTCTAATAAATAATGGAGCGAATGGTTTGAGTGATTTTTATACTTTTAAAGAAAAATCAGCAAACGACTTTACAAATAAAAGTTATAAAGTTTTAACTTGGAGTGGAAATATAAAAAATACTGGAACAACACAATTACCAGATAATACAACACTACCAGCAAATACTTTGAAACCAGTATTTAGTGCTATTGATATAAATTTTCACATAAGGAGTTTATATATAAAATCTAATTTAACACAACACTCCGTATTGAATTCAAAGCACGGCGGAAGGTTTAGTAGTATATTAGCAAGAATACCGAATGATGTAGCAAGTGGAGAAACTTTGGAGATATTCCCGCGAGACGGAATTAATCATAAGTTATTTTTAAAGGTTAGAGAAATAGATAGAGTATTTATAAGATTAACCGATGTGAATAATAGATTGATTGATTTGAATGGATTGGATTGGAATTTATCGCTTCAATTTGATTTTATTGAAACACCAGATGTTAAACACATAGCACCAGATTTAAGAGAATTAACAAACGATAATATTAAGAAAAAAGAATTAGAATTAGAAGAACGCAGAATAAGATTAAGTGGTAAGAAAAAAGAATTGGAAGATTTTTTAAGGATAAAGGATACTGCGAATTTTGTTAATAACTAAAACGATTATTCTATAATATTTTTTTTAAATTATATATATATATTATATATATAATAGAATGGGTTTCTTTTCACGATTAGCAAATAAAGTTGGTGGAGCAGTTAGGTTCGGAGTAAAACATAGTGAGAGTATTGGTAGATTAGCACACAAGGTAGGAAGTGTAGCAAGTAGGGTTGGTTCAGTCGCAACTGGTGTTGCTGCTGCTATGGCTGGTAATCCAATTGGAGCAGTTGCTGGCGGAATTGCTGGTGCTGCGAAAGGAGTTGGAAAAGTTGCTGGGGTAGTTGGAAGTGTAGCAGATAAAGTAAGTAGTATGAAATCAACTTTTGGTGGTGCTAATACTGCTAATGCTGCTTCTGCTGGTGCGGTTCGTATGCTTGGTGGAGTTCCACAATTACAATTAGGAAATTAAATTTTTTTTGTAAGTTATAATATATAATGGTTGGGTTTTTTTTAGGTTTTGCGTTTGGGGTTATATTCTGTGAATTGTGTGAATATTGTGTTAAAAAATCAAACGAAGGATTAAAGAAGGTTGAGAATGAATTGCTTGTTGGAGAGTTAAATAAATTAAAAGAACAAATTGAAAAACAAAATTAAAATATATTATAGTAATATATAAGATGAGTTTAAGTTCAACAAATACAGCAGATAGATATTTTGTGTATGATTTTACGGCGTTAGTTGATAGTGAGGGTGGTTGTAGTTTTGGAATACCACCAGCAAATTCAAATCAATTTGGAACAAGTCGTGGGTGTTTAATTAAAATAAGCAAAGTTCAATTAGCGCCAAGCACTACTGGAAAACCGATTGATTGGTATAGACCAGCAAGTGCTTCAACTGATTATCTACCGATGGGGATTAATGTAGAAACAAATTTAGTTAGTAGAAATTATTGTAATATTAGTAATGATAGAGGTGATGGAACTACAAGTGGAACGGGAGCAAATCAAAGTAATAATGAATTTAATGCCGTATCTTCAAATCTAAGTATTCCAATATATAGTGCTACACCAGAGATATTAACTTATGTAAGTTTTGACGACCAAAATAGTATATTTGCTGATGGATTACTTTGTGGATTACCTTTTGGAAATATTGTTAGGTTTAGATTTGAAGAAGGTGTTAAAAATCAAGCAGACGGCGGAAGTTCTATATATCCAACCAGCGATAAAACATCAACTATTAATGGATTTTTAAGTGTTAGATTAGAAGTGTTTGTATTAGACCAGAATTAAAAAACTAAAATTTTAATTTTAAAAATCAAAATTATTATATAAGTATAATTATAAAAATAACTATAATAACTATGGAAGGACGTGTATTACCGAAAACTCTTGATTATACTGATGTATTGCCTCTCGCCGTTGAGAGCCGTTCTCGTCGCAGAACTTTTTTCCCCATTAACGGACAAACCTTCCAGAGTGGAGGAGCGAATATTATTCGTATTGATTTATCATCAGATGCACTGCTTGATACTCAGCACTCTTATCTTCGTTTTACGATGAAACCAACTGCTACTACTTGTG
>Ga0208814_1001245_pt1 | contig 12303 bp, 5 predicted proteins | sample MalvirAntarct_55_FD_184253 | JGI IMG/M metagenome (GOLD analysis project Ga0208814, IMG submission 184253) | Marine viral communities from the Global Malaspina Expedition - Malaspina viral metaG Antarct_55 (SPAdes) (version 2) | ecosystem: Environmental > Aquatic > Marine > Oceanic | place: South...
AGCTTTCAAGGATTAGGAATCGTATCTAACATAATAGTAGGATACGTACCACCAGCTACAATCCCAGCTACAACCCCAGCACCAGCTACAACCCCAGCTTCAAGTGGAGCAGCTTCAAGTGGAGCGACTAGTAGTGGATCGTCAAGTGGATCGTCTAGTGGTGGATCAAGTGGTGGATCAAGTGGTGGATCAAGTGGTGGATATTAAAATAAAACAACATGAAATTAATAAATAGTTTTAACATAGATCAATCAGACTTGCCCGCACTGTCTACTAACAGGAATTTTTCTATTGAAGGAGATCAAGGCGCGGAGCTGATATTGCAAGTTGTAAATTCTTCACAACAGTTTTACAACTTCCTAACAAGATCTTTTACCGGCGTTTTTAACTCGGAAAATAATTTAAACGTTGTGTTAGGTAGTAGTGATTATAATAATTCTATTGTTTTTCCAGCCGCAGGTGAAACTACGTACACTGTATTGTTATTAACAGGCGCTAGTAAAGATACTGAGATAAACATTGGGTATAGAAAAAATTCTCACAGTGTAAATATAACTCAAGTAGCAAACAGCACTTTAACTTTTACACCATTGTCTGCTACAAGTAGTAAATATGGTGACATGCCATTTAATATAACTTCTGTAACATCTCCAGGTGTTTTTAACGCTACAAAATCACTTAGTTGGGATCTTCTAGGAGCACTGAGCGACACAAATGGTTTTGGGTTAAGATTAATAAGACAACCTATAGATACTGATTGGTATTTTCAAACAACAGAAGTAATACTTTCAAATCCAATAGGAGATACTGTTAGTAACAACCAAGTTGTTGTTAGTGATTTAACAGATATAGGAACTGGTATGGAACTAATATTTCATAAAGGTACAACAGCGCCAGCGGCAGCGACTATAATAACAGCTATTGATTTACTTACAAAAACAATTACGTTTTCAACAAGCACGGCTTTTGAAGATGGAGAAACAATGACGTTGAGAGCTAATGGTTCTAGTGTTATACAGAAAGCTATTGGAGCTAATATAGATTTTTCTAATTTTAACGCTAACACAACTTCAGCAACTTCTACAAAGTTAACTAAAAAAATTACATCGACCGCAACTAACTCAACAGTTCCTTTGGATGGTACTTATGGTATTTCTGGTGGTGGGTTTGTAACATTGTCTGGGGCTGGGATACGAAACACCGGATCTAACACTGTTCAATCTGTAAATGCTGGAGAAGCTGATGGTACAATCGTTTTACAGATAGCGCAAAGTGTTAAAGCAGGAACTGTGGTATCTTTTAAAGGATCAACACTAACAGTATCTGTTGTAAATACTTTTACAATAAACTCTCACCCATCTGCAAATAAAACAATATATTTAAACTTAGATAATTTTATAACACCAGGAGTATCTGGATCATAATATAAAACATGGCAATAAGAATAAACTTAAAAAACGATATTGATAACGCTTCTTTACAAATAGGAGACGTTGCTTACTATGTTAAAGATGATAACACTAGTACTTCTGTAACTAGTTTTACTGATAGCGTTAAAAAAATAGGTGTAATAACTAGTATAGGAACTTCGTATATAATTGTTGATTCAGCGGTTGAGCCTCCTGCCGATGCGTTTTTAATGTTTTCTAAAGACAAAGTAGCAAACAACACTAGTTTACTAGGTTATTTCGCTGAGGTTAAATTAATTAATAACTCTACAGAGAAAGCAGAGCTATTTGCGCTAAGCTCAGAAATTAGGTTAAGTAGTAAATAAAGCGCAAAAACTGTAACTATAAATACATAAAACACAACAATATGGCAAGATTACCAGTAGGATATAGATCTCCTTTTAGTAAAATTTCTTCAGTAAAATCCTCACCAGCAAAATTCCTTCCTGCTATTGCTCCTCTTTTAGCAAATCCAGCTGTTCAACAAGGATTAATGGCTGCCGCACCAGGTATTATAGGCGCTGTAGGTAGTTTGTTTGGTAGAAAGAAAAGAAAGGCAGAGCAGAGAGCTGCTAGAGATGAGATGGCGCAAGCTAAACAAGCTTTTATGGATATAGAGTATAAAAACCAGTATGAGAATTTAACTAACCCGTACGCTGAAAACGTTTACGAAGACATGACTGTAGATACGCAAGCGGCAGATTATTTAAAAGAACAACAACAACAATCTCAAGCTAATATAATGCAAGGATTAAAAGGAGTTGCAGGTAGTTCTGGCGTAGCTGGTTTAGCACAATCAATGTCTAATGTAGCTACTGGTCAAGCGAGACAAGCGTCGGTTGGAATAGCGCAACAAGAAAGAGCTAATCAACAAGCTAGATTACAAGGTGAGCAACTTAAACAAAAAGGTCAATTTGGAGTTGACAAGCTGAAAGCTTATGGTGAAACTCTGAGAACTGATAAAGAAAACACTAGAACAGCATCTATGTTCGGTTTAAGTATAGACAGAGCTAACGCTGCTGATTTGGCTAGATCAACTGCTAGAACCGCTGGAATAGCTGGTTTAGGTTCAGCTGCAGGTGGTATCGCTGGGTTATATGCTCCAGGTGGAAGTTTATATGATACACTTGGTGGTGGTGGTGGTGGGGGTTTAACCTCTACTGGTTATGACACGCCTATAGGACCGATAAATCAATACGCTGACGTAGACGACATCCCTGGTTTACCTGATTATTTAGCTACATCTTAAAAATTAAATTATGGCAGAAGAAAAAACAACAGATAAAGAAGATTTACTAGAAGATTTAGACACTAGCTTTGACGCTCAGTTTGATACTGATAAAGCGTTAGGTCTTGGAATGAACACTGTTCAACCTAAGAAAATTGACAACACGGCAATAGATACTCAAATATCTCAGATAGAAAAACCTTCTGGTGGAAGCGTGTACGATAAAATGGCAGCTAGGTATAGATCGCAAGGTGAAGCAAAAGTGTTACGTACACAGAAAAACTTAACTAATTTATTTTCACCTACAATAAACTTAATAAAAGAAAGAGAGGCAGCTGCAGAATCTAGGTTTACTTTATTAAAAGACAAAATGCCTGAGTTTGATGATTCAACTATATTTGGTCACCAGAGTATCGAGTTTGGTGGTCAAGAGATGCCTATTAAAGATTATGTAATGGGTATTAGTAAGTCAGTAAAAGAAGACTTACGTATGTTGTCTCGTTTAAATATTAATGACGAGAGGTATGATGAGGTAAAAAAGAGGGTTGAAAAAAACCAAGAAGCTATAGTTAATTTTGATGATATTAACCAGAAGTTGTTAGAAATAAGAAACTCCCAAGACGGTCGTGAAGATCACACTCAATGGAGTAAAGGTATGGATCAAACTACTATTGACATGTGGACAGATATCTATTCTAGTAAAGGTGAAAATATTAAAATAGTAGATGGTAAATTGATTTGGACATCGACTGGGGGTAAAAGTGAAGAAATAAAAACAAAAAGCAATGCTTTAAGTAGCCTTTCTTCTATTACTGAAATCCCTACAGATGAGAAAGGTATAAAAAAATTACAAAAAAACCTAAAAGATTTAGGGTACGAAATAGGTAGCACGGGTGTAGATGGTAATGGTGTAGATGGTGATTACGGAGATAAAACAGAGGCCGCTTATAAAAAGTTTTTAAACGATAAAGAAAGTATCCAATCTGAAGTTGATTCAGCAGAATTAGAAGGGGTTGGAGATACTAAAACTATAGATTTAAGTCAAATAGGTGAAGGTCCAACCATGATAGATAATAAAGGGACTAACATGGATATTGCTTTACGAGGTGAAACTCAAAAGTTTATTGAGTTAGGTGGAAAGGTAGATGATCCTATGTATAATCAAATGATTAAGTCTAAGCTTTCTCAATTAAACAAAATAGGTCCTCAAGGATTCAAGTCTTTAATATTTGACGGTATTGGTCTTGAAGATACAGACATGTTTACTGGTTCAAATACTGATTCATTTATTGAAAAAGTTATAGCGGACACTTATGCTGGTGGGGATATGAGTAAATTATCAGAAAAAGAAATAGAAGGGCACATACAAGAAATGAAATCTGGAGATGTAACGTTAGATTATAACGATGGTGAAGGTGGTACTTCTAGTTTACAATCGTTATTTATGAAATGGTACAAAGGTGAAATTGATGACGCTATTACAGAAGGTGTAAAATCAAAAGTAGTAGCCTCTTCAAACCCACAGAACAAAAACAAAAACAACAACAACAACAATAACAACAATAACAACAACAATAAGGCTACCGTTAGTTTTGATGATTTAACTAGCGGTAAAAACAGTGTGTTACCTGAGTTTCCTAATGGTAATAGAATAGAAAATAATGCAGAATTAGTTTTTGAAAACGGCGTACCTTTATTTAAAGATGCTGGTAGTGGCGATGTAATAGCAAGCTTTGAAAATGAACCGGAAAAGTTAATAAAGTTTTTAATCGGTTTGTATCCAGATGCTGATAGAAGTGCAGTAAGAGATTACGTGAACAATCAGGGTAAAATGCCAAAAAAACCTGAAAAACCTAAGACTTACAAGGAAATAACAAAAATGCTACCAGAAATAGAGGTGAACGAAGGTTTGTTAGCTATGCAGTCTGACGCTAGTCAATACACTAATATTAATGGAAGTAAAGTTTCGTTTATTGTTCAACAAGGCGTTGTGGATCAAGCTTACGGAGAAGGAGCTTTAAACCATAGTTGGGGAAAGGGTGCTAGTCTGTACAAGATAAAGCCGGGCAGTAGTGGTAGTCTGTACGGTATTATAAACGGAGCGTTCGTAAGTCTCACTGAGGCTGAGTTTCACAGTTCAACACTTGCTCAAAGCGGATTCTCCGACTCGTTTGTTATAGCTATTATTGATGGTAAACGAGTAGAAGTAGAAGATGCAATTACTTTTTTAAATAAATAAATTAAATATGCCAAAATCATTTAACTTACAGAACTATATATCAGGCGACAACACACTTGCGTATAATGGGCAAGGAGAAAAACCTGACGTTGTTGGTGAGATAAAAAAAATACCAGGCATTGATATAATGCCTACTGGTATAGACACGTACGTACTGCCATATTTATTTGATTTTATATTAGGTGTAGATAATATTTCTAGTGGTGTTTATGATTTTTTTGCTGGAGGTGGAGAAACGTTAATTGGTACTTCAAGAGAGCAGCAGTTAAAAAACAAAGAGAGTAGAGATTTAAGAAAACCTTTTGCAATTCAGGCTATAAAACAAGTTGACGAGTTAATTTCAAACAAGTATATAGATGAAACAGGTAGACAACTAGATGTAGCTGACTTGTTTAGAGAAGAAGAGTGGGGCTATATGGCTGAACTAGGATTTCAGTCAGCTATGAACTCCGCTCCATCTACTATTATAAGTGTTATAAACCCTTTGCTTGGTGGTGCTATATTAGGCGCTTCTACAGCTGGTGGTAAGTATTATGAAGATTTAAAAAACAGGCCAGATGAAAGTGTTAACAGCATAATATTTAACTCTATATTAGCTGGTGGCTCGGAATGGGCAACTGAATATCTTGGAGGTAGATACCTATCGGGACTTGGAGATATTGGTGGAAAAACGACTACAAAAGCTGTGAAAGAATACACTCAAAGTTTTGTAAAAAGCTTTTTTACTAAAGTAATTGGTGGAGCGCTTAGCGAGAGCGTTACGGAAGCGGTAAACGCTGTCGTGCAAGAGTCTGGTAATGTTTTATTTTATGAAGATGAAGTTAGCCAAAAAAAATATATTGACCATGTTATAAACGCGGTTGTGCCAGCAATGATGTTAGGTGGCAAGGGCGGCGCTATGGCTAGCTTTACTCCTAAGAGTAAGGAAAATTTATATAAAATTGCAGCACCAAAAAAGTGGAAGCAAGAGTTCTTTACTGTAAGTAAAAAAATCCATGATGTTACTTTAGACATTAGTAAAGCAAATCCTAACGAAAAGAAGGAACTACAAGAAGAGCTAGATAACTTAATAAAACAAAGAGATAAAAAAATAAGTGATTTAACTGCTTCTTTTGAAAACTTAACAGACAAAGAGCTTATAGAGTATGCTAAAAACTTAGATAAAACAAACAAAAACCTAGACAAAATAGGTAACAATAAATTTAGCGAAACAACACAAGAGAGAGCAGAGCAAGAAAACTTAAAGCTTTTACAAGAAAACTTTGATTTAATAGGTAGAGAATACACAGCTGAAGATATTGAAACTGAGAAAATAATCGGAGAAACCCTAAAGGCTTCAGAAATTATAGAGCAAAGACTCGGAAAGTTAAAGGGTATAAATAGAGATGATTTAGACGTTGTAATTATTAAAAAAGATAAAGACCTTGACAAACTAAGTAACAAAAACAAAGAAGGAGTTAAGAACTCTGACGGTGCTTTTATTGGAAAAAATAAAGATGGTAAAGCTACTATATACATAAACCAACAAGTAGCTGCTTTAGCTGGCGCTACAAATGTGGTTGGACACGAGCTCTTGCATTACATGGTTTCTAGAAAGTTTAAAACAGACAACAAGTCTATGGAGCCTCTTATTGGAGATCTTAAAGATTATTTACAAAAAAACCACAGCGAAGTATATTCTAAAGTTCAAAAAAGAATAGATAATTTTTATACTGATAAAAAAACTGGTAAAATAAAAGAAGGAGCTTTAGAAGAGTATTTGAATGTTTTTTCAGATCTAATATCTAAACAAAAAATAAATATAAGTAAATCTGGATCAAAAGGCTTTACTAAAGAATTAAAAGATGTTGTGGCTGGGTTTGGTTTTGGTAGTATAAAACTAGATACAGCAGAAGATGTAATAAGTTTTTTAAGTACTTATGAAAAAAACATAAATAGAAAAGGTTTACTAGGTAAGTTAATGGGGACTAAAATTCTTGATATTGGTTTAGAATCTTCTAAATTACAAAAAAATGAAGAAACTAAAAAGCAAGATGATACACTAAAAAAATCTAAATCAAAAGCTGTTGACGCTGTAAACGAGATGGAGAAAGGTGTCAAAACAAAAGAAGAGTTCCAGAATCCAAAAGTATTCAATAATGTATATAACTCTATTGTTAAGAAAAATGGAGCTATAAACAACTACGTTAAAAGTTTAGGATTAAGTAAAGAGAAGTTTCAAGAGACTATTGATGAACTTGGTGATAGGTTAATGAATTACGATCCAGCTGCCAAAAGAAAAACAAAAAGTGATGAACCAATAACTGTCGGTGAATTTTTAATGGCTAACGTTGGTTACTCTAAATTAGAAGCCGCTAAAGCACTGGCTATTGAAAGTAAAAGAAAAGACAAGGAAAGACCAACTGATTTAGGGGAAACAACTAAAGAAGGTGATATCAAGATGCAAGTTGAAGATACTGACACATCGGCACAAGAAGTTTTAGACGAGCAAGACATGTCTTTAGAAGGAATAGCCAAAAGAGAAGCTAAGGAGAACAAAGCAAAAAAGAAAAGGTACTCTAAGTTTAGACAAATTTTAGGATTTGAAACTGATGGAGATACTTACAATGCTGTTCTAGACGCTGCTAGAAAGAGTATACTGTTAGCGTATGGAAAAACACAGAAGATCACAGATTCTAAGGCTAGAGTAGATAAGATAGTTGATCTAATTAAAAAAGAATACAATAGTCTTAATAGCGATTTATTTAAACCACTTAAAGACTTTTTAGGTACGAAAGAGTATCTTAATAACTTAAGAAAGTTTAGAGAGGCTATAGTTGAATCTATCTCTACAGCTGACTTAGTGCAGATGGAGAAGTTTACACCAGATAGTGAAAGAATATTTACTACTTTTGTTAAAAAGTTAACTAAAAAATCAGATGTTAAAGATGCTGTTAATAAAAACTTATTACCTAAAGATGCTTTAAATACTATAGACAAAGGTGAAGCTGTCAATCTTTATCAAAAAGTGATGCCTAATCCAAACGAGTTTATAGGTTTTGCTGATCAACCAGCTATTAACCCTATTACAAAGCAAAGATCTGGATTAAAAGGTACTAGAAAAGATGGTTTTGCAAAACGTATCGGAGAGTCTTTGATTCTAGATGCTGTGATGGAAGTAAGACAGGAAGCAGACGTACAACAAACGCTTACTGAAGACTTAGGCGCACAAATGGATATTCAACAACTAGCATCTAAAATTGGTAGAGAAGTTGAAGTTAAGTTTTCTAAGTCTAACGCTGATAATGTAATAAATTACGATTTAAAAAATAGCTCTGTTAAGTTTTCTAAAATGAGCGTTAAACAAAGAGACAAAACAATACAGAAACTTGCTATAGAAATTGATAAATTTAAAGAAGACAGTAGTCAAAGAGTTTTATACGAAAATTTACTTTTAAATCTAAATAAATTCAAATCGTATGAAGAAGCGGTTAACGTTACTATAGAAAATACAAATGAAAAGTTTGGAGGTGAAGTTGCTTTTGAAATAAAAAGCGTTTTATCAAAAGGTGTTTTGACTAAGGAAAATGTCAATTCCATAGTTGATAGTTTTAAAAACATAACATTAGAAGAGTTAAGAATAGAATCTTTACCTTTGTTGGCTAAAGCTTATAATAAAATATTTACTGATCCCAACATTAGCGTTGATCAAAAAATAAGTGTACTATTAAACTTCGTTGGTATAGTTGGTAGAAGCACAAGATCTGGTAAAAACACACCGTTAAAAACAAATAAAGAACTTTATAGTTGGATAGAAAAAAATCTAAAACTTCCTACAGAAATTCAAGATAAACTTGAGGTTAAAACGTTTGATGGTTATGGTAAAAAGAATATTTCTAAGATTCTATACGATGGTAAAGAAATAAATAAATATTTACACACCGACTCCGTTAGAAGCGCTTTGACTTCTAATAATGACAAACAGACCATTTTAGAAACAATGAGGTCTCAAGCAAAAGAAGCGTTTTCAACTATGCTTAATATTCTAAATAAAGAATCTCGTTTTACATTAGAAGAAAAACTTGCATTTATAGAAAGAACGTTTTTAGATCAAATGGGTATGATGAGAAAAACTTATCCACCAGGTTTTTATATGTTTGGTGAAAATTATAACGCAAAAAACACAAAGTTAGAACATAACCCACCAGTAGCTGAGGCTAAGGAAATATGGAAACAATACGCTAAGGGTCAAATAAGCGAACAAGCTGTACTTGATTGGTATAAAAACAACAACGCTTCTGTTAATGTTATTTCTAATGAAATAGACAATATCTTAAAAGAAGAAGGACTTAGTCAATCTCGTAAAAATGGTGAAAACAGGATGGAACATCCTAGAATTAAACCAATATTAGAGTCTGAAAACAAAAAAGGTAACATTGGTGATTACAAAAAACAAGAAAAAGAGTATACACTAGAAAATCTTGAAAAAGTAAATAATTTAATTTCCTTTTCTAAATCTACTAAAAATCCTAAAAAAGGTATCACGATATTAGACTTTGATGATACACTTGCTACAAGTAGTTCTTTAATTAAATTTACTAGACCAGATAATACAAAAGGTACGTTAACTCCAGAGCAATACGCTAGTACATACGAAGATTTACTAGGGTTAAATTACAAGTTTGACTTTTCTGAATTTAACAAAGTTGTAGATGGTAAGCCAGCACCGTTATTAAACAAAGCTAAAAAGCTTGCGGGTAAGTTTGGTACTGATAACATGTTTATCTTAACAGCTAGACCAGCTGAGTCTGCAGTTGCGATACAAAAGTTTTTAAAAGAAAATGGTTTAGATATACCATTGAAGAATATTACTGGACTAGGTAACTCTACAGCAGACGCTAAAGCGTTATGGGTATTAGACAAGGCTAACGAAGGTTTTAATGACTTTTACTTTGCTGATGATGCAATACAAAACGTTAAGGCTGTACAAAACATGTTAGATCAAATAGATGTTAAGTCTAAAGTGCAGCAAGCTAGAGTTAAGTTTAGTAAATCTATGAACGAAGACTTTAATAATATACTAGAAGATGTTTCTGGTATTGATTCTATCAAAAGATTTTCTGAAGCTAAGGGTAAAAGACGTGGTAAGAGTAAAGGTAAGTTTAGATACTTTGTACCACCATCACATGAAGATTTTATAGGTTTACTTTATAACTTTATGGGTAAAGGTAAGCAAGGTAATGAACACAGAAGTTTCTTTGAGCAAGCTTTAGTAAGACCTTTGAATAGAGCTTATAGAGAGTTAAACGCAGCGAAACAAACTATAGCAAATGAATACAGAGCGTTAATAAAAGGAATGCCTATAGTTAGTAAAAAACTAGGTAAGAAAATACTAGATGGTGATTTTACAAACGAAGACGCTATAAGAGTTTACTTATGGGATAAGTTTGGGTTTAAAATACCTGGATTATCAGAAACAGATCAAAAACAATTATCTGACTTTGTTAAAGACGATCCAATGTTACAATCTTTTGCTGATATGATAGGTACTATATCTAAAGATAAAGAAGGTTATGTAAAGCCTAGTGACAACTGGGATGCTGGTGGAATTAAATATGATTTAATTGATGCTACTGGTAGAATTGGTAGAGCACAGTTTTTTCAAGAGTTTATAGAGAATGCTGATATTATATTTTCTAAAGAAAATTTAAACAAAATAGAAGCTATATATGGAGCAGACTTTAGAAGTGCTGTAGAAGACATGCTTTATAGAGTTAAAAACGGCACCAACAGACCAACCGGTACTAATAAAATGGTAAATGGTTGGATGGACTGGATCAACGGTTCTATCGGTGCAACCATGTTCTTTAACGCTAGATCTGCTTTACTACAGCAATTATCATTTGTTAACTTCATGAACTTTAGTGATAACAATATGTTTAAGGCAGCTGCTAGGTTTGCTAATCAAAAACAATTCTGGTCTGACTTTGCGATGATATTTAACTCTGATTACTTAAAACAAAGAAGATCTGGAGCTGGATTTGACGTTAACGCAAGCGAAATAGCTAGAGAAGTATCTGGAGCAGTTAATCCTGCTAGAGCAGCTATAAGATATTTATTAAACTTAGGTTTCTTACCTACTCAAATGGGAGATAGTTTTGCCATTGCTATTGGTGGTGCTAGTTTTTATAGAAATAGAGTTGCTACGTATTTAAAAGAAGGGTTAAGCCAAAAAGAAGCTGAAGGTAAAGCATTTATTGATTTCCAACAAATAGCAGAGGCTACACAGCAGTCAGCAAGACCTGATATGATATCTCAACAACAAGCTTCTGTTTTAGGTAGATTTGTACTAGCTTTCCAAAACGTTACTTCTCAGTATGCTAGAATAATCAAAAAATCAACAGCAGATATAGTAAAAAGAAGAGTATCGCCAGGTTACAAAACGCAAGGTAAAAGTGATATGGCTAATGTGTCTAGGATAATGTATTACGGAGCCGTGCAGAGTGTTATATTCTACGGCTTACAAACCGCTTTATTCGCTATGATGTTTGATGATGATGAAAAAGATGAAGAGTTTTTTGATAAGAAAAAAGATAGAATTATAAATGGTACTATAGATAGTTTACTAAGAGGAGCCGGTGTTTTAGGTGCGGTTATATCTACTGTAAAAAACTATGTTATAAAAGTTGTTGAAAACTCAAAAAGTGATTCGTGGTTTAATTCACCAGCTTGGCCTGAGCTACTATCAATATCACCACCTATTAGTATTAAGCAAAGAAAAATTTCTGGTGGAGAAAGAACAGCCGACTGGAATAAAGATGTTATAAAGGAAATGGAAGTAATGGATATTGATAATCCATTATGGGATTCTGTCACTAGCACTGTAGAGGGTTTTACTAATATACCGTTAAACAGATTGTACAAAAAAGTTCAAAACTTAAGAGCTGCTCAAGATTCTGAAAATGCTTGGTGGCAAAGAGTTGCGGTTGCTTTAGGTTGGAGTAAGTGGGATGTGGGTATTGAAAATAAAAAAGTAGACGAAGTTAAAAAGAAAATTAAAAAAGACAAGTCCAACAAAAAGAAAACTAAAGAAGATAAAAAGGAAGAGTCTATCAATATAAAAAAACAAAAGCAAGAGAAAAAAGAAGGTAAAAAAGATATTAAATGCGCAGCTACAAGCAAAAGCGGCAATAGGTGTAAAACAACTATAGAACCTGGTAAATCTTACTGTACTATTCACGAAAAGGTAACTCAAAACAAAAGTGGTAAAAAATCTCAGTGTAAAAAAATAAAGAAAGACAAAAAGAGATGTGGTATGCAAACTAATTCAAAAAGTGGATATTGTTACTATCATGATTAAAAACCTTAAAAAAAGTGTAATCCTTTAATAATAAAGTAAACTATAGAAA
>Ga0208814_1001246_pt1 | contig 12299 bp, 8 predicted proteins | sample MalvirAntarct_55_FD_184253 | JGI IMG/M metagenome (GOLD analysis project Ga0208814, IMG submission 184253) | Marine viral communities from the Global Malaspina Expedition - Malaspina viral metaG Antarct_55 (SPAdes) (version 2) | ecosystem: Environmental > Aquatic > Marine > Oceanic | place: South...
GTGCGTTCCTGCACCTTTATTATTTAGCTTATAAGTTCCTATTCTAGTATACTTATGACAAACCTCCCATTTTAGAGCATCTCTAATGTATTCTTTTATTAAGATTTGGTTTAGTTCAGATACTGCTCCAGATTTTATTTCTGTTTGTATCTCATTAAATAAAGCACTACCTAAAATAGGGCGTACAAATGTGTTTTGTATGCTATCAATTAGAGGCTTTAAGTATCCGTCATCTACATTGTAGTTTAAAACGGTGTTCTCTTTTACGAAAGCGGGGCTTACTATTAATATCATGATTTTTTCTTTCTAACTAGTACTTGAGTCCATACGTGTCTGCAATAAGGTAAAGAAGATTTGCCCTCACCTTGAGGAGAGTACCATCCCCCACGAGCTAGCCATACATTTGTAATGTCAGAAAGTCCGCTAGACTTCATTTCGTTACGCTTGCCTTCTATCTCTTCTCTAGAGAACAGCTTTCTCTTACTAATCATGTCTACACAGAAACCTCTAGAGCTGCCGCCTTGCTTTAAAGCTGGGGCGTTGGGTCTTAACTCATATCTATATTTAATTTTTGCTTGTGGTATCTTAATAGCCTTAGAAACCTTTTGACCTATTGGCGACACCGTTATAGTAGCGTTATCTAGGATTAATAAGCCAGCCTCTTCGAGTATGCCTATAGCTTCGGTAACTTCCGACGCTTGCAGCTCTAAGGCTTTAGCTATTACAACTGCTGTAGCTAGTGGATTCTCAGATAAAAAAGATAGTATATCTCTCTGTATATCTTGCACTTCAGTAGCGAACTCTGTAGGCTGTCCATCTTCGTTAAAATCTAACTGGAATTTTTCCGATATTTCGTAGTCGTCTTCGCTCACTCCTATATCGTCAAATATGTGACTGATATTTTCCTCTCCCGAAAAGTGAGAGCACATTTGAGTAGGTTCTGACTCTCCTTGTAACAGCCTAAGTGCAGTCTCTTCGGATAATCTCAAAAACTCCATAAGAGCCGCCTTTCCTTGGCTTATAGATAGCGTCCCTGCTTTTACTAGTTCGACTATAGATAAAGCACTCGCTATTTGAGCACCGTTATAAGAGGCTTCTTTCTGTGCCTCCTCTGTCGTAATAGCGTCCGCTGCTGGAGCTTCCTCTATGTTACCTTCTGCAACGTCTCCAGATATAGGAATAACAGAACCTTCGCTCTCTTCGGCCAATTCTAAGCCCGTCTGTTCGTTTATAAGGTCTCTTACCTCTAATCGTGTTAGATTAGCTAAGATAATGTCGCTAGTGAGGTCTATAGTGTCTATAGGCTTAAGTGGTAATAGTTCTATGTTAGTGTTTTGTATTTCTAAGAATGCTAGTTTCTTTATTGTTCTTAGTATCGTGTTCTTTCTTTCTTGAACATAAGTATTAGAAAATATTTCATAAGCCAAATCTAGCTCACTTCTACCGCCTAGTTGACCCTGCTCCTTAACTCCGAAAAGTATAGGGTTGGTAACTCTATGTCCGATAAATATAGACTCCTTTACTCTCTTACTCATCTCTGTGTATCTCTCATGTAAGTCGTTACCGTTTAGGCTTGTAATCTCACTAGAGTTCTCTTTAGATGGAGAGAATAAATGTACTATCTTAGTTCCAGAAGCTCCACCGAATTTATCTTGGAAAGATTTTTCAAACGCCTTAGATTCCTCTAGCGTCTCTGGCACTCCGTTATTGTGTGTTATTATAGTACCTCCAGCAAATCCGCTTTTAACTTCATTTAACCAGTAGTCTCCTATCTGTACGTCTGTCTTTATCTCCGCAAGCGAGCCAACATATACGGGTAAAGGGTAGTGCTTAAGGTTAGGTCTATAATCTACGTGGTAAATTATACCTCTCTTTTGGTTTTCGTCTGCTGGATTGTATCGCTCTAGGTGCTTTATGTCTGGTCTAGAGTCTCTCGTCCCTTTTTCCGTAATCCAGTTGTTTGAGTATTGGATAGAACCATCTAAACCTAGTCTAATATTGGCGAAATCTACGTGATGATACTGGTTTCCTGCAACCGTTTTGATTACCTCTATAGCATATCCGTTAAATAGCTCGTAATCTAGAGCAATTCTCTTAGCTAAACTAGTCCAATCTTCCGATAAATTAGCAGAAGATAGCCATTTCTTAACGCTTAAGTCTTCGCTTTCTAGTCCGTTACCTACTATGTAGCCTACCTTACCGTTGATTATAGCGTTGTGCGTGCTACTATCGTTGTATAAGTCTATAAGTTCAAAAGGATATAGGTTATTCTCACCGAAATAAACGATGTTTTGACTCTTCTTTTCTAAGAACTTAGGTACTTCAGCAGATGCGAAGCTAGTACTTACTGGGAATTTACTCATAAATTATTGTTGTTTGTTCGTTTGTGTATGAATATACAACCTCTTGAGGCTGCTTTAATCTTAATATACCGCGGTGTATCTCTACTCCTACAGTTCCGCCAATCGTTTCGGCGTTTATTATCTTGTATGGGTAATCTCCATTATTTGGTAGATTAAATGTAGCGGTCTCCAAGTCTTGTATGCCTTCTGTTACTTCAAAGGTTACATACCTGCCGTTCGCATCAACGGGTGCGTCTAGAGTTACGTTAACTTCATACTCCGCTGCCTCTATGGTCATCGTGTAGAAATCGTTACTAGTCTCGTTTGAGATGTTACAGTAGATGTGGCTGGTTATATTTGTTTCTATTATGTCCATATTAAAAAAAACCCCGCCACCGATAAAGTAGCGGGGGTATTAGTGTCTAAGATTAGACGATTAAACTATAGGAAAGGCTCCGTCAGTCACCTCTATCATAGGGTCGAATTCCATAGCTTGGAAAGAAAGGCTATAACCGTTTCTATCTCCAAGTGCAGTTCCCGAACCAGATTCTCCTGCTGTCATTCTAACACCGTTAGTCTGACCCATTAGCCAATATACTCCGTTATTATCTTTAATGATAACAGATAGTTTAGCTCTTGCCAACATCTTAACCTCGTTACGCTTCTCTGTATCCATTTTATTGATTACATAAGTAGCTGTCTGGTCAAAATACGACGTTCCGTTTTGAGCATTTACTGTAGGGTTGTCATTCATTACTGATGCCGCTCCTTGAGCGTTAGTACATTCGTACTTCCAGTATCTGAGAGATGTTCCCGTTATTGATGTAGCTTCACCTGCTGCTTCTACTACTGCGAAATCGTCTACCATATTGGCAAACCAAAACTCAGCAACGCCGCCAGCGGATTCGTTACAACCTACTGTAAAGCCCGTAGTTATATTACAAGCCATACGATTAAGGTACTAAAGTAAATTCTACAAGTTCAGAAGGGTAAGCGATTTGCAGACCTCTCTTAAATTTCACTCTGTAATAAACTTTGTCGTCTTTCTTGTCGTACCACATGTCAAACTCTTCCTCGTCGTTTTGAAGGTCAAAACCTAAGAAGAAATTGTCTTGAGTTCCTAAGAACATTCTGTCAGTGCCGTCAAGTCCTACAACTCCTACAAGTGTTACGTTCTTACCAACTACACCCATTGTGTAACTAGCCCAATCCGTAGCATTTACGTTATAAAGATTCTTAGCGTTTAAAGTATCTACATATTTGTCGAAAGTATCTTGACCTACGAATAATACTTGGTTAGCAGCAGACTTAACTTTAGCTGGTCTAGAGTTAACTAGGTTAGTGATTAAAGTGTCAACGTTTCCAGAAGCTCCAGAAGTGATACCAGTTGCAGCCGTTACAGCTCCAGTATTACCGTCTATTGCAGTAGCAGCAGCGTCAATAGTTTTGATTAAACCGTCATATCTGTTGATATAAACGTTTGCAGATGCAGTATCTCCAGTCCAGTCAGATACTTCGTTATGCTCCATTATCGTCTTAACGATAGAGTCAGCTACTTCTGATTCGAAAGGCATGCTGTCAGTCTCAGCGTTACCAGCTTTCAATAATGTTTGTGTGTACTTAGGAATTAAATCCTTCATGCAGAAACCACTAAAGTAAGTGATTTGTCCTACTGTAAGGTCTCTGTCTGTGAAATTAACATCTCCAGAAGCCGTTGCAGAACATCCGCTTCCGTCTTGTGGGAATGCAGTTACTGCTAATAGGTGTAGTGCGTCTGTCTTTTTAACTCCAGCTTGTAGTGTGAAGTAGTCACTAGACGTTTTCTCGAAATATAATCTCGAGATAAGGTCTTTGCTTTGTTCGTTAACGTAGTCCGTTAAACTTGATACATCGAAACTCATTTTTGTTTTTATTTATTATTTATTTGTTGCTCTTAATGCAGCACCCATCTTAGCAGCTTTCTCAGCTCTAGTTAGTGCCTTAAATTCTGCAGGCTTACTTGAAGTAGACTCCTCGCTCTTAGCTAAGTCTTCTAATTCAGAACCCACTTTGTCCATAGCGTTAGAGAAATCTTCTTTTAGATTTGCTCTCTCTGCCTTAATCTCTGACAACTCAACCTTTAAAGATTCGTTCTCATTCTTTACACCTTCCAATGCAGTAGTGAACGCTGCGGCATAATTAGCCATAGCTTTCTCCAACATCTCAGATAATTGCTCTGCTGTAAATTCGTTATCCTCAGTAGCTACTTCTCCAGCTCCTTCAGTAACAGATACAACTAGACCACCAGCAGTTTCTAGTATAGTACCATCAGCTAGTTCGTGCTCTCCGTCTGGAGCAGCTACTTCACCTTCTGACAATACAACTATAATAGCAGTACCCTCGATTAGTTCGCCTTCCCATTTTACAATAGTGCCATCTACTAACGTAGACTCTGCGAAATTAGTTTCCTCAGTCTCTACGACCTCAGTCTCTGACTCCGAAAAGACAGATTTTAATGTGCTTATCACACTTTCTAGATTTAATTTATTCATTGTTTTAAATTTATACGGTTCTAAATCGAAGACACCCTCTACACTAAATCCCTTTAGTAGTCCGTCCTCTTTAACTTTTGCCCATGCGTCGTCATTTTCTACTTTAGCAGCGATAAACCACGTGCCGTCTGCTACGTTTTCAAAGCCTCTAGGTGGTGCTATGCCTAACTTCTCATCTGTAATGAAAGATTGATATACATAAACGCCGTCTAATATCTTGAATTGGTCGTGTTCTTCATTGAAAGCACCTTGCTTTGACTCCTTGAAATACTTTTGTACTAGAGCTTTTATAGTTTCCTTTTTGAATATAGCGTAATACTCTCCACGCTCATCTCTTCTATATATAGGTAGGTTAGGAATCATAGCAGCTCCCATAACTATTCTCTGCTCTTCGTTTATAACCTCAAACTTCTGAGTTTCAAACGCTTGGTAGTTTACTCCTATAGCTGGTCTATCGACTAGAGCGATAGCTTGCAAGCCTTCGACTTCGTCAGATAGTTTAAATTCGATAAAAGGTAAGTCCATTATAAATATATACGAGGTTTTAAATTAATGGGCAGTCTACTCTACTATTACAGCTCTATTATAAATACCGTCTACGTTGCCGCTGACATTTCTAATGTCTGTCTCTGTAACGATTACTTTCGTAGTAGATTGACTTGTGCTTACTCTAGGGCTAGTAAATGCTCTAGGCTGGCTACCAGCTCCGTCTGTGTTTGGAACTGTAGGAACGTCTGTAGATGTGCCGCCGCCTCCAAACTGAGTACTATTAATAGCTGCGACTTGTGCAGCACCAGCAACAGCAACTACTCCAGCTTCAACGAATTGAGCTCCAGTAGCTAACTTGGCCGCGTTACCTCCAGCCGTTAATGCGTTAGTAACACCGACAGCGGTAGATATCAATGCTTGTCCTATTCCGAAAGCCTTATTTAATTTAAACGCTTTCTTTTGACTCTCTTCGTCATCCTTAGCAAATGCTTTAGCCAGTCCAGAGATAGCCCCTAGAACATTACCAGCAAGCTGTAGTCTTTGAGCTGACAGCTCCGCCTTAGCTTTCTCTTCTCCTTCCGTTATTTTTACGCTCTCCGCTGCGAATTGCTTTTGCAGTTGTAGTCGCTGCTCTTCTGTTAGCGTCTTGTCTTCTGCTACTATTAACTCTCTTCTAGCTATTTCCTCGCGTCTAAGTTGGAACTCGTCTTCTTCCGCCTTTTGGTCGTACTTAAGTTTAGCTATAATCTTCTCTTGCTCTGCTAGCTCTTTGTCTGCTTTTGCTTTAGCGAACTTGTCGTCTATTTCTTTCTTCTTAGCTATTCTAGTCTCTTCTAATCCGCTCACGTCTAAGTTGTATTTCTTAGCTTTGGCTAACAACTCCTCGTATTGCTTGTCTACCTTTCTTTTCTCCTCTGCTCTCTTTTCGTCTTCTCCGCTAATGTTAGCTACTCTAATACCTTCGATAGTGTCAGCTATTTCCTTCTCTGCCGCAATCTTCTCCGCCTTTATTCTAGCATCCTCTGTAGCTACTTGAGCGTTTACTGTATTTAATTCTCTCTGTAGTGTTCTCGCTACGGTTGCTCTTCTCGCTATTTGATTATTTACGGCTGCGATTGCGTTAGCTTCTTTATCTAGATTCTCTTTGTTGGTTCTACTAAAAGTATTCTCTAGCACTTGAGCATTTTTTCTTAAGACTAGGGCTTTAGTCTCTGCGTTAAGCAAAGTTTCTTCTAGGTCTCTAGCTTCTAGTAGTGCAGCTTTTCTATCTTTAGCGGAAACCTCATCTTCTTTCTTTGCCTTAAGCCTTAATTCAGCTATCTTACTCTCTAGTAAGCTCCTCTCTACTATTAGCTTTCTGTCTATCTTGTCAGCTTTAGCCCTCATGTCGGCCACACTAGCAGCGGCGTTACCCTCTTTTACTTGCTCCTTTACAAAATCCTTAGTAGCTTTCGAGACTTTGTCTATGCTGTTCTTAACTCCAGTCAGAGTATCCACAACACCACTGCCAGCCGCCTTAGCGTCGTTCAATGCTCCTGCAAAGTCACCGCTAAACGTTTTCTTAATTGCAGACCCTAGAAAACCGAACGTATCTATAAGGCTTGTAATCCTATTTGTGATATTCTCTATAATTAAATCCTTTAAATCTATTATAGCTTTCTTTGGGTTTTCAAATACACTTATTATTTTCTCTCCTAAATTAGCTAGTATGTCGATAAGGTTTCCAGTTATAGCACCTATAACACCCATGATTTTAGCAAATTTATTTTGCCCCTTTTCGCTAGATGTAAATGCTTTACCTACTGCAATTATTCCGATAATTAAAAGCCCTATGCCCGTCGCAGCTATAGCAAACTTTAAACTCTTAAAGGATTTGATAACGCCAATTAATGCCGTCCTCATTCTACCTAGTTTCGCTCCCATGCCACCAGTAAGGCTATCAACACCAGAAAGAGAAGAGCCTAGCCCTTTTGAGCTTTCAGATGTCTTTTTTATAGTCTTACCAGTAGCGTCTAGATTTCTATTTAGTTTCTTTGTAGAGCCGTTCATGGTAGTGATAGTCTTAGAGGACTTACCCATAGCCTTCTCAGCTTTCTTGACTGAGGTTTCTAGCTTCTTAAATTCTTGCGTGTTTTTACCTACACTCTTTAGATGCTCCTTAGATTTTACTAACAGTTTATTTAACTCCTCTAGTGATTTATTGCTATCCTTTAACTGTATGGATAATTCTAAAGCTATACTTTTCTTTGACATATTAAATTCTTATTATTCTGTAGATTAATTGTATTTGTATTGTTACATCTGGACTTAATTCAAAGTCTGTAGACGAAGAGATGTCTATAGACTCTCCAAATAGTAGCCCAGACAACGTAGGTATTGTGACAAATCCCGTATTATTGTCCGTAGCGAACACAGACGAAGCTATGCTAGCCACCTCAGTAGACGCTACAGAGCTTTTAAAACTAACTTTGCTACTAATATTAGGGCTTAGTCCATTCATTCTTACATATCCTCTAAGAACTTCGTAGGATTCGTTGCTCCTTAACGCTGGTAGTACACTAAATCCACTACTTAAATTAGTTAATAGAGGGTAATCTAGTAAAACATCTAACCTACTTTCTGCCATTAATCCGTTTATATACGTCTCGTTGTCTCTGACAGCCTCAATATTAGGCGAATTTAGTAGCGTTACGTTAGATGCTTGTATGTCTGAGCCGTTACTGCCTACAACTAATAGGTTTTTATTTCCACTTACTCCCGTAATATCGTCACTAACTATGATAGAACGCCATCCGCTAGTTATATTGTCTCCAAAAGTTATGACATCTGTCTGACTTCCGCCGCCTCCGTTAGGTCTTAGCGTTGTATTGAATCTAGGTATAGTCTCTTCTGAGTTAGTGTACACACCTTCTCCGCCTAGAACCTCCTCTGTAGTTCCAGAGAACGGGGTAGAATACCTTTGCTTTACGAATATACATTTAGTAGTACCTCCGCTATTAGGGTTATAGTCTACTATCTTAACTAATCTCCAGTACTCCCCATCTATATAATAGGATTGTCTGAAATTATAGTCCGTATAGTCTGCTGGTCTTAAAGCCATGTAACAAGTTAGTACTTTGCTATCCTTGCTTGTTATCTCGTCTATGTAGTTCTTCCAGAATGTATTATAACAGTTAGCGTTAGGATAAACAACAACATCACTACCTCCGTAGCTAAAGTCATAGTAGAGCTTCTTAGGGACTCCCCAGTTCAAATCGAATGTAGGAGCATACGGATTGTCTAAATGTCCAGCGTATGGATAAGAGCTTAGTGCTGTGGTGTTTAAGTTCCAATTTACAGAGGTGTTAATTAATCCACCCCAGTATAGTAGTCTTATGTTGCCTTTTGCTTCTACCTTGTCTCCGTTGTCGTCCTCGAACTTAATAGAAGAAACTATCCTCCCATTATTTGCAGACTCGCTAGACAATATAGTAGGAGAGAATATAGTATTTATCTTGCTTTCTTTCTTTATAAAGTCGTTAACTACGTCTACCTTGTACCTTCCGTAAACTTCACCCTCTGTATTCTTGTGGCTTTCGTTATACACGTCTTTATCCTCCTTGTCTTCAAATAGGTATGTACTAGCGTCTAAGGCTCCTATAGGCGATATGGTAAGCTCTCGGCTTCTATCTACCTTTTCGGTAGCGTCTACTTTAACGTCTGTGTAGTAGTCGTCTCTAGGCTCTATATAAATTAGATTCCTATCTATAAGGTCGTAGTCTAGATATAAATTAAACCGCTTGATAATAGAACCCACAAAGTCTGTTTGCTTTATCTTGTCGGGAGTAGCGGAACTCATTATTAAATTATCTCCGTCTGTATAGTAGCTGTCTTTAATTTTCTGAGTCAATACACTTCCAGTATTTAATTGAATAGATAAGTCAGCGTAAGTGAACGAGTAACTGCCTCCAGTATTATAACCAGATGCGGTGAAACTATCATACCAAACCATAGAGTAGTCACTGCCTGCCACACTAACAAAGTCAGACATAGCAAAAGAAACCTCCATAGTGTACGTTTGTCCATCCACAAGAGGAGTGGCTCTAACTAAGTCACCTAAGTCTATAACGAAGCTATCGACTACCGTACCTCCGTCTTTCTGTAATAAGAATCCAGTCTCTAGTTTCCCGTCTGTCATGTTGACAACGTTATTGAGGACAGAGGTTATAGAGGCATTAGATTCATTATAAGTAAACGTAACATCTAAAACTCCGTTCCATGCGTAAGTATTGATTTCCGTAGCTGTAAATAAGCCAGTAGTTAAATCGTATTCGTTTAATGCAGTATTGTAATTAGGTGTTGTAGCGTCATTGAATATTAGTACTCCGCTAGCTCCTACAGTTTGGTTGGATGTTTCTCTAGATACGTAGAACTGTTTAGCTTTTAACCCAGCATTTCCTAGTAGTATTCTGTCCGCAGCGTAAGGAACTACAAGAGACTTGAATAATGTAGTATTAAAGAAGTCACTACTAATAGTATAGCCTTGCTCTGAGAATATTCTAGTCATGTATTCCTTAACAAATATAGCTGGCTTGAAGTCCGCTACAGTCCAGTTAGTGTAGCTAGTGCGTCCTCCGTAGTCTATCATAGGGTAAACGTAACCCGTACCTATAGTGGTATACCATGAGTTTATTATGTTCGCGTTGTTTAGGATGTGATTTAAGTCAGAGAAGTCTAAGTCACTTAAATATAAGTCTTTTATACTCTCGAAGATATTACCTATCTTTCCTATGCCTTGTATCTTGTATTGAATATTGCCGTCTACATTAACTATATCTACTAGTCTACAGTACCCATCTATAAGAGTAATACCGTCTTGAATTATCTGATAGCTAGTTTTCAAGTTCGGGTCGAAGGTTTGAAACAATACATTAACGTCAAACGCATGTTCAAATATTTGATTGACTGCATGGCCTTCTGGTATGCTTATAGTCTTAGAATAGTCAGTAGTCCTCTTCTGAGGGCTCTTGATGTCATAGCTCTCTTTAGTTAAAGGGATAGCTCCCTCATTGTGAGGGATAGAGTGTCCTGCTATTATGTGTTCTATTACCATTGTCTTTCGTCTGAGTTATCTATAGTCATCTCTAAGGATAAGTTAAACACTTTGCCGTCTTCTGCTCTACTGTGCTTGTACGTATTACCAGCAACATTCACGCTTACAAATCCATCCTCACTTCTGTAGTAAACTTCTGGAGACGTTATAAGGTCTTCTAAGCCCTTTACTTCATAATCATACAGTAATCTACTGTTAAGGCTGTAGCTTTCGCTTGTGCTAGTGTTAAATGACCTAGTACGCTGTGCTGATGTAGTGTAACTTAGGCTACTTCCGCTCACTCTATCAGCGGCATGTTTAGCGTATGTCTTACTTACGTCTGTATTTCGCTCGCTTTTACCATCAAATACGAAGCTATCAAAGCCTCCCCATCTATTCAACCAATGTAATTCGTAGTTGGTGTAGCTTGTGCTGCATTCGTCTAGCTCATATAGGTAACTATTTGACACCATTGCAGTCAAGAACTCTCCGTATATGCCTACAGCAAAGTACTTGGCGTTAGTAAATACTGGATTAGTATCCCATGCGTGAGCTCCTACCTCTTGTCTGCCTATATCTAGAGCGAAGTAGTTAGCGTCCGTAAGCCCTAAGTCTAGCTTGCTTGTAGATATTACTCCGTAAGATGAGTTTAATGTTTTGAACCATACTTGAAAGTTAGCCGTTACTCTCTGTAGCCATTGTATTTGTATCTTCTGCGTGTCTTTAACCTTAATGAATGTGTCTGACGAGCTAAAGGAACTCAATAGAGGCTTATAGTTATCAAAGCCACTCAATAGATTAGTACCTACTATTAACGAACTCGCTTGGTAGTCCTGCCATTCGTTAGATGCGAACTGACTGTACTTTGGAGATGAGGCTGAGACCATAGTAGTGTTAGCTGTCACTACAGAGCCTTGTAACGCACCAGAGTAATACTCTTGAAAAGTCACATTGAAAGTACTTAAGGGGTTCTCTATCAAGTCTACAGTATCTCCAGTAGGTATAGAGTAAGTAATAGGCGTGTAAGACTTAATTACATCTTGTACGCTGAACACAGCTTGAGTAGTCGCTGGCCTTATATTAACTTGCTGCGTGCTTATTAATGTATTAGCTCCTGCTGGGTCTAGGTATATCTTGCATATAATCTTAAATCCAGTCTGTGCAGTATTGGTAGAACTTAGTAGATACTCTATAGGAGCGTACGCTGGTCTTATATAGTCTGTAGACGGTTGGTCTTGTATTGTGATAGCCATTATCTATATATACCCTAGTGTGTATATAAATGTATAGCACAAAAAAAAGCCCTACATTTCTGTAAGGCTCTTAGCTTGTCATTGAGTTGTATTCTATTCGACTCTTTCAAAGAGTATTTCCTCGCCTTCACGCACCCATAAATGCGTATCGTTTTCTATATTGAACTCTCCAGTTATATTGTCCCCATCTAGGTAATATGTAAAGCCAGCTTCTGACTCTTCTATACCTACCACATATGCTAAAGGCATAGTAGAATTAGAATCTGAATCTAATATATACATTCCATCTCCCACCGTGTCTTTTGTGAATCTGAAAGTTAGTGTTGTTCTTTCAAATTCTGTTGTGAATGTCCCTACAGCCGTATCTCTAATGTCTAACTTTAAGACTGGTGTCGGTGTTGGTTCTGGTGTTGGTGCTGCTTCCTCCTTAGTGCAAGATGTGAACGTAGAAGATAATGCTAGTAATGCTGTTAGTGTTAAAATTGTTTTGTTCATGTTTTTTTTTGTTTTAAATATTAATGTGATGCAAATATATTGCTGTATTTTAATTATGCAAGTTATTTTTAAAAAGTTATTTTTACTCCGTAAGCTGATGCTGTGAAATACGCAGAGC
>Ga0208814_1001247_pt1 | contig 12294 bp, 12 predicted proteins | sample MalvirAntarct_55_FD_184253 | JGI IMG/M metagenome (GOLD analysis project Ga0208814, IMG submission 184253) | Marine viral communities from the Global Malaspina Expedition - Malaspina viral metaG Antarct_55 (SPAdes) (version 2) | ecosystem: Environmental > Aquatic > Marine > Oceanic | place...
AGAAGCAGTCAATAAAATACCTAATTTAAAAAAATGACACTATACACTTGCGAATGTGGAAACACTAGAGATATAGCAATAGCAACAATAGTTCATAGAGATGGAGCTTGGGTAACTAAACAAGCTGAGTGTGAATGCGGATTGTATATGGATAGTGTACCAACAGAAGGAATACCAACTTTACAAAGAACAGAACCAAGTCTAAGTAAGAACAGAGATAAGTTATGGGCAGGAGCAAAAGAAAAGCTTATAGGCGAAAGAGGAATCAATGAATCCTTTGATTAAAATAAAACGAACAAAATTCTATTATATACTATGAAGCAACAAGTTAAGATAAGTAAAGTAAAGGGAAACCCAAGCAATCCTAGAATCATTAAGAACGATAAGTTTAAAAAGCTAGTTAAGTCAATACAAGAATTTCCTGAGATGTTAAAGCTTAGACCTATTGTAGTTGATGAAGATATGATGGTGCTTGGTGGCAATATGCGACTAAAGGCAAGTAAAGAAGCGGGACTATCAGAAGTATGGATTGACATAGCTGAAGGACTTACTGATGAACAAAAGAAAGAGTTTATTGTTAAAGACAATGTTGGGTTTGGTGAATGGGAATGGGATATGTTAGCGAATGAATGGGATAGCGTACAACTTGCAGAATGGGGTTTAGACGTTTGGGAAAATGAAGATGACAAAGTAACGGAAGGATTAATTGATGATGACGAAATACCTGAAGTAAAAGAAAGCATAGTAAAGCGTGGAGATATTTGGCAGCTAGGAGAACACCGAGTAATGTGTGGAGATAGTACAAGCTCAGATGATGTAGCTAAACTAATGAATGGAGAAAAAGCTGATATGGTATTTACCGACCCTCCTTATGGTATTAATATAGTAGATAAGAAAACAAATAAAGTAGGAGCAGGAAACTTAGCTAAAAATCAAGTATATTCAGAAGTTATAGGAGATGATACAACAGAAACTGCTAAAAACTTTTATAATACTTGTGTATCTTTAGGAATGAAAAATTTTATTATTTGGGGTGGTAATTATTTTGTAGACTTTTTGCCTTTTAGTTCAAGTTGGATAGTATGGGATAAAAGGGGGGATATGAATAGTAATAATTTTGCTGATGGCGAAATGGCTTGGTGCTCTTTTCATACAAGAATAAGAATATATAAACAGATTTGGAATGGAATGATAAGAGAGGGAGAAAGTGGAAAAAGAGTGCATCCAACACAAAAGCCATTACGAACTTTAACTGAAATAATAAAAGACCATATAAAAGGAGATATAATTTATGATGGGTTTTTAGGCAGTGGCTCAACACTAATAGCAGCAGAACAATCTAATAAAAAATGTTATGGAATGGAGTTAGATGAAAAGTATTGTGATGTAATAATAAACAGATGGGAACAATTTACAGGACTTAAAGCAATTAAAAATGGAACAAAATAGAACAAAAATAGCTAAGGAGCAAATGCTTAAAGCACTAGAGGGGAGTCTAGGAATAGTTACAACAGCTTTAAAGTCTTGCGACCTATCAAGAACTAACTACTACAAATGGTTAAAAGAAGATGCTGAATTTGCTCAAGCAGTAAATGATGTTGAGTTAATTGCTAAAGACTTTGTGATGTCTAAATTCTATGAATGTATAAAAGACAAAGTGCCTTCAGTTGTAATACACGGAGCAAAGAATATTTGTGGAATGAATGAAACCAATAGAGTAGATTTAACTTCAGGAGATAAAGCTCTTAACCTTCCTTTAATTACATTCATTGACACTGATACTGAGTAAAAAATATAATCCTTTATTTGACTCAAAGGCTAGATACTTTATAATAACAGGAGGTAGGGGTTCAGGAAAGTCTTTTGCTGTTACAGTCTTTCTTACTCTACTTACTATGTCAAGAGGTATAAGAGTTTTGTTCACAAGGTTTACAATGACATCAGCTCACTTGTCAATCATTCCTGAGTTCTTAGAGAAGATAGGTCTACTTGGATTTGATGAAACCTTTAATATCAATAAGTCAGAAGTAGTTAATGCTAAAAACAAATCAGACATTCTATTTAGAGGTATCAAGACATCAGCAGGAAATCAGACTGCTAGTCTAAAGTCATTACAAGGGATAAGCACTTGGGTACTTGATGAAGCAGAAGAACTTGTAGATGAAAACATCTTTGATACTATTGATTTAAGTATAAGGGAAAAGAAAGTACAGAATAGAATCATATTAGTTTTGAATCCTGTTACTAAGGAACATTGGATATACAAGAGGTTCTTTGAAGACAAAGGCATTGAGGGTGGTTTTAATGGTGTTAAAGACAATGTATGCTACATCCATAGTACATACCTTGATAATGAAACAAATCTCTCTACGAGCTTCCTAGAGCGTATTAAGAGCATAAAGCATAATAACTTTAAAAAGTACACGCATAAGATTATGGGAGGTTGGTTAGCAAAGGCTGAAGGAGTAGTCTTTGAGAATTGGAGTATAGGTGCATTTAATCCTGATGACTTACAAACTTCTTGTGGAATGGACTTTGGTTTTAGTATTGATCCTGATTCACTTACTGAAGTAGCAATAGACAAGAAGCATAAGAAGATTTACTTAAAGGAACATCTATATCGTAACGGATTAAAGAGTCAAGAGCTTGCTAAGATAATACTAGACAAAGTAGATAGTAAATTAATCATAGCAGATTCAGCAGAGCCTAGACTAATAGCAGACCTTAAGCATTTAGGAGTGAACATTAAAGCAGTTAAGAAAGGAACGATTGAAAGTGGTATAACTAGAATGCAAGACTATCAATTAATAGTAAGTCCTGAATCAACTAACATAGCTAAAGAGTTAAACAACTATGTCTATGCAGATAAGGGTTCAAAGCTTTATGTAGATAACTACAACCACGCAATAGATGGAATAAGATACAACGTAATTTACCACCTAGACAATCCAAACGCAGGTAGGTATTTCGTTCAGTAAACTAAAATCAATTAATTTCTATTATATAGTGTATGAAAGTTAAAATTAAAAAATTAGGAAAGACAGAATCGTTCAAGCTAATTAACAGTTGGTCAGATGTTACTCTGGAAACTTGGTTGTCTTTAATCGATTTTGAAACAAGTACAAAGACTGAAGAAGCTACAGAAACAATAGCAGCACTATCAGATATTCCTAAGAAGTTAATTAAGGAACTATCATTGTCAGATGTTGCAGTTATAATGAGCAAGGTTGCTGAACTTCAAGCAAAGCAAGATACAAAGCTTAAAAGGATAATAGAAATTAATGATGTTGAGTACGGATTCCAACCTGACTTAGATAGTATTAGTTTAGGAGAATACGCAGACATTGAGCAGTTCATTAAAAACGGAATAGACTCAAGCCTTCCTGAATTGATGGCTGTACTCTATCGTCCTGTAAAGCTAAAGAAGAACGACATATATATCATAGACGCTTATGATGGAGATATACGGCTCAGAGCTGAGGAGATGAAACAGATGTCAGCTGCACAAGTACAGTCTGCCCTTTTTTTTTTTTACACTTTAGGGAAGGTGTTGTCCGAGATTTTGCCATTATATTTGATGGAGCGGCTGAAGGAAACGAAGATGCAGTAGCTAGTAATGACTTCGCAAGTAAGTGGGGATGGTTCGGAGTAATGCACAGATTGTGTGGAGAAGACATTAGTAATTTAGAAACAATTACCAAGCTGAGTCTTTTAGAATGTTTGACTTGGTTAAGTTATGAAACAGATTTACAATCACAAAATAAAGTAAAAAGAAATGGTTAGAAATAAAACATACAACAATGTAATAATGACACTAGAAGGATTAGGTGTTCAGCATAAATTTATAAAGACTACAACTGTAGGTGATATTTTTGACATTGATTTATCTAAGGAAACTCTTTTTCCATTAATGCACGTAAATCCAACATCAGTAACGACAGGAGCTAGTCAGCTTAATTATAACTTTCAAATTTTTGTATGTGATTTAGTAAGTGAAAAAGCAGATTGGAAACCTGTTCCTCCTGCAACTCCTAATACAAGTACATCACATAACTTAAGTAACGAACAAGAAGTTTTATCCGATTGCCTTAGCACTTGTGTAGATATTATAAGTATTTTTAGAAACAGTAAATGGCAGGCTCAATTATCTTTAGATATTAATGCACCTGTATATTTTACAGAGTCAGAATATACTTTAGAACCTTTTACTGAGAGATTCGACAATTTACTTACGGGTTGGGTATTTCAATTAACAGTAGTTGTTCAGAATGACTTTCAGTCGTGCGATATTCCTATGATTGATGTTTCAATTGGAAAGTAATGAAATGGAAGATAGGGAGAATGACAATACAAATAGGGTGGAAAGGTTGGAAAATAACATTTGATTTATGAAGACTGAAAACATAGAAAGATACTTAAACAGCTTTGGTAAGCAAGTCGTAAATCGTTCAAAAGGTAACTTACAAAAAGCTGGTAAAGGTGGAAAATTAGAAGAATCCATTAGCTTTAAAGTTATTCAAGAAGGTGAAAACTATACAGTACAATTCTATATGTCTAGCTATGGTACATTTGTAGATAAAGGAGTATCAGGAACACAGATTAAGAGAACTTTTAAAGATTATAAAAGTAAAACAATAAAAAGTCCTTACAGTTATAAAAATAGCAAAGGACATTCACAACCTCCAAGCAAGGCTTTAGATAAGTGGGTAGTAAGAAAAGGAATAGCTCCAAGAGATGCAAGTGGAAAGTTTATGAAGCGTAAGACAATAACATTCTTAATTGCAAGAAGTATAGGACGAAAAGGAATACAAGGTATAAGCTTCTTTCAAAAACCATTAGGACTAGGATTAAAACAGTTTGGAAAAGACTTACTAGGAAGCGTCAAAGAAGATATAATTAACAGTTTAACAACAGTAAAATAATGGCACTAACAATAGAACAAGAACCTCTTTATTCTCTAGCAGTAGTAGGTTCAGAAATAATTTTTACAGCTTTAGACGCTGCAACAGTAAGTGCTTTTTTTAATGTCAAGTACATAGCCGAAGTTCATATCAGTACATTAGACATTAACTTAGCAACAACAACAGCTATAGTAGGAACATTCAAGACAACTCCTAACAATACAGGAGCAGGAATGTTTGACCTTAGACCTATACTGGAAAGCTTTGTTAGTCCTGATAACTTAGCAGCTTTAGGAAGTTCATATAAAACAGACGCAACATCAGCTATTATAACACATCCTTTGCATTTAGTGGATAAATATTCAATGAATGATAATGTTTTAAGGTATTTAAAAATTAGGTTTACAATAGAAGGTTCTGCTGCTGCTGCTGACACACCAACACCAATAAGCGGTGCAGTAGCAGATTCTTCTCAATATACGTTAATTAATGGATACTTAAAATATACAGACGTACAAGATAGAAATGCAACAGGAGATTTTGGATTTGATACAGGAATCTTTCAATTAGGTGGTGGAGCTTCAGGGAATCAATTTTTAAGTAATGCTCCTTTAACTCAGTATGCAAACATAGATGATTACGGAACATTGTCGTTTATGGCAACACCATTAACGGGGAGTGTATCAGCTACAACTATTGACCACTTTAAAATTACTTTAGTTGATACAAGTGGAGCTCCAACTATAATTCAAGTAGATAACTTAGATGCTAATGGTGGAAATACAACTTGGACTTCTGATACTAAAAATCAATTACTTCACTTAGGTTGTTTTCCTGCTAACTTAAAGAATTGGTCATCTGTATTCTTAGCTGCTATTCCTACTTTAGATTATTACTTTGTCCAAGCATTTAATAGTAGTGGTTTTAGTATTTCAGATAAGATTACAATAAGTATAAACTGTCCTACTCTTAAAGGTTACGAGTCTATTAGACTTACTTGGCTGAATCAATGGGGAGTATGGGACTACTATACTTTTAAGATGAAGTCTACTAAGACAATTTCAACAAAAGGAAGTACATACGAACAGCTTGCAGGAACTTGGAATGAAAGCATATACAGTCCTAGTGGTTATAGAGGTGGAAAAAAAGCTTTTAGAGTAAACGCTACAGAAAAAATTAGTATGAATACAGACTTTGTAAATGAAGCTGAAGCCATTTGGTTTGAAGAACTTATAAATAGTCCTGAAGTTTACATTTTAGATGGTTTTAAAACAGACCCTACAACTCCTTTATTAAGTACGTATGTAACACCTGCAAGACTTACTACTTCTAACTTTACTAAAAAGACTATAGCAAACGATAAACTTATTCAATACACTTTTGAAGTAGAAAAGAGTAAGACACTAAGAACACAGTCTGTATAATGAGTGTTCAATTAATAGTATATCCTCAAAACTATAATGGACAGTCTAACACCTTGTCAAGTTCACCTACTGAAGTTGTTGTAAATGGTATCAGCTTTGCGAATTTAGATAATACAGGAACTTATACAAGTACATCAGGAACACCATTTGTAGATACAGTAACTAATGCAGCACCTAGCATAGTAAATACGTGGAATAGGTACAGAGTAGGAGCATCAGCTTTTCCCACAGTAGTTGTCGGTGATTTAGTTCTTAATTCTTTAGGTAATGGGTCAAGTGAACCTACAGGTATATATCAAAAATTGAGTAATTTAGTAATAGGGCAACAATACACAGTTACAATATTAATATCAACACAAGCTTCAAATGGTTCATTGGCTAACAGGTTCTTTGATGGAGTAACTCCTCAGGGAGGCATAACAACATTTAGTACAGCTACTTCTTCAATATCTAAAAATTTCTTTGCTACAAGCGTTCAGATGACTTATATGTTGGCGTATTATTCAACATCAGCACAGGACTTAACAATAAGCAATATATCAATTCAACCTGTTATTGGTGCTGTTCCTTCAGGTTCAACTTCTATCTTAGATGATGGTCAAGTAATATGCGACTTATATGAAGATGAAGATTTACCTTTGACTTTATCAGTAGATGATTTTAAAAATGTAGCAGAGCAAGTGCAATCTTATTCTAAGGCTTTTAATTTACCCGCCACAAAAAGGAATAATAAAATCTTTGACCAAATCTTTGAAATAACAAGGTCTTATGATGGTATTATATTTAATCCTTATAAAAAGACTAAGTGTGTTTTAAAGCAAGACGGTTTTGTTTTGTTTCAGGGATATTTAAGAATGTTAGACGTTAGTGATAAGTTAGGTGAAATAAGCTATAATGTTAATCTGTATTCAGAAGTAATTGCTTTAGCAGATTTCCTTCAAGATAGAACATTCAGAGATTTAGACTTTACAGAACTTGAACACGCTTATAATTATACAAACATAAGGAATACTTGGCAAGGAATAAATATATTTACTAATCCATCAACTTCAGGATTTAGAGATGGAAACACTTTAAGATACCCTTTTGTGGATTGGAACCATCAATTTACAGAAGGTACAGCAGGGTTTCCTGTTTTACCAAATCTTGAAAGTGCTTTTAGACCTTTTATTAATATAAAGTATTTAATAGATAGAATTTTTCAAGGAACTTCTTTTTCTTATACTTCTGAGTTCTTTAATACTTCTTTAGCAGGTGGCGGTGCTTTTGATTTTGACAAATTGTTTATGGACTTTAATTGGGGTGGCGATTTAATGCCTTCGCCAACAAACGAATTTGCGGCAACTTGGAATTTTGGAACAGGAGCTACTTCTAATATTGGTAACGGATCTTTTAAAGAATTTAGATTACTACCTGAAACAGCAGTAGGAGGAGTAGCAGGTTCAACAGTTCCACCTAATTATGAGGGCAATCCTTTAGCTACCAATCCTTATATTATTACAGCAACTACTGACAACGAAATATATAAAATAAATTATAATTTCAGATTAGAAGCAACTTCAGGTCTAGTGGTAGCGGAATGTCAATGGGTACATACTACGGCAGCAGGAGTCGTTTCAATAATAAATCCTCAATCAATAAATTCTATTCTTACATTTAGTAGCTATGTTGGAGGTTTAACAGTATATTTACAGACAGGTGATACATTAAAAGCACAATTCAAATCTACATCTGATGTAAGGCAAAATGAAACTTTTGATAGTTATAGTTTTTTCGTTCAATCAAGTATTGAAGTCAATTCAGCAACATTAAATACACTAAGAGGTGAAACAGGACAATGGGATTTTTTAAAAGGATTGATGACTATGTTTAATCTAATAACTATTCCTGACGAAAACAATCCTAACAACATTATAATTGAACCTTATGTTGATGTATTTGTAAATACAAAAGGAACAACTTTAGAAGACAGAACTATTCAGCACGATTGGACTGAAAAGATAGACGTTTCAGAAATAAAATTAGAGCCTTTAGCTGATTTGAATTTAAAGAGTATTTTTAAGTTTGTGGAAGATGATGATGACTATGCTTTTACTCAATACAAGAATTCAGTCGGTGGTCATTTATACGGAAGCAAGAAGTACAACGCTGGGAATGAATTTAACATACTAGAAGGAATAGATGAAATAGTAGCAGAGCCTTTTGCAGCAACAGTAGTCAAGCCTTTAATGAGTCAATTTCCTGATTTTATAGTTCCATCTTTATATTCTTATAATGCTAACGATGATACTACAGAAGGTTTTGATAACAGTCCTAGAATTATGTTTAACAACGGACGTAAATTTTTAACAAGTTGTACTTATAATGTTCCTGCTCAAAATGGGGTTGGTGGAGATGCTTTAGAAGATGAGTTTTTACAGTTTAGTCATTTGACTGATATACCTACAATAGTAACTTCACCACCTGCTGTAACAGATACAAGGGACTTTCATTTTGGAGAATGTCAGTTAATTACAGGAGTAGGAAACGCTACAGCCTATAATTTATTCAATATGTATTGGCTTCCATATTATGCAGAACTTTATAATCCAAATACTAGGACAATGACTATTAAAGTAAATTTAAGCCCTTCTGATATTAATACATTCAAGTTCAACGATACAGTCTTTATAAAGAACAGAATTTTCAGATGTAACAAAATAGACTACAAGCCGAACGATTTGGCAACAGTTGAATTTATACTTATACCATAATGCCAGAGTTAGCTAATTTAATACCATACTTATCAGGCTTCACAGTAAAACCTGCTTCAATTACAGCACTTGGAGTTGTTATATTTACTAATGGAACTAAAGATGTAACACCTAACCAAGCTCAATGTGAAGCTTACGGATATACCTATAACAAGGCTTCAGGTACTTGTTCTACTTTTAGATACAATACAAACTTAGATAGCGTAGTAGCTAATGAAAATAACAGAACTTATGGAGCAGGAAACTCAACACAAACAGGAACAAACAATTCCTTAGTAATGGGCGAAAGCAATACTATTAGAGGAATGTCACGAAATAACATTATAATCGGTAACAGTAATGAGATAGCTAATAACGTAAACAATGCTAATGTATTTGGAACTTTAGGTGAGGTTACAGCAACTAACTCTATTGTCTTAGGGGGTAACGCTTCAGCAGATACTTTAGGAGAAAGACAGACAATTACATTAATGTATGGAGGGGCAACAACTGACAGTAGTACAGTTGATTCTTTCTTAAATAACACGACAGATAGTTACTTTGTTATTCCTACAGATACTATAGTAATGTTTGAAACACAAACAATAGGAGTAAGAACAGGAGGAACTGGAGGTGGTGCAGTTGGTGATTACAAAGCTTTTTCTGAAGTTGGGGTTGCTATTAATAAATCAGGAGTTTTAAGCATAGATAGTACAAGAACAACAATATCTAGTTCAGGGAGTGTTTCAGGTTGGACACCAACTGTAGGTGTTTCAGGAATTAAATTCTTACAGCAAGTAAAGGGAGCAAACAACAGAAATATTATGTGGACAACAACTATAAGATTTACACAAATAAAAACAGGGGTAACTTTATAAAAATAAAATTATGGCAACAGAAGAATGGTACTTAAAGTAAAATCAGATATTGGCGAGGTAACTAAAGATACTAAGGAGCTAACAAAAGAAGCTTCAAATGCAGTAGGAGAATTTAAGGTTATGGGTGTTTCCTTAAATGGAGTAAAAGCAGCTTTTTCTTCAGCAGGAAAATCAGCGAAATTAATGTTCGGCTCTATAAAAGCAGGCTTAATAAGTACAGGAATAGGAATTTTTTTAGTTGCTATTGGAGCATTAGTTCAATTTTTCAAAGATAGTGAAGAAGGTGCATCTAAGTTCAAAGAAATAACGTCTCAGCTTGGTGTTGTTATTGGTAACGTAAGTGATATTGTTTCTAACTTAGGAAAGTCATTATTTGCTTTAATAACAGGGGATTTTGATGGTTTTAAAATAGGTTTAGCTGAAGTTACTCAAGGAGTAAAAGACTTTGGAGAAACTACGAGAAAGGAAATGGCACAGGCTCAACAACTTGAAAAGGATAGGTTAGCTTTACAGAAATTTGAAAGGGAGGCAATAGTTGAAAAAGCTAGGACTGAAAAAGATATGATGGAGCTAAGATTAAAGGCTCGTGATTTTGAAAAATTTGCAGCAGAAGAAAGATTAGCTTTTATGAGGGAAGCAAATATATTAGCGGCTGAACAATTAGAAAAAGATTTATTTGTAGCAAAAGAAAAATTGAGATTTCAAGTAGAAGAAAATTCATTTAGTAAATCAACTCAAGAAAATTTAGACGCAGAAGCGGCTTTACAAGCTGCTGTTTTTAATTTAGAAAGGTCTAATTTTTCAGAAAGAAAAAGATTGAAGTCAGAAGAACAAGCTATTGTAAAAGAAATAGCGGCTAGTAATAAACAGATTGCGGCTGATGCTCAAAAAATAGTTGATGATGAGTTTGCAGCTAAAATTAAAGCAAATGATGAATGGAATAAAGAGCAACTAAAAAGTAGGGACTTAAATATAGCAGCAGATAAAAAAGCGGCAAAGGAAAAGATAAGATTAGAACAAGCCGTAAAAAATAGTAAAATGGATATGGCTACACAAGGAATAGCTTTGTTAGGAGCAGCGGCAGGAGAAGGCACGAAAATAGCTAGGGCGGCAGCAATAGCACAAGCAACTATTTCAGGAGTTCAAGGAGTTCAAAATGCCTTTACATCAGCCAATGCGAATATAGGAGCAACGGCAGGTTCTTTCGGGGTTTATCCTGTTACTATGGCAGCACTAGCAGCGGGATTTGCAGCATTGAATATTTCAAAAATAGCAAGTGGCGGAAGTCCTTCAGGTGTCGGAGGTGGTGTTGGTGGTGCAGCGGCAGTTGCTCAAACACCCGCACCTCAAATGATGTCAGGTGCTTTTGATCTTAGTGGAGGAGTAGCACCTGAAGCTATGAAAGCCTTTGTTGTAACAGACGAAATGAGTAACAGTCAAAACCAATTAGCTAATATAAGACGTAGAGCTACAATCTAAAATCAAATAAACTAACTAAAAATCTATTATATATAAAAGAATATAAATATGCCTTGTGAAGAATGTGAAAACGGAAAATATAAATGGGGAAAAACAGGAGAATGTAAATATGATTCTGTTTCTGAATGTGAAGAAGATAACAAAGATTATTACGAAAAGACTACAGCAATAGTTGAACTTGTTATTGATGAATCAAATGAATCTTTGGCAATAGATGCTATAAGTTTAGTATCAGCTCCTGCCATAGAAGAAAATATGGTTTATATGAGTAAGGCTAAAAATAACTTAACTTTAGCTAAGATAGATTCTGAAAAAAGAGAAATAATTTCTCCTGCCTTAATCCCTCTAAAGTCTATATATAGGTATGATGCTGATACAGATTCTGACTACTATGTATATTTTAGTAAAGATACAGTTAAGAAATGTGCTTATAGTTACTTAAAAAATAACAACCATCATAAAGCTACGTACCAACATAAAGATAGAGTATCAGGAGTTCTTACAGTTGAATCTTGGATTATAGAAGACCCTAAATTAGATAAGTCTAGTCTTTATGGGTTTTCACTTCCCAAAGGAACTTGGATGGTCAAAATGTCCATAACAAATGATGAGCTTTGGAATAAGGTGAAGTCAGGTGATATTAAAGGTCTTTCAATAGAAGGATTTTTCACTTCAAAGTATGAAGCTATGCAAAAATCAGAACCAACAGATCAAGAAATACTTGAAGCACTTAATGAAATAATCACAAAATCAAACAAGTAACTTAACTTTCTATTATATATAGAACCTAAAAAACAAAAAATGGATTTAAAAGAACAAATATTGGTAGCACTTGGTCTTGATAAAGGCGAAGAAGTATCATTAGCTTGGCAAGCGAAGT
>Ga0208814_1001249_pt1 | contig 12290 bp, 8 predicted proteins | sample MalvirAntarct_55_FD_184253 | JGI IMG/M metagenome (GOLD analysis project Ga0208814, IMG submission 184253) | Marine viral communities from the Global Malaspina Expedition - Malaspina viral metaG Antarct_55 (SPAdes) (version 2) | ecosystem: Environmental > Aquatic > Marine > Oceanic | place: South...
GACGGTTCTCTCGTCCTTCGTCTGCGTGTTTCTTTAGTCGTTCGTCTGTTTTGCTCATATTTAGTCGCTCCTTGCAGCGATTGTTCTATTATGTGTGTTTTGCACATAATAAAGCAAGTTTTTTATTAAAGTGTTGCTTATGCGTTGCTTTTATCGTATGCAGCGTATCTTTTAACATATCGAGTCCGTAAGACAGGATCGTCCCACACTCCAGCTTCTACTAAGGCAGCTTTTCGTTCTGGACTAATATAAACCTCTCGGCGCGTAGAAGATGGCGCATGTTCTTTGCCAGATCCAACTGCTGGACCACCTCGTGCTTTACGAGAAGTCTTCGTAGTTTTCTTTGACTCGCTGTGATCATCAAACCGCTCTGGTAACCTGCGAGCAGATCGAGCAGTTAGCTCATCCCAATACTCTTCAGTCTGAGGGTTATAACCATCTCGACTGAGAGACTGGTCAATAGCCATCACGATAGCAGAATCTTCATCACGACCATTAGAGTCGTACCATGGATTATCTTCCATGAACTGCTTCGCTAGATGCATAGTTCGATCATCAACCGATGGGGCTGTGTTGACTTGTTGTGCAGCTTGCTGCTTGTTGTAATTAAGTTGCTGCGATTTGTTCATGGCTTCATCACGATACTTCATCGCTTTTGTAACGTCATTACCATTGTTTTGCTCAACAGCTTTGGCGATAATTCTTTCGGCCATATTAACTTCTTTATCGGCCTGAGCAATTGCAGCATCAATACCTTGAAGTTCTTGGTTATGAGCACGTTGTTCTTGTGTGCTTATACGCTTTTCTAGATCATCATTACGGCTTCGTAAGAAATCCAGTTCTGTTTTATCGCGCTTGATGGCGGTCTCTCGCCTTCCTTTACGATCTACTTTTTCCTTTCTACGCCGCTCACGAATTGCTTCACGCTCAGAGTCATCTTCATCGTTTTGAGCCGCAACACGCTCATCATCGTCATCGTCATCATCAGATTCCTCTTTAGAAGGTTTCTCTTCGACAATAACAATATCTTCTTCTTGGCTTTCGTCTTGCTCAACCAATACATCTTCAACTTCGACTAATTCTTGTTCAGCCATTACTCATCTCCTTATCAGATGAATGCCTTAACTTTTAGGGGATCGCCTATAACGCTGCCCAAAATGTCAAGATCATTAAAAATTACAAACATTGCTGCTTCACCATGCAGTGCGTCAGGAATTGGTACTTCCCAGCGATCACCTCCATATTTAGCAACTCTCACAAATTCACCTTCCTTGCACCAGTTACCCTCTGGCCAGCTTTCCATCGTATTACGATTTTTAAAAGCTAATGGCCCAACTGTTATAACTTTGGCGACCTGTGTGTTCCACTTCTCTGTATCAGTGGTGTCTGTGGTTAGTAGGATTCCACCCGCTGTTTTATTTTTAGCGGTGCGTATTTGAACCAGAACACGGCTACCGAAAGGCTGAATACCAGAACAAACATCTGGAAAAGCCTCCGCAAGTGTATTCTCATAAGTCTTCGTTTCCATTCCTATCCTCGTCTATTAGATTTAAAAGTACATTAATGCTTGCTTCGTAACCTGCAACCATTCCAACGAGGTACCCGTACTCAAAAGTATCTCGGTCTTGAGGTCTCTTCAAGGCTTCAAGCGCAAAATCCGCTTGATCGGCCTTGATGATATTCAATAGCTTTGATTCTATATTCATGCAGTTTTAGTCTTTGGCTTTTTAGCGGTCTTAGCTGACTGTGCAAAAGCTGTAGCCGATGGCGCACCGACCTGCCCTTTCTTACGCATTGTCTCAAGCTTACCTGTAGCTGGATCTTTTTTCTTAGCTGCAACACGTTTCTGTTTAGCTGCGATGTTTGCGTACAATCCTGGTTTAACTGCCATGAAATATCTCCTGTTATAATTATTTAATAGTATAGCCAGAGGCCATAAATTTAAGACGCTGGATCGCCTTTTGATATTGTTCTAGGCTTACCATTAGCATGAACAACAGGGTTGCCGTTCTTATCAACATTGCCTTGCCAATGATTACGGCTAATTCCAGTCATAGCTCCAAAACCAGAAGCCATACGTTTGTGCTGGCTTACTTGATCTGAGTCCATATTGACTGCACCGCCTTTAGCGTAACCTTTACTTTTCATCATCTTTTTCATCATTCTCTTCCTCTGCATAAATGTTATCAAAAACTTGATTAACGTCTAACGTGTAATCCAGATCAGATTTACTGTAATGGGTATGTTGAGAAGGTCTAAAATCAGGAGCACCTTCTCCTAGTTCAAACCAAGCCGGGTGACTTACCCGAACTCTATTGTTAGGTAAGGCAACTATATTACCTGTCCACTTTCCTGCATCAAGAAGTTCTAAGACATGTGCCTGCTTATGTTGAGCTGGATCATCTGCAACTTCTGAATCAGTGTAGTCAACCGTAAAATAGTATTTGGCAGGATAAAATTTCCCATCAATTTTTGCGAGCCAAGGCGCTGGTGTGCATCGGTCTAAAACATAAACACTATGTGTATGTGACGCACAGTCCCAAGGCTGGGCTTCATGTGTAGCCATCGGTTCTGGCCACTCGCTAACTGGAGTGTCCCCCATCAAGGCTGTTATAGGCATTCTGGCCCACATTGCACCTCCATGAACATTCTGCTCATCTGTGTCGTAAGTTTCAGCGCCAGTAAAGATCATCTGAAAGCTTAAAGAACGATTAGGTACAGTTGTAACAGCTACGGCCATGGCGTGAATCCACTCGCCATGAAACTTCTCATGGTTGTGAGTGTATTCTTTCCTGACCCAGCACTTAAAGTGCGGTATGTTGCTTTGTAAGAATGCCATTAAGGATCAATCCCGTTTCCACTTGTATAAGAAGTCTTCTGACCAGACTCCATTTCCATAGCCGCCAGTTCTTTGGCGGTCATGTTGTCTGAGCTATTCATACGCTCTCTTGCTGCCAAATCATCTGCTTTGCGCTGATTTTCGTTACGCTCACGAGTGTTTTGACGGTCTGTTTCAGACATTTCGCTAACATTATTGCGCTCTGTTGCAGACAATTCACGAAGTCCAGCCAATTCTGACCTTTCTTCCCGATCTGACTCGCTAGACGCAAGCTTTGCACGTTCAATTTCAGCAGTCTGCTGCATTTTAAGCTGTGCAATCTCATTAGCCGCCTGCATTTTAGCAGAATCAAGCTGAATCCTAGCTCCATCACGCTCTGTGCGCTGCTGAAGTTCACCTTGCTTGATCTGGGCACTTAATTCTGCAATCTTCATTGCGTCACCTTGTGCTTGTGCTGGATTTTCAGGCTTGAACTGTTGAGCCATTTCGTTTATCTGCGCTAATTCTTGACCGAATGGTCCTAACTGCTGCTCAATAAACTGTTGGACTTTTAATATTACCTCAACCTGCTGCTCTGCTTCTTCAGGAATCAATTGCTCAGTCTGCGCTTCATCCACTGCATTATGCGCCTCCACCAAATAATAGTTTAATAAGTGATCTCGCAAGTGCATAGCCATCGGGTACATAAATGTACTCATAATGCTTGGATTAGAGCCAAACATGGGAGACTTTAAGAACGGTAAGTGAACTTGTAAGTGCGCCAAGTGATCTTGCTGAGGTAGAACAAATATACCTTGACCCATTGCTGCCGCTACGTTTTCACTGACTGGATCTCTGTCTTCCGATCCCGGAGTTGGGGCTAAAACCTCTGAAGGAGGTATTTTCAAGGTGTTTAAGAACATTTCTTCCACAGCCAGTGCGTCATACATCTGAGGCATTAACTGTGCGCGTTGCATGATTGCTTGAATCTGAGCAAATCGTTGCGCTTCACTGAATATTGAAGGATTACTAATTGGTACTACATCTGCTGGGCCATCAAAGTCCTCTACAGATATATCTAATCCAGCGTCTAACGCATCAAGCTCTTCCTGCGTGTAGTACATGCTGTTGATGCGATGAAGAATTTTAAAGCTTCTAGCCATAGACGCATGTAAGCGAGAGTGGATTGAGCTAAACACAACCATTCCCTGCTCAATGATAGCCATCGTAGTGCCAACTGGGGCATTAGGATTCTGGTCGTTAAACTTCTCAAATGAAGTCTGCACAACACCTTTGCCTGCATCAACTAAGAAACCTAACAGTTGAAACAAAGTAGGACTAGGTCCAGCAAAAGGTAAGGGCATCGCTAACTTACGCACATCATCAATAAGTGCGCCACCTTCCATTTCAACAATCTCAGTAGGCTGAACATTCAAGGTCTGGCCACCTGGGCCACCCTTTAGCTTCAATAATGTGGGCACGTTCTGAATATACGCTGAGTCAAGTAACGCTCGTAGTGCGCCAGTTGCGGCTCCGCTTAGGCCACCGATCATGTGAGTTAGGCCGATAGGGTAAGCGCCACGCCAAGGAACGAATGGAAACTCTACGATCCAGTGCAATTCTTTTTGCCTTACATCGTCTTCTTCCCAGTTACGGTAAAGACAAAGTGCTTTATCTGAGGACTTATCAACGCTTAAAATGTAAGGCGCTAAACCTTCTCCATCTTCAAAATCCATGTACGTGTAAATTTCAAATATGGTGCGTAGCCCGTCTTCATTGTATGAGGTGTTTTGCTTTCCCTCAATCTTTTCATTAGCGCGTTCAGCTGCACTAAACTCCGGCTCGGTAGGAGTAGGTAGGTCCACATCAGCATACATGCCTGCCTCTACGCGCTTCTCGTATTCCATCTGAGTAATATACTGAACGTGAGTCTTGCGCTCTGCGGTGTAAAAGTTAGTAGCTGAGAATGGTAGGTAGATGTCATCAATCGGCACAAACTCAGAAGTAGGCCGCATGAATCGAGCGTTCCACATAAACTTCATGTACTGACCGCCGCCAAGCGGCAACTGCGTACTAAGCTGCTCAAGTTCTGAACGGAACTCAACCATCTGCTCGGTGGTCTGCCAGTTCATAAACTCAGTCTTGCGCTGGGCTTTTCCAACCTTGGACTTGTCTGCCTCGCCAATGATCTTAGACTTTACTGGACCGCCTGGGGGAAACACTTCTTTGATAAAACGTGCAGAGAAATCAACACACGCCTCGACCAGCATAGGATGCACAACCTTGTTAGCTCCTTGAAACTGGGCACCGCCCGGAGCGTCATCGCCTAAGCCAGTACGGCGCAAGCCTTCTTCGTACTGAAGGTCTCGCTTCTGGCGAGCCTCTTTGTCTCGCTCAATCTTAGTCATCAAGTCATTGATTGATGTCTTTAGTAAGCTCTGGTCAACTTCCTCCACGATGTTCTCAAAGTGGTCAGAAGCCTCTCGCACAGAAACAGTCTCCATACGAACCATGGCCCCACCGTCTTCAGTATCCTCAACCTCAAGCTCTTCTTCTTCTGGAAGCTCTACCATTGTTACTTCTTCAACTTCAACTTCAATTTCTTCAGCCACGTTAAGCCTCCTGTAGTAAGCGTTCTGCCATTTGATTTATTATATCAGAGTTGTATTCTAAACTAACTGAGCCGCCACGAGCAAAATCAAAATCGCTTCGGTCAAGATCAGATATGCCTGAATCTATGTAGTCCATTACTTCCTTTTCGCGCATAATTCTAGGTGTTTTTTCTGGGCTAAATTTTCTTTTGGACTCATAAATACTATAAATATCTAGCACATCATCCATGTCAAGCCCATCAACACCGCCATATTTTTCATCAAATATCTCTCCCATAGCCATATTGTCATCAATGTCAACAAGCCCGTACATTTCTAATTCGTCAGGATTAATATTACCAACTAGCCTTTCATTATCTGTTTTGTTTAAAAAATCCATGACAGAATCAGTTAGTTTAGATTCGTAATTAGGGTCTTTGTTGATATAAGACTTTGATTTGTTACTGCTAAATCCATTGCCCGGTGGTTTTATCTCTGCAATTGAAACGACATCATTGTCCAAGTGATTTTTATAGGTAGTGAATTGTACTTGAAGATGAGGCTTCCCATCGCCATCAAGCATTACAGTAAGACTGCTGTCTCCAGATCCGTAATTAAGCGCTTCATCATTAAGCTTTGTACACCACTTCCCTCCCTTACCTAGTAGCCTACAAATCTTTTTATTTTTTGGATCTGAAGTGTCAGGTATATCTACCCAAGTTGCGCCTTGTTCTTTAGCAAAATCAAGATTAAAGCCATCGTCTTTCATGCGAGGCGACTCTTGTGCTAACTCTATAAAACCTTTTGTTGTTTGTAAATCTTTCCATTCTCGAAGATCGCCAACTCTGGCAGAGACATCTCCAACTGACATCTTTAAAACTTTGTCTCCGGGCAAGTACAACTCTGGAGGCAAGCCTAATGCATTGGTTGGATCAACCAACTCACGCACACCCTGAGTAAGAACTTCTAGTTGCAAATCTTCTGCAGTAAATGTACCAAGCTCAAAAATATTAGTTTCAGGCGGCACTTTGTTTAAGAAAGTATTGGCTTCATATACTTCATCCATTAAATCTTCTGGACCACCTCTTCCTCGATCAATACCACGGGTTTGATTACGTTGATCGTAACTCATATTTTTTAATAATCTATTTCTAAATGATCCTTCGTCCCTAAAAGTCCCAGCCTTTTGCTTATCTAATAACATATCCGAAGCGCCTTCAAATGACATAGCTAAGTCTGAAGCTGATTCTTGTCTAAGTATGTTTGGATTATTATCCATGCCATAATCATTAACATCGTACTGAGCAAGATTTAATTGATCCTCAAATTCATCTATGGTCAGATCCTCATCAAAGTTAGTGACTTCATAGTGCATGTTATCTGCGTCACCAGCTACTCTAACAATCGAATCATTCTGCCCTGTGCCCATTTCATTCTGCAGATACTTCTTGAGCTTAGTGTTGACCCATCGGTTAGTCATCGTTGCTCCTGGGTATTGCTTTTCAGTTCTAACAGCAGCAGCTTCTGGGAAGGTTCTATTAAAGTAATCTAATTTTGGAGTCCTTGATATTTCATCATTAGTTATTGATTGAAACATTTTAGATGTTAAAAAACCAAACTTAGCGGAAGGCGTTGCGTCTAACATCTCTGGAGGAAGGTCTGCGGTGCCAGCCTCAATTTGTTTTTTAAATTCATTTTCAATGTCATCAATACTTATGTCACTGTCAATTTGATCTTTAATTTTGACTAATTCATCAACGCTCATTTCATCACTATTCATTAACGCAAGCGGAGTGCTTTTTATAGTTAAGCCTTGAGCGACAGTCTTTGGTGAAGTAATTGGTGAATTTGATGGTCCAGAACTACTTCTTTGTGCGTTAGGGTTTGCTTCCATAAACTCTATGAGATTAGGGTAAGCTTCATCTCTAAAATTAGGATCTAGATGATCAACTATCTCCCCAAGAGAATTTTGGTAGTACGTATAGCCATCTTTAGTCGTAAATGTTGTGTTGCCATATCTTGAAAGAACATTACTGTCAAACTCATTCAAGAAGTTATTATCGCCCGGCTCTCTAACTTGTAGCTGCCTTGCGCCCATACCTTCTAGCCTATCCTGTAAAGGTTCGTAAGAAGCTTCACTGGGTACTTGCCCTGCAGCAGCGTTTAAGTTTCTTTGATCTACTGCATTCCTGCCTACTCTAAGGCCAGCCTTTACCGCACCGCCAATGGGTAAGACTTCGCCAACTGTGGCAGCATTTCCTATAAGAAACTTCGTGCTAGGATCTAAGTCTTCCCACGCCTGCCCGGTTGCTGCTATGGATTGCTGCACTTCAGGAGATAGATGCTTTTTGTTTCGGTCATAGTATTCAATGCCCTCGTTAACGACAGCGCCTAGACCTTGCATAGCGCCTTGATTAATAGCTTGAGCTTCTTTTGTTCTGGGATTGAAGTTAAGGGCATCATTGTAAGCCTCGTTATTAGCCACCATTTCTTCAAGCGTATTGTCGGTGAAGTATTGCTCACCTAAAGAAATAGCAGAGGATGCAATAGGTCCAGCTATACCAGAGGCAAAGTCTGTAATAACATCACCAACTACTCGGCGTAAACTGGGCGCGTTGTAACCAATCGTGTCATCTCTAGTTGCCTGCTTCTTAACCTCACCACCTTCAGCGTAGCTATTGCCGTTTAGTAGATCATCAGCCATGGCACTGATCTTGTTAGCATCGTACTCAGAGCCAACCTCTTCAGCTACCTCAACCTCACCGCCTTCGGCATAGCCCATGTCCTGAAGGTACTTCAGATAATCTTCGTCTATCTTCTGGCTTGGAAGACCAAAACCTTCGTAGCCCATACGAGCATTCATGCCATACGCGCCAGAGTTAAACGGTCTTTTGTTGGGACCAGACTTCATATGAAGACCTCGACCATAGTTAATGAAGTCTGGCATCGCAATCTCAAGTGGGGCTGGCGTAAAGATGTCGTCTGTGGCCAACTTTCCCATCAGCTGCTCTTTAAAACCACGATGAGCATCAGGCATGGTTTCACTTTGCCTATACCGAGAAGGAAGAATTAGTGAAGGGCCAATGTCAAAAGTGTTAGCGCCCAAAAGTACAGACTCTGTGGAGTCCTCTAATATCTTGTCGTAGTCAAATATCTGGCCTTTACGCGCTCCTAAAGGAGCCGTCTTTGGGTTTAGGTCAAGAGGCTCAAGCCCATCAGCAATTCGCTTCTTATTGAGCTTAGTGCGCCATTTACTTCTTGCTCCGACTGCAGCTATAGCCTGCGGTGTCTTTCCGCTCATAATGTCAGCCAATGCGCCACGACCATCAAAGGTCTTCTCAAGTTCTACCCAAGATGACGGATCTCTGATGTCCATCTTATCTCCAGTAAGCGCCTCTAGGTTAAGGTTTATCTTATCAGCCTGATCTGCGTCTAACTTGTTGGCCTTAACGCCAGCCATAAATTCTTTCTTTAGTTTCTTAAACACTTCTTTATTGGTGCGAAGTTGATTAGGCGATCCTATCATTGGAACGAGTATAGTTCCTTCTTCTTTTAAGTTGTTTCTTAGGCTGGCTATTGTGCTTTTTGCATCAACCGCCCACACAGGATAGTCAGTGATTTCTCCATTCTCATCCAGCATTCTAGGCACAGGAGCCTCTCCAAACTGATCTTGATACAGTTTAGCCATCTCTGAATACTGCCGACCAATCAAAGGATAGCCCGGACCTGCGCCGTCTTTGATGCCAGTCCTGTCAGACTGAGTGGCAACCATGCTAACTTTGCCCTCGATGTTCATGTCGCCTAATACTTCAGACAGCTTCTTAACCTCAGCGGTCTGTCCTGCCATGTCTTTTGCTGCTCTCTTCCGGGCAATCTGCCTTCCGTAATTGGTTATCTCTCCGTCTTTAAACGACTTAGATAGCTGGTCTGGAGTAAGATCAGGCTGTGCAACATCCCTAAACATGATTGGCTTAGGTGGTGCGTTAACATTCTCGCCATTACGAGTCAGCACAGTCAGATCGTTCTCATCAAACACTACAAAGTTTCGTGTGCCTTCGCCTGCCTTGCGGCTTGTTCCATCCAGATACTTTATTCCAGGAACGCCTGCTTCACTTAATACCTTAGACGCTTCTGATTGAGCGTCCATAATGTTCATGTTTGGATTGCTATGAAAACCTCTAGCCAGCTCTTCATAGTATTGCTTTCCTGTTTGACCCATTCCAGTTCTTTGCTGCATTCCCTTTATGGCATTATCCCTTGCAAACTTTGCAGCGCCCTCTGGCGTTGACGAGTGCATTCCCTCTACTTGGTAAGCATAGTTAGGATTGTCAGAGTCGCCTTTCTTAACTAACTTTAAGTAATCCTCAATGCTAGGAACTTCTTCAACAGACATTCCTAGAAGCTTGGCTATCTCAGGCTGATCGCTAAGAGGCTTGTCCCAGTCCATCATCTTCGCTATCTTTTCGTCTGGTAGGTTTACTGAGTATAAGTTTGATCCTTGATCACCAGATGTAATAAAGCCACGCGAGTTCATTGACGTATTATCTTCATTTACAAGTTCATCAATAACCCAGTCATCAATGTCATCTCTTGTAATATCAGAAGCATCAATTCCCATAACTTCTTCAACTTCTTTTCGTATATCCTGAATACTCATGGCATCCAGAGAATCTCTATATAGTCCTTCATTTTCTTTAGGAGTCACTGGCTTGTATTGTTTAGCCACGCCTTCACTCTCAGCAATGTAAACTCCTGCGCCAAAAGCTTGCGCTCCTTCGCCAGTGCCTCTTCTGGATCTATCAAACCTATCGAAATTATAAGGCGATCCGTGATAGCCGACCATCTCTTGTCGAGCGCCCATCTCTCCCAGCCTGTCTTGCAGTGGCAAGTACGAACTTTCGTCCGGGACATCAGCAGCTGCATTGCTGATCATTCGCCTGTCGCCAGCATTCCGTACTGCATTCTTTGCCATGCCTGCCGCTTTACCGATGGGGAGAACCTCGCCTACCGTTAGCGCATTCTCTATAGCAAATTGAGTCTCTGGATCTAATTGGCTGTATTGATCCATGCCGTAGTCAACTATGTCAGGTATATAGCCGAGGCTGTCTTTGTTTTCGTTGTACTTCTGAGCCAAGGCTGTAACACCTTCGCCTATCTTGCCCATGGCATACTGGTTAGCCGCTTGAGCTTCTTCAGTCCTTGGGTTGTAGTTCAGAAAGTCGTTGTACATCTCATTGTTAGCTTGCATCTCTTCAATGGTGTTGTCAGTAAACGCTTGCTCTGCTAGAGAAACACCAGCAGCGGCAATGGGGCCAAACATTCCAGACAGAGTGTCTGCGCCAACATCAGTAATGATCTGACGCAAGTTAGCTGGACGCTTGTCTTCTACTGGACCACCTTCGGCCCACTTGACCCTGTTACTCCAATAAGCTGCAGAGGATGGGCCTTTGGCTATGTTCTTAGCATGGCGGTCTTTAAAAGCTTTGCGCTTCGCCTTAGTGGCATCGGAATCATTAGGACTGGGCTTGCCAGCAGTGTCTGCGCCCTGCTCGCCAAACCTAATCATCTTAGGATTGCCGTCTACATTGGTCTTCACTACGTGAGAACTTGTGGGATGTCCGGGTGTGCGCCTTGGCGTATTCAATTTAAGATCGTCTTTCAAAGACATGGTTCACTCCTAAGCGGCATAAGGGTTGCCAATGTTTGTTCTATCTACTCGGCGCTCATCTGGATCTTTTGCCTGTGGCAAATCAAACCAGCGGTCATTCTTAAAATATATGATGGCCTGTGTAAACGTGTCCACGTAATCATCGTGAGCCGCCACAGGGAACTTAGAAAGCTGCTTGACGAAGTCATGCGCCCAGCCTACGAAGTGTCCTGGGTTCTTCTTTGACTCAGGTATCCACACCATGCCTAGCTCCAGTGTCGGAGCAGCCTGATGCGCTCTACTAACTTTGTCAGCGTTACCCGGATTGTAGCCGATTGCTGGGACGTTGGCCAATCTTAGATCCTGAAGCAATGATTGTCCTGACGCTTTGGATTCCACCAATATGCGGTCAGGTCTGCGTGGCCTAGAGAATTCACTATCCTTGCTCATGCCGCCGTACTCGGTTGACCAGTCCTTGATCGCTCTTGATCTCAGGTCCGGGTAGCCGAGGTACTCATCCCACGCATCAATCAGCATGACGTTGCGTTGCCCGGCGTGAGTGAACACGGCCCACACGCTACACGCAGTTGGATCGCCAGTCGTCTTCTCAGTGAAGGCGCAGTCATAGCTCTGCAGTATGTACTCAAATGGTGGAAGGCCACGCTTATGCGGCCACATCTCGATGTAGTCAGTCTTTAGTATGCCGCCCTCAGATGGATTAGGATCTTGCTGCAGCTGACCAGCTGTGCCGTAAACACCAAGTAAGCGCTTGAGATCGGCAACTTCTGCCTCACCGAATCGCTCTGGGCATATCAGTTCGCCCTCGACAGTGCGAGGATCGTAGGAGCCTAGACTGGTCTTCCTGCGCTTACCGTCCCACTCTGCTGGTATCATTAGATGTTCCCAGCCACCAATGTCTTCTAAGATGTGTCCACTGATGTCTCGCTCATGCAATCGCTGCATGACTGTCACCATTGCATCGAGCTTAGGATCGTTGAGTCGTGTTGACCATACCTGATCAAACCATTCAAGCGATGACTCACGGATAGCATCAGACTGAGCTTCCTGAGCAGCGTGTGGATCGTCTAGTAGTAGCCGAGAGCCACCTTCACCTGTCGCTGTACCGCCAACAGATGTTGCAATGCGATAGCCAGTCTCAGAGTTCTCAAAGCGTTGCTTGGCGTTCTGATCACCGGATAGTTTGAACATATGGCCCCATCGCTCTTGATACCAA
>Ga0208814_1001250_pt1 | contig 12289 bp, 8 predicted proteins | sample MalvirAntarct_55_FD_184253 | JGI IMG/M metagenome (GOLD analysis project Ga0208814, IMG submission 184253) | Marine viral communities from the Global Malaspina Expedition - Malaspina viral metaG Antarct_55 (SPAdes) (version 2) | ecosystem: Environmental > Aquatic > Marine > Oceanic | place: South...
CTAGAGTTGCAACATCAGTGTAGTTTAATTCCGTTCCAGTAGCAGTTACTGCAACGCTTCCATTAATTTTTGGAGAAGTTAATGTTTTGTTTGTTAGCGTATCTGTAGACACAAGAGATACTAAAGTAGAACTAGCACCTGCAGGTAATGTCAATGTGTTAGTAACAGATGCACTATGAGGCTGTGCAATTATTTTTTGACCATGTGTGTTTGATTCACAATTAAATACAATAGCGCCAGAGTTTGTATTGCCGCGAACAACAACTGTACCTGTACCATGAGGCGCTAAATCCAATGTAGCATTAGACGTTGTAACAATGTCTTTACCATTCATGTCTAGGTTGCCGCCTAGCTGTGGCGTGGTGTCTGAAATAACATTTGCTAAACCACCACCAGCTTGACCTGTTGCGCCAGTAGCACCAGTGGCACCAGTTGGAATGCCTAGAGCAAACGTAGCCGTGCCGCCCGATACCGCGACAGATGCCGTTGCTGAACCCCCAGCGGATACCGTGGACACATTTACCGCCGCCCCGGTGACTTGTGAAGTGGCTTCTGGGTTTCCAGACGAACTGTTGAACCCAAGCACTTTACCTTTGCGGGCATCCTTGTTTGGCAAGGTCATATTGATGCTGATGGCGTCATCAACAGGGGCCGAGATAACGCGGTCTAGGCGTTCATCCTGTTGCTGGAACAGCATCATGTTTGTGTCGAAGTCTGTCTCTAGGCTAGTGGCATTTATCGTGCCGCCACTGGTGTAGACACTCGACCGGGCCAATGCCGTCTTGGACATGATGGTGACTATCTGGCCGTTCGTTGGCGTGTTGCCTGACGTAAAGGTGATAGACCCCGCGCCGGTCGAGGACGTTATGCTGACCGTGTAGTGCGTTGAGATAGTCTTGAGCGTAGTGCCGACAAATACCGCGACATCGGCCTCAGTGTTTACCGAGAAGCTAAACGCGAACTGAGTGGTTGAGCCATTGGCCGTGGCCTGGGCTTTGCGCGTGACTGCGCTGATTGCAAAAGTGGCCATTACCAATCCTTCCTTCTAATGATTGTACACTGTTTTGGGTGATTTGTCATCGGCCTAGTAGCTCATCCATTGTGGTTGAGTTGACCAAGTTCTGGTTCTTACGGTCGGCGGCTCTCATCTGGGCGTCTGTAGCCGGGCCAATGCTTCTGGGATTGCGACCGCGATACGCCTTGTAGCCTTTAACCTTGTCCACTTGGGCGCGTAGGTCATCAAACTCCAAAAGCATAAGCTGCTTGGCGATGCCCATATAAGTGCCATTGACGCCGTTCAGTATCTCTATCTGCTTGCCCGGCACTTGGGTTTTATACGTGTCATGCTGTTCGCCGCGAGGGCTGATGAACTCCAGCATTGCTCCCAAGACGTTTACTGGCCATACGTTTTTGTCTGGGCCAAATAGCTCGTTGGCGTATTTTGAATTAGCTGGGTAGTTGTACAGCTCAATATACCGCTCGTATTGCTCACCGTTAAGGCGCAACATGGGTTCATTCATTGAACGTGGCAAGTTCTTAAACCCCAGCTTGAGCCGGTTCAGTTCAGTATTGATTGTGTTAGCCCCAGGTCGATTAACGACCCGCATTGGTGCAAACATCCTCCAAGCACCACCATCCGGCACACCCTGCATACCTACCTCAAACCAGCGGTTACGCTTTGGCGGCAAGTCTTGCGATAGACCTGGGGTTCTAGACCGCACGTATTGCATCGCCTCGTACATGCCCCGTATCTCTGGCTGTAGGCCAATCACCGGCACTCGGTCGTATTGGTTTTCTGGTCGGCTGTCACGCGCTACAGGGTCTATGTACCGCTCGACCGTAGCCAATAGCCCTTGAGGCGCAAGACCGGCGGTTGCTATATGCTGACCCGTTACAAGTGCGGCAGACGCCACTTGCTTAGTTAAAAGCGAACGAATGCGGTCTAGCTTGCTGTCATGTTCTTCGTATGGTGACCCGGCAACGTCCACCAATTCGCCAACAAATTGCAACATTGGCAGAGCGGTTCCAACGTAACGCGTGGTGGCGATTGCGCCGTTAAGAACCAAGTCATCAATCATTTCTGTGTCATCAGTATATTGCAAGACATATGCTGTATCGGCTGATGCAGCTAGAATACCAGAGAACGGGTCATACCGGGCGTAGCTTATATAATCCCAAGTGCCGTCTTTTTTTCTTATGCCAACAGAATATGGCTCATGGTTTTCCAGCCAAGTCTTGCGCTGTTTTTTATCGGTTGGGCCGTACCCAGTGATTGTAAAGTTGTCACTTATTCCACCAACACCCGTCATCATTAAGGTGCTGAACAAAGCTGAACCTGTGCCTATACGAACTAAAGCCTCTTTTCGGTCGGCGTCTGTGCCCTTAATTAGCTTGTCCACCAAAACCGATGGCATCAGCAAACCCATTGGTGTCCGCTCGGTAATGCGCCGAAAAACTTGTGTAGGCGTTTTGTAGAACGGCACCCATATCTTAATAACTGGGTGTGAGAAAAAGCCTTGTAGTTTACCCAAGTCACCTGGGAGGTCATCTTGGAACGTAACCATTTGAGCAAAGTTCTCGCCCTCGTCAAAAGCACTGCGAGAATGCAGAGTGCGAAGATGCGCGGCGGCGGCTTCATTATGTGCTACTTCTGGAGTTTCGCCCGCATCAATTCCGGCTCGGTAGCGTTCAGCTTGCGCCCGCACCGCGATTGCCTCAACTTGCATCCCACGAGCCAGTGCCTTGAATGTCTCGTCCATTGCCAGCATAGGCCGAAAGCCTAGCAAACGCATCGAGATGCCAAAGCCATCAAAGAAATTTGCTGCCGTGCTTTCAAAGCCTTTTATAGACAAGCCATCGTTGGCAAGCGTCCCGCCGCCTTCCGCCGCATTTCTCAAGCCAGCGCCCTGCCGAGAGATAGCCCGCATGTTAACGTCTAGTTTTGTTTGAGTGCCGGAAACCACGCCTTCATTTTTTAATGCGGACCACCCCGCGCGAAGTGCTTGGGGGATGTATTTACCTTGGGCTGCAAACATGGCGAATGCTTCTTTGCCCCGACCTTCTAAGAAACGCTCGATTACTAGCGTTTCCATCATAACAACTGCGCTGGCCGCATTGTACGAATGCGTGAGAGGGTTGGACAGCAATGCCGATTGGTAAATTTCTATCAGCATGTCTGCGCCGCGCCGGAATATACCGCGCCGGGCAAACTCGTGCCGAGACATGTCGGTCGGCAAGTCCTCATAAACTTGGAGCATGAAGTCAATTGCAGCCTCGCCGCCATTGGCCTTTAAGAACTGGTCAACATTGGTAGCATCAATTAGTGCCGTAGCTCCAGGGTTCACGCCTCGGTTTTCTAGCACTGTCCGCATGGCATCGGTACGTTCTCTGCTTGGCGAACTAATAATCTTATTGGACACCTGTATACGCCCAATGTCTTCTTGCACTCCAACCAACTGAATACTGGCATAACCTTCTAGGGCAAATGCTTGCGCTGCGCGGGCCTTGTCAATTCGGTCACCAGTTTCTTTAGCTTTTCGGATTAAACGCAATGTCTCCATTTGCAGGGCAGTGGTGGTACGCCGTGCCGCAAGTAACTCGCTATCTGTGAATGGCCGGTCGCCGGGCTTGCGGTTCATTAGGTCTAGGAAGATATCAACAGAACCAATCTGGTCCGCATCTGCTATGATGTCCGCAAAGCCGCGTTCACCTTTCCTTAGAATGCGCTGCCCACTGGACGCGACCGTGTCCTTGTAGGCATCAAAGGTGGCCGTGATAAGACGGCGCAAGTCCAGTTCTTCTGGTGAAAGGTCGCTGTCTGCCAGGTTTCTATTCAGTGGTGAGCCGTCAGCACTCGGACCAACTTGGCCAAGGCCAATCTTCGACAGGTTGGGCAGGATGACATCAATGCCGGGGAGGTCAGCGCCGCCCTCACGGTACTTGGTTAACTCGGCCATCTCTTCAGCGGTAGCCGGTCGCGTAATGATATCGCCCTTGTCAACGACCGCTAGTGGCATTGTCCCGGTAGACTGTAGGGTTTGCGCGGCTCGACCGGCAGCGGCGTCTGATACGCCATCATTGCCAGGGCGGGTAACTACGTTTGCGCTCTCGCCAATGCCTGGTGTGTTGCGCTGAATAAAACGACTAGCAGCGCCAGCAATCCGACCGGGGCCAGCAACCTCAACACCCTCTTGCTCCGGCTCAACCGGGGGCGTCATTTCCTCAACAACAGCGGGGGCCACCATTGGTTGTTGTGGCTCTGGGCCTATGGTTTCGTCACCAAGCACACTCATGTTCAGTCTTTCCTAAATTGCTCCGGCAAATCAGCTTCTTGCTCTGCCGACAGTTCTTCTGGAGCCTCGCCCATAAAGGCTAACTCAAGATATGTTTCTCGCGTCATTGGCATTTCGAATGCTTCCATAAGAGCAAGCGTTTCATCGTTACTGCCAGGTTGGAGGGTTGATGCCACCGGCTCGGTCATTTACCTGTCTCCTTGTCTCGTCCAGTTCTATTTCGCCACTCTTATACTTTTGCCAAATTGCATCAATTTCAGCAACATTATTTGCATTCGATTTGAAAGTATCAGTAAACAAACCCCGCACCGCTTCCCATGTTATTGATTGCATTTGTCGGGGTAGAATGCCCCGCTCGGTAGCGGCTCGTCTATACGCCTCTGCATACAGACCGTAGTTGCCATTAACTCCCGATACGCTTGAACCTTTTGTTGTTCCCCTGCCAGCAATTGATTGGTTCTTAAAGTTGTGGTCAACCTCAAGAGAGTTGCCAGACAGTGGGCGTAATAGCGCGGCGGCAACCGCATGGGTGTCAATTGTAACCTCGCCTAGTTTAGAGTTGGGCGCATAGATGTTGTTATAGAAATTGCGAACCTTGTGTCTTTCGCCCATTAACGGCGAAATAATATTGACATCACCGTTGGCCTCAATTGCACCAATTGCCTTACCAATTTCGTTGAGAGACCCCCAACCAGCTTTGGACGGCGTACCGTCCGCATTTCTTGCCAAGTCTAAGAACTGACCTTCTGGGCTAAGTATTCTGTACTCTGGCGTGTTGTAGGTCTGGTCATACAGCCTTACGAAAAGTGCTTTCATGGCGCGTTCAACCGTTGGGTTTTCATGCGTCAATTCTGCGTATGTTTTGCCTTGCATCGCTTCTATCATTGGCCGGTATTGCGGCTTGTCAAAGACAGGTTTGCCCTTGCCGTCCTTGAGGCTGTAGAACAGGTCAATCATTTCATTTGAAGCGCGGGTGTCTTTTTGTTGGGTGGCAATAGAGATTGTCTTTTCGGCAAGCGCAGCGTTTTGATACCAATCTTTTTGCGGAGACAACGCAGCCAGAACACCAGCAATTGACGTATCTGGGATGCCGTACTCTTTGACCCAACGGTCGGTGACAGCCCTAGCACCGTCATACCACATTTGGCTGCGTGGTCGAGTTTCTTCTGGCACTTGGTCATGCAAATACAGCAAGTTCTCTTTTGCATGTTCAATAAATTGCTCGGCGGTTTCATCTGTTGTTGCGTCTGGAGCCTCCCGCATGTTTGGGTAGTCTTTTGTGATGTTGACGTTGTGTTCGTACAGCTTGGCATCGGCTTTTGTTTCTGCCAGCCCAATTGTAAGATTTTCAGCCAGCGGGTCTTCTGTTGACTTTACGGCAGTTGGTAGACGGGTTGATATTAAACCGGCGTCTCTTTGTTCCATCACGCTGCCAACAGCATCAGCCACCACACCGACCGGGTTGCTGTACATTGCGCCTGACGTAAGTTCATCACTAACGGCGCTGACAACATCAGGTATTGCCTGTGCTGTTCGCATCACGGTCTCACCAACCGCTGGAAGGCCCGCCGCCAAACGATTGCCTAGAACTGCGCCAGCGGCCATAGACAGCGCGTTCTGCCCACCGGCAAACTCTTCTTGTTGCCCAGCGTTCATTGCCACGCCTTGCCGTGCCGCATCATCAACCGCACTAAATGCAGCGCCCTCAACACCAGCCACAGCCGCCGCCGAACCGCCACGGTTTACCACAATGTTTTTAAGCACATCCTTAAATGCCATCTTGGATAGCTGCTTGCCGGACTGAGTGCCGACCATGCCGATGCCAAGAGTGCTGAGACCAACGTAGGTGGTGGGGTCTGTCATAAAGTTACTGAACCCGCGCTTGAAGTTTTCTAGCAGCAAGCCGTCCCGGTCGGCAGTCTCCATGAGATAATACATGCTGGCCGCTACTTCTGACGGGGCACCGCTTAGTTTGTTAACGTCAAACAGCATGGCCGTGATATTGTAGTTGAACTTGCTCATGAAATTGACGCCCCAATTTGAATAGTCTTCATCAGTGAAAGATTCCGAGGAGATTGGCGTCAGGTTGTATTTGGCCAGTTCTTCTGTTTGCGCTTGGCTTGTAGGGTTCATGTAATGATAAAGGTTCTTAGACGCACCAATCCAAGCCTGGTCAGTTATTTGCGAACCTTCCGGCTGTTCTTGCATCTGTTGAATAAACGCCTGGTCCGCTGGTGAACCATGGAAGTCGTGCTTTCGCCTATCCTCTGCCACGGCTTCCGGCGTGTCTGCCATTACACCGGGTTCGTACTGGCCCCACGTCAATGGTGGCTTGCCGGAATACATCATAGGGTATTCAGCGCCCGGTGGTTTGGCTATGAAACGCTCACCTTGGACTGCGTTATTATTGTGGAATAAGTTGCTAAATGCGTCACTCATCAGTCGCTCCAATTCTGGAGAATATTGGGGTTCTGTAGATGAAGTGCCTTTGCTCGGTCACGCAATTCTACGAGCGCCGTTGTGTCTGGGTGGTCAAAGCCAACATCTTCGCCGGACGCCTCAATAGCTTCATCAAGCGCGACTGAGCCAGTGACCTCAGTGCTAGATGTATATGGGCGTAGCTCTTGGATTACTGCATCATCAGCACTTGTTTGCTCTGTGTTGAAGTAGTTGTCTTTGTTATTCTCAACCCAAACAAACGGGTTGAACTCTATCTCTTGTAAGACAGCCAGCCGTTGTTCTTTCAACAGGTCTTTCTTGAGCGCGGTGTATCGGTTTAACTGTGCATTCTGTTGTGTGCTAAACAGTTGCAAGCCTTCCGGCAGTGCGGGCCGGACACTGGCCAGAGCGTCCTTGACGTTCTCGTCCATCACCCCGACCACTTGCTTAGATAGGTCTAGGTAGTCCTCATACGATAGCTGTTTGTCAGCCAGCAAGTCTGCTAATTCACCTAGTCCAAGGCTGGGGTCTTCTCGCAAAATGCGGCGTTCAATCATAACCTTAATGTCACTGACTGACCTAGGTGCGTATACAATGCTGGTCCCTGTTGTGCTTTCCTCAGTGAACACAGTCGTGGTGACAATCAGGCTTTCCATTTTTTCCAGCTTGGCGGCGTCATAACCAAGCGCACCCATGTCTTGAATAATTTTTGTGGCATCCTCTAAAAAGTCTGCGTCTAAAAGGGCTTCAGAACCGTATTGGCTTAGAAGCACATTGAACGCTATCTCGCCTTTTCTTATGTCTTCTTTATTTTCATTGATGTCCGCTTTGGCCTGTAGGTCTACTAGCTTTTGGGCATCGGTCCAGGCTTTGAGCGCGTTGTCTATTACCTTCTGCCGGTCTTCCATGTTGACCAACAGGTCAAACGCCTCGCCTAGATGCGCGGGCAAACCTGTATTGGGCGTTGGCTTAATTATTCCGGCGGCAATCTTGGGATAGTTTAGAACGTCCAGATAGGCGCGGTGTGGGTCTTTGGCCGTGGCAACGTATTGGCCGATGGCATTGACGCTGCCCTGCACAACCAATTCGTCAAAATCGTTTGCCATAGTTCTTATTTGAGAACCTGTCGCTCCGGCTCTCGCCGCACGGTTAAGGCGGTCGAGTTTCATAATCTTGTATTTTTCGCCTAGTGTCGGCGGGATAGTTTCATCAATGTCATACTGTGAAGCTGGCTTTAACTCGCCCGCTCGGCGGGCGTCTCCGCGAGTGTACGGCTTAACAATTGGCGTACCATCGCCCCGTTTATCCTCATTAAAATAAAAATAATTAGTGTCTTTACCACGGTTCTCGTAGTGCACACGTAAACCTGGCGGGTAATTGCCAACCCCCCTTTTTTCGTTCTCCACGTTTTTCACGTACAGTCTGGTTGCGCCCTGTGTTTCAGCCATTAGTTGCCACCCCCAATGACCTTACCGCCTGAGATGGCTTCGTCTTCCGGCACAAGCGAAGCAATAAGACCGGCATAATTTGAGCCTTTTGATGAAGTTATCAGGCTTCTTGCGTAGCTCTCATATTCCCGGTGCGCATACATTCCCATCTTTGCGCGAAAGTTAAGCGCCAGTGTTGGGGCGTTCTTGTCCAAGATGTCACCATACCCAGCGATAACGGCGTCAACATCTGTGGCTAGGTCTGTGGGGTTTTTCTGGGTTTTATACGCATCCAAAACAATCTCAGTTATTCTAGCTTGCGCCAACTGCTGTAGGTTATCGCTGGTGATTGCTAGGGCTGCTTTGCGGGCGGCTCGGTCGGCCACAGTAAAATTACCGCCGGGGAGGTCAATGTCATCTTTACCCTCCATCGCATCTTTAAGTTGCTTTTGCGTAGGCGCGTGTAACGCCCCATATTCCGAGCCCGCAATTTCAGCTTGCTGTTGCGTTTGTTGCAAAAAGAACTGTGTCATCCGGCCCAAGTCTTGAGCCTTCTGTGCCGCGCCACGCGCTCCAACCTGACCAACCGCATCTTGAAATGTCGGCAGTCTAAGCTGTGCGCCTCTTCTTTGATATGTGGGACGTTCAGCCATATGTTGTCACCACATTAGTGTCAGGGTTAGTCCAAGGCACTGTTTGGTTGCCGGTAAATCCACCACTACTCGCACCCATAAGTCCGCCCTTAACCACGGCGCTAATCACCCCGCGCTTGGCAGCTTTCTGCGCCATTCGGAGACCCGTATCACCAGCTAGTCTTAGATTGTCGGCTTGTGCTTGGGACATGCTTTGAGCCAGCGAGGCATTGTCAGTTTGTACAGAAAACTCGTCCGCTGCACCCCGCATACTTGCTATGTTAATTAGGCTTGTGCTTTCGCCAGAGACAAACGGGGCAAGGCCACCAGCGGCGGCACGAACATTGGCCGTGGCCATTGTCTTCTGCACGTTGCGAAGAATGTCTATGCCTTCGCGCTTGTAGGCAAGGGCATCAGTGCGGCCCTTTAATTCGGCTTGGCGGGCATTGCTGTAGTAGGAATTTCTCTGATATTCAGCCGACTCAACTTTGGCCCGGCCTTCAGCCGCCGCTGATGCACCTGAGACAAGCGCACCAATAATGACCATTTCCATTCCGCTCATGCGCCAACACTCACTTTATAATCTAGCGCCAGGACCGTGAAGAAAACCGGCTTGCTCTGGCTAATTGTTATCTGGGCATCGCGGCTGTAGCCAAGAAACCCCATTTGTTTTTTTGGGCCGGTGAAGGTCGGAACACTGCCGGTGCCGGATAGGGGCAAGGTTTGAAGCTGCACCTCTTTGCCTTGGACCGTCAGGTTCTGCGTGTTGTCCAATATTGGTGTAACCTCAACCACCCGCCGCCGGGCTGATTGGCTAGAGCCAGATGCGGCCCTTGGCTCAAACGGTTGAGTGGTTACCGTAGGCGTGAAGGGTAGGCCCACCTCGGCATAGCTTGCCGGAACACCGCCCAATGTGACATTGCCCGATGCGACCGTGTCGTTGGCGTCAACGATGTCATCGCGGATTATGTTGACCACCTCACCCTGAATGTGAGCAAGAGAACCCGCCGTTGTGTTTGATGGCAATGCTTGGTCAGGCGCGACTGGGTTAGCGTAATACTGCAAGCTGCAATCGGTGGTGCGGTCATCGTCAAAGGTTTCGATGTAGAATTTCGCCGCGCCACCTATGGTTCTTTTGACAATGCAATAGATGGTGTCACCATCCACCGCGACATCGATGAAATCACCGTCTGTTGAGAACGTACTAGCTGCCACAATCTGTTGTGGCCTGTTCAACATGAACGCCGCGATATTGCCCGCAAAGCCTTTGGAGGCCGCTCTGTAGCCCGTTGTTGAGGAACCATTGACCACCATTAGCAAATCGCCCTCGGTGGTGTCTGTGGCCGGTCTCAGGGCCATGCGTTGCGGGTCCAGTATCATGTGCGAACAGAGCAGGCTAATGTTGTTGGCCACGTAGGACAGTTCGACATCTGAGAACAACATTTCTCTCAGCGCCTTGCCCTCTTTTGACATAAACAGCGTACCGCCCTCGGCAGCTTGCGGACGCAATCCCAACTTAGACCCGCGCCGTGTGGCAGACTTGACCGTTACATTGCTTGGCGTGATTGGTGTGAGGTCAGCTTGAGGCACAAAGAACTCGGCCCCAGTGGTAAATATCTGCAAGTCACGGCCAGAGCGCAAGGCGGTGATGGCGTTGACGCTATCGGTGGCTAAGGTGACTTTGATAGCATCGTCATCCAAAGCCTCTGAGGCCTTGAAGTTGAAGAAATCGGATACTTTGGAACCAAATAGCGTTGCGGGTTCTGACGCACTGCCGCCAAAGTACAAACGCCCTTCGTGGAACGTACAGGTGCGTGGCCATCCGCGTGTGTTAGACCAACAGTCCTCATAGCCCGTTTCTAGTTCCCAGGCACCGTTTGCAATCGCAGTGTCGGCTTTAGCAAAAGGCACCTCGGTAATGACGTTGACCACCGTGCTGGACACACGCTCATAAATGCGGGCACGGCCAAAGTCATTAGTGACGTTGATGTACTGGCCGATATGGTTAGTAGTGAAGACCCCGCTTGATGCCGTAACCTTGACCACTCCGGTGACCGCATCGGGCGTGATGGTGCCCGATGGATTGCTTGTTGATATTGTGAACGCACTTTGTGGCTTGGTCAGGGTCAATGCCGCGACCGTCCAGGTTTGGTTATTCGCGCCGCGAGTAATTTTAAACGGGGCGAAGTTCTCATGCGTACAAATCAGCGTGTCGGCTGACTGCGTGAAGTACAGCTTTTGTAGGTCAAAGGCTGACACGCCATAGAGAGTTCCGACCGCGAAATCTATGTATTCGTTTGTTGTGCTGTTGAGGTTCTCTAGTTGCGTTTGGTCTGCAAAGAAACGCAAGCGGATAGTACTGGCCGTATTAAACGCCGAGGCCACAATCATAAATTTTTGGGTGGTGCTGAATTCAAACGGTATGAGCATTACCGAGTTACTGGGGTTGTCGGCAGTGAGGTCATGCACGAACCGGGTGCCTGGGCGCCGAGAGAACCCGCCTTGCGGCTCAAAGACAACATTGTCCGCAAGGTCCACCGACGAATAGTATTGCTGCAAGTCAATGCGACCGCGCAGGAGCGGGTCCAGTTCACCGACTGTGAAGGACGCTTGATATTGTTGCGTTCTACTCATCTGATGTCAGTCAACAAGTAATCAGAGATAACGCTGGGCGGTGTGCCGCTACTATCCATAGACATCGCCTGACGTAGCCAGCCGCCGCGAAAGTTCTCGCTTGCAGAACCCAAGGCAATAGAGCGCCAGTATTGGCTCTTTGTGGTCTGGTCAGTGATAACCTCAGCCAAATGCCACGCAAGTTGGTACACCATCAGGGTTACAAAGTAGGGCGGCATTTGCGCCTCTGGAACCGCCTTCTGGTAATCTATGAAAATGCTAGTCTCGTTGGTCATCAGGACCGACAGACCGCCAGTCGATTGGTTTATCTCGTAGCTGCGAACCAGTGGGGCATTAGCCGCCGAACTTGTGCGGACAGCGCGAGGTACGCCGGTGAGCATGTCAGATGGTAGAATATATTCGTAGGTCCACTCTGATGCCGGGGTGTTAGTGCTTCTGGCCAGTTCGACCTTGGCCACCGTGAACGACCAAGAGAAGATGCCGAGCGTGCTGTTCTTGACCATGTCATACACGATAGAGCAAGCCTGAGAGCCAGCGGTGCCATCGTCAAAACTTGATATACTTTCATCGCCCAACAACAGTAGCGCTTGGTTGCAAATAGATATGCTTGTATCGCCCTGGGCCATGTATCAACTCCAATAAATACGAGGGCGGTCTGCCCGCCCCCGTAGTCAGTATTAGTCGCTGTCAGTGACCGCGATTGTCACGCCGTCACCTACGTCAACCACACCTGATGCATTGCTGAGGACAACGTGGTGGCTTGCTGTGGCGGTGCCAGCCGTTGAGGCGAAGCTGTAGATTAGGTCACCCACTACTACGTCATCGGATACAGCGTTGAAGTAGCCCGCACCATCAACAGCCGTTT
>Ga0208814_1001253_pt1 | contig 12279 bp, 8 predicted proteins | sample MalvirAntarct_55_FD_184253 | JGI IMG/M metagenome (GOLD analysis project Ga0208814, IMG submission 184253) | Marine viral communities from the Global Malaspina Expedition - Malaspina viral metaG Antarct_55 (SPAdes) (version 2) | ecosystem: Environmental > Aquatic > Marine > Oceanic | place: South...
GATCAGATATAGTCCATTGAGTTAGCCAAGAATAAGTGTCTGATTTAAAAATTTCATTTTTAAGTGTTTTTGAAAATCTTTGATTCCATCTTTCATTTAATGATTGGATTGAATTTATTTTATCATTATTAAAATCAAATTGTAAATCTTTATTAAACCAAGTTGAAATAACAAATAAAGGAGCAATAGGTGATTTAAATCTCTCTCTCTCTGAGGCTGTTTCTCCTATCATGTTCCCTATCCAGAGATTCAACTTCTCCGGCATAATACTTTGTCCAGATTGAGAATGCTTTTGACAGAACAACAAGGTATTAATACGTTCATAACTTGAGTACTTATTAAACAGATAATCTACCCTACCCCTCCTGAGTAATGTCGTTAAGGAGAGATCTGTAATATCATTCTCATTTGTGTTCTCAGTACGGCGAAGTCCTGGAAAATCTAATAAATCTGTTTTATCAAGAAACGGCTTTTGCTTTTTTATAGAGTCGGGCAATACAAAAATTAACTCAGCTATTAATCCACACAAATGAGGTTTTGAAAACACAGTTGTTGCTTCAACACCTGTTTTATCTATAAATAAAACAGAACAGGTATTTGTGTATTGAGTTTCTTGACCTTTAAAAGAATCATATATTTCATCCAAACGACTAACATCTAATATTGTTCCTTTAGTTCTCAACACAGCCTCTATTGGCAAATAAACAGTGTCAGTAAATTTTAATTGTTTGTATTGATTGATTAAGTCATCAAACAATCTGGTTAGTTGGGGGTTAAAATTCCAAAACAAAGAAAAAACGTCCTTCCATTCATGGTAAGGTATTCTGGTGACCAATAATGATATTTTCTCGAAAAAATGAGCATCTTTTATATTGTTATAAACTAAGTTTGAGAAATTCTCATTAAAATAATCTTCAATATTTAGTATATCGTCTTCAATTATTAATTCCTGGCATTCTTTTCTGTTTTTGTATGTAGCCTCAAATGAATCTATCTTTTCTTTAAGTTCTTCAAAACTTAAAGATTTATTTACTTTTAAGTTATTATAATATGCCTCACAGAGCACTAAAATCAAATCTGTTGGCGAAAGTAATTTAGCGATGACAGGATACTCTTTATTTATCCAATTATATTTTGTAGAAAACCTCGTAACAACAGAGGTTGACTCCATTTCATTACCTCTAGGATTTACTTCATTTTTGAAATCATATGTATTCCCGTTACCATCATAAATCATAAAAGGTTTATAATTTTCAGATAATAAGGCACTCACTAGATAAGATTTTCCAGCCTGGCTTTCTCCATACATTGCAGCGGCTGGGTTTCCTTCTAAAGCAAATTTCTTTTTATTTAACTTTCGTCTACAGTCAACTATATTACGATAGGCTAACTTCTGCTTTTCTCCAATTAAAGAATTATTAATCCAAGAATTAGACTTCTTTATTAATTGAAGTTGAGATAGAATTTTTTCTTCCAAGTTCATAATCCTTTGGCTTTAATTAGTTGTGTTATTAATATTCGTTGAGAAAATACCTGAGTCAAGCCAAAAGTTTTCTACCTCGCTCATGCTTTGAACCTGTAATGTGAAAAAATTGGAGTTTATACTTTCTCCGTTTTTATCTATTACGTCTTCAAAATATAAAAATTCTATGTCTTGACTTAAATCTCGAGAAATAGTAACCTTCAGAGGCATTCTGCTTTTTATCTTTTCTTTTTCTAAGGTAACAGCTCTTTGAACAGAATTTATATCATGCTCATCACTTAATCTGCCTTTGATTCGATCCTCAAGTTTAAAATCATTAAAATCAAAATTATAGAAAGGTCTAGAAGGATAAGAGGCAATATCCAGCTGCCGGACACCAATTCTAAAAGGTAAGGAGGATATTTCTATTGTTTTACGATTATTCTCAGGAGAAATAATAGTTTCATAATACTCAAATTGTTCGTTGAGTTTACCAAAGAAATTTGTGTTAGGCAACAGTTTTTGTTTTAATTCTTCCAAATTTAATGAGAATCCATTCATACCTCCGTTACCTGCAATATTTGCAATCATAGCGCCTGTTGTAATAATAGACTTTGGGTTTTTGAATTTTCCATTCCCATCGATAAATTTGTGACGTTTGTCCTGAGGATACCAATGACCAACTCTATAATCATTCATTGATTTTAAGCGGTTTGGAGAAATTGCATAATATTTTAGAAATAAGTCTGTAAGAGGCTTCAAAGAGGTTGGTCTTCCAGATAAAAGTACAATGTCACAGGAATAATAAGAAAATAGTGATGATATCTTACCTATTAGTGAATCAAAAGTTTTTTCGATGATTGCTGAAACAACTTTTCGTTCATATTGCCATTGTAATATTTCTAATTCAAAACCAAAATGTTGTTTAAAATGATTAAGCACCGTTTTAGTTGGTAGATTTTTGCTAAAAATATCAATGAATGATAAAATTTTACTTTCTAATTGATTTTGTTTTACTAATTCTAAAAAATGTGAAGCAATAACAACCGAAACCTGTAAATTAAAGTCTGAACGTAATTGTTTGTTTCGGAATGACATACCAGTATTACCGCCAAAAAAATCATTGTTTTTTTCAATGATAACATCTGGTAAAATACCTAATGTTTTCATTTTTTTCTCAATTGGCGAATATCTGCCTTCAACTACTAGTTGATGAATAAGTTCTTTTAGCAAATCGTCACCCGCTTTATAAAAACTCTCCCAAAAAAGTGGGATGGGTGTTAAGACACATTGATCAGCATTGTCCTCATATTTGTAACTTGCAATCATTACATCTGTAGTTCCAGCACCAATATCAAGAGAACCAATAGTTAAGGTTTTTTTGTTATCGTTTTCTATGTCTGATCTTACCTTTCCATAAAAATCGAAATAATCTTTTGCATTTTTCATGTATCTTTCGCCAATCTCTGCATAAAGAAAAACAAATTGTGCAGCAGTAGCTTCATCGTAAATCCATTCTTTTCTGTCTTCAGTTTTCATAAGATTTTTCGATGCTGGGACAACTTTTATACTAGCATCAATAGAATCATTATTTGTTTCATTGAAAAAAAGATTTAGAATAATTCCAGCATCTTCAGCACATTTACGAAGCGCTATTTGTTCAACGCGAGACATTGATGTGGGACATGTAACAGTGACACGACCAATTTTCCTGGGCATAGACTCATTACCCCAATGAGAGCGTTGCTCATAACTATTAATTTGAATTTTTGCTTGTGCTAAGATTTCAAGAAATGCTAAAGTCATTAAAGCTTTGCGAGAATAGTGCATTACAATACCACCATTACCGTCTGAGTTGACAGAACCATCTGAATTTAAATACTCAGAAACACCATCAATGTATATAGGCTTAGAAATTTCACCTTCAAGCTGAATAAACTCCCATTCTTGCCTTTGAAGCTTAGTATCCCATAAAAAACGTTTTGGACTTGAAAAAGTACTTGTTTTTTCGGCCCCGGTATTCATGTTTGTTGCTTTATGAATAAGTTTGTTGGCTTCTTTACCTAGACGAATCATACTAGGATAAACAAATTGTTTGCTGTTTATAATTCCAAATCTGCCTCCAAAATCTGCTTCACGAAATGCCAAGCGCATATCGAATGATTCTAAAGATTTATTTATTTCTCCGTTTAAAACTGGATTTGTAAAATCTCGTAACTCAAGTGGGCTTGTTTTTGTGAAATCAGCATTATCAAATAATACAGCACAGGTGCGAGAATTTCCTATGTCTACAACTAAATCAACATCCCCACAAACTACATTGTGGTTTGAGTATAATGTAACTTTTGGTAAAACATTAAGCTGTTGTATATATTTAATGAAGGTAATGTACTGAGCTAGGTATTTTAATTTTGGATTTTGCCCCTTATAGTCATTGAGGTTTTCGATATTATGAAAATGCTTAAGTAAGTATTTATCAACCCATCCACAACTTTTAGCCTCAGAGCAGTATCCAACTAGATTATACTCATTGTTACAAAGTGCATACTCTTTTGATTTGTCAAAATCACTTGAAAATACTGGAGTTTCATTTAAACCTTCCTCTGTAATGTCTTGATTATTGACTCTTGTGTCAAAAGCCAATAAAAGATCATATTTTTTTGAATTACCAGAAGACTCTTTTGGAATCAGTTTACAACGACACCAATTTGTTGGACCAAATTCAGAGTTATTACCATTAACTAAGAAAAAAGGTAATGGCAGCCATGTGTTTTCAAGTTTATCCCAATTCATTCCACTCAATGAAACTTGAAAACATTCAGAACTAGGGTTATCTCCATTGTCTTGTTGTATGGGTTGGTTTCCATCTTCATAAAAATCATCCTTTATGTTACCCCACCTTTCTGTAACCTTAAAATTATTCTGAAATATTGAATATCCAAGATTTGTAAGGTTATATTTTTTTACCCAAATATCCTCATCAGAAAAATAATGTGCAATTTCCAGTTTTATTTGCTGAGAAGTATCATCAAACCATTCATGGAAATACATCCTGAAATTATCATTATTCTTAATTTCTAGAGGAAATGTAAAGTATTGAATACCTGAATTAGCTATTAGGTTCATATATGTATAATTAGTAGTAAAACATTGTTATAAAATGTTTGTTCAAAATTTATAATGTAATATCTTAAAATAAATCAACAATCTTGTTAATCAATTTAATAAAATTGCAGTTTTAGTAATATTCTATTTGCTTTTCTATTATTATAATTCGGCCATCAGCTAAAATAGTTTCGCTAACCCAATTTTTTTTCTTATCATAATCATAAATAAATGTATTTGTAAAAGGTAAACTGCCATCAGTTTTATAATAACTAGATTCAACTTTATTATCGTTATCATCATATTTGTTAATTGTTTTCTCATCTAAGCTACCATCAGAATTATAGTCATTAATTTCAATTTCATTTCCATTATCGTCATACATAGAGGTTCTCTTATAATCTAAACTACCATCTGTATTGTATTTTTTAAACTCAATTTCATTTCCCTTATCATCATACTCATAGATGTTTTTCCAATCTAAACTACCATTAGGCAAAAAAAAGCTTGCTTCAATCTCATTGTTTTGGTCATCATATTTATATATAGATTTCATTTCTAAACTAAAATCACCATTATATTTATTCCTTTGGATTTTATTGTCATTATCATCATATATATAGGTGTATTGCCAATCTAAACTAGCATCAGACTTGTAAGCATAATGTTTAATTTGATTACCTCTCTTATCATACACATATCGGTTATTCCAACGTAAACTGCCATCAGACCTGTAATAACCTAATTCAATTCTATTATCATTATCATCATATTTGTAAATGGCTTTATAATCTAAACTACCATCAGCTTTATTAGTGTATGAATCCATTTTATAACCCGCCCTGTTGTAATTAGTATAACTGCTCTTTAATGTTTCTTTTTTAACAATTTCCCCAGCTTCATTTATCGCTAAATAATAAATCTCTATTGAATATTTGATACCAATATTTGAATTGATCTCTGTTATTTTAATGTTATCACTAGAACAACTCACGAGTACTAATATCGAAAATATACAAATCAGTTTTTTCATGATTAGTAATTAGAGTAATTTGCAGCTTGATTCATGTAATTTTCTGATTGATACATATAATCTTCAGCATAACTCGAATAATTAGAGGCTTGTATCATATAATTCTCAGTCTCATACATGTATTCCTCTGCACTTGACCTAGCACCATTTGCCTGGTCACTATAATCCTCCGCGTCTGACCGCGCACTATTAGCTTGATCTTTATACAACTTCGCCTTGTTCATATACTCCTTAGCTTTTGTAGCGCTTACATTGTCTTCTTTTACCTTTTGGTATGTGTAAAGGTTAAAACCAAAAGAAAGTACCAATAGTAAAAAAGTGATATTCTGCTTTAAAATTATTTTTTTCATTTTTAATTTTATATTAATTTATTGAAGTATTCAATCATTTTCATTGCATAGTTTTAGTAACAGAATTAATTGCTACTCCCCCATCTAGGTCCAGGATGCGATCCAATACCTGAAGTAACTGAGTAACCATTATTTCGTGCAATTTCAACAGCACCGTCCTCAATATAACTACTGCCGCAATTGAGTAAATCAAGACACATTGTATATGAAAAATTATAGCGCAATGCTTTTAAAATAATCTTTTCGGTACCAGGTTGACCAAGTCTAATGTAAAAAATATAATTTTCAGCAATTGTTTTAATTCCTTGTTTATCAATAGAAGAAGTTAAATTACTTAATGCGTCTGGGTGGTATTCAATCATTTTTACTAATACATCACCAGCAGCAAATCTAATAGATTGGCTATTGTTTCGCATTTTGCGTTTCATCATAGGTATTGCTGGTTCTCCAATTCTTGCAAGTAAATTAATGGCATCTTGATCTTCTGTAATTAATTCACTTAAATACAATATAACTTTTTCATCAAAAATTCTTATTGCATCAAGGAATGCCTCAGAATTTTTATTCTGTTTCCATTTTTCAATTAATTTCAACATTCCAGTTTCGTTATGTTTTAAAGCAGAATTAGAGAGTATACCTTTAAACTCGTCATTTGTTTCAGGTAAACTAAGACCGTAAGTGATTAAATCTAATTTATTGTCATTGTTAAGGATATGTAAAGGATTTGGATCGGTAATGTAAGATATACACTCTTCAATTCTAGAATCATTAGTGCTAGAATATCTAAATATCATACCTTGCAGTCCCCATCTGATTTTTTCTTTAACACTACTATTCATTGGGTATTTTGCTATCAATAACTCTGAAGCTTTAGTATCCAAAGAGTCTGCCAAGGAATACGCAATTTCTATAATGTCATTTTTTTCAGTTGTAGAAACTAGTTCTTTGATTTGTTTATCAATGGTATTTGGCTCGCAAGAAATAAGAAATATTAAAGAAATAATAGTAATAAACAAGCGGGGATTAATTATACAGTTTCTAATAAATAAAATATTCATTTTTGTTAATTTTATAGTTTGTACACACAACAGTATCTATCCTAACTCTTACCAACCATCTAAATTAGTAGAATCACAATAGATACTTCCAAGGTTATAACTTACATATTCAGATATATTAATACAAAAGTGTTTTTCATTACCTGTAATATCATTCCTAACTATAAAAGCAAATCGTCTAGAAGAAGTGTTAGCAGCACAAGGATTACCCTCTTGTGAGGAAGAATGTTGAGACCACATTCTAACGATTTCACCACAATTTACTCTTTGGGGTCTTTCTTCGGCTTCGGGAGTACATCCAAACAATACGAAAAAACTAATTGTTAAAAATAGATATTTTTTATTTTTTATTTTAATCATTGTAATAGTCAGATTGATTTAATTCTTTTTGGAATTGAATTTTATCATATTCTTTAAATCATACATTCATTGAAAATGTAAATACTATCATTCCTGAAATAATTAAAAGTTTCTTCATTATTTTAATTATTGATTATAAACCAAAAGTAGTGAAATTTATTAAAAAATATTATATGTATTGTATTACACCTATTATTTTATAATAAAAAAGGCTATCAATTTAATGATAACCTTACTTATAATTGTCTGAAAGAAACAATTTTTTTAATATAATCTAGTTAATGTAAATTTGTCATTTGTGTCACCAGAATAGCTGCATACAATCGTATTGGAATCTTTTAAGGCATACTTGATTTTTACTGAATAACCATTGTTAGGATTATTTAGTGTTGTAGTGAATTTTGATTTTCCTTGACTGGTAATTTCTTCAGGGATAACTCGATGTTCTTCAAAGGAAGTATTGTAAATATCAAGAACAGCATACTCACTAGCTATTATAGTTGTTATGTATGACGAATCCTCAGATTCCCACATACCGTTAAAGTCTTCTTGAGCAGTTAGGGTCGAAAATGTAACTAAAAATGATAATGCAATAAATAATCTTGTCATAAAATTTAATGTTTAATTGGTTGTTTTAAAGTTAACGCTTGTGCTTTAGTAATATTGTACAACTATATTTTTAATACTCATAGGATGAGGTATTTACAGCAAGGAGTAACGCTAAATGCAACACTTTATTATACTAAGTATAACAAGTTTTTAACACCTATTTGCAAGCTATAGATTTACCAAATGGGTTGTTTATTTATTATTATCTATTTAGTCTTGTAGTTTGTTTGTAAATGCTTATTTTATTATTTTCCTGTACCAAGCTAAAAAATGAGGTCTATCATTATTACTTGTTTGTTCGTACCATTCTGAGCAAATAAAGTACTCATTCCCTCTTATGATTTTTTTTCCTGCCCAATACCTAGGGATATTATTAGGATCATTGGGCAGTACTCTTCTTAGTAATGGGTATTGTATATGAAGTGTTTGCCTTGAATAATCTGCTCTTTGTAATTTTATAATTTCCTGATCACTCAGTAGATCTTTATTAATTAGTTCATCCATTTTAGATCTAACTAATTTTCCGATTGCTAACCTTTCATTGGATGTGTTTTTTGTTTTATTTATCATAGTTTTTACTTCAACTTTCTTATCTAAAATTCTTCTTATATTATTTTCGGGTTTCTTAGCATTAATTGAATACTGTATACTTTCAGCATCTTTAAAAACCTTTTCTTTTAGCTCTTTAATACCAATCTCTTTTAAATAATTATAAGTCCCATCATAAAAAGAACTAGGTCTAGTATGATCTATTTTAGCGCCTTCAGGAATAAATATCACCATTCCTTGCCTTGCCCTAGTCAAAAGAACTCTATAGGCATTTTTTAAATATTGCTTTGTTATTTCTTTATTGATATTTTGCCATTTCGATCCCTTAAACTTTTGATAATTCAATTGATCATTATCAATAAAAAAATCTCCTCCCCAGGCTAAACCAACCCAATCAATTTCTAAACCTTGAATGTCAAATTCTGTAGCTACTACCTCTAAAAAATAAGAAGACCTTACATCGCTTTTTCCATCTAGAAACCAGTGGCATGGTTCTATTTCATTTTTCACATCTACACCTAGTGAACGCAGTCTTCTAGCGTTAGAAGATCCCACAACACCTATGCGTTCTGTTCCCTTAGCCATACCTCGTAACCAGTTTTTAGCAATGGCTAAATCTCTTGTTATCATAATAGGAAAATCATCCTTTATTTGATCATATAAAGTTTTAGTTTTTTCAATATTTAATTCTAATAATTCATGAATGAAATTTGATAGTTGCTCAGATCTAAAAGACCTAACAGAAACTGCTAAATGCAAATCTTGCTCTCCTATACCATTATTAATGATCCATTCTTTAATATTATTATTTCTTATATAATTATCTTTTTCAATAATTAAACCTGAATAGTGAATATCCCATTTGGAATAATGATCTCTTAATGCTTTAACCCAAGCTTCCAAACCCGCTTCACCAGTATTTATTTCTTGTCCTCCTCCAATTAAACAAATAATAGTACACCAATCTTCGTGTCTATCCATTACATCAATTAAGAATTCGGGTTCAGACATATTAAAATTATCAATTCCCTTTTTGGCTTTCATAAAAGAAGATGCTTTTTCATTCGTCCATGCACGTTGGGCTTCATCAAAAACAACAACTTTTTCTATAGGAGCTTTTTCTGATATTAGATTATCATCTCTAAAATGGTGTATGTTTTGGATAAAGGCATTGGCTTTGATTGCAGCCTGTTTTTTTGTAATTGAACCCCCTTTTTCTTTATTGGTTACTACTTCGTCTCTTGTTAAAGCTTCTCTTAAAACGTCCACTAAAGGACCATTACCAGAAAGAAAAACTGCGTGTTCATCTTCATCAGATTTCATACGCTCATTCGCAATATTTAAACCAGCCAAAGTCTTTCCAGCTCCAGGGACTCCAGTAACAAAACAAATAGATTTTTTTGAGTTTAGTTTTGAATACTCTATAACTTGGTTTAAACATTCTGAAGTCTTAGATAAATTTATGGCTCCTGAATCAGATCTTGATATCTCTTTTACATTATGACCTTTGTATAATGCTTTTGCTGCCTCAACTATTGTTGGAGTAGGTTTGTAAATAGAAGTCTCCCATTCAAGAATATCTATATTTTCTCCTTTTGTATTATTAATAACCTTAGAGAGATATGCACCTAAATTTGTACCATTAGTTTTTGCTGAAGTAGCATAAGAATCAATATCGCTTTGTACATTATTAACAGCTTGTGCATTGGTAGAAACTATCACGGGAATTAGTGACAAATGATGACTGCCTTCATGAAAGTTTTTTAAATCTAGTGTGTAATCTATTACTTGCTCGATAGCGTGATTACCATAAGTCCCATCACCAACCTTAAACTCTATAACAAAAATGATGTTTTTCATTATAACAATAACATCAACTCTCTTTCCCATTCTTGGGATAGCAAACTCAAAATAGATGTTACCTTCTTGAAATTGTTTTAATTGATCTTTAAGGACTGTAATTTGACCTATCCAAGCATTGCGTTGCATCTCTTCGAGTGCAAAAGTATGGTATAGATTTAACTCTCCTAAAATTCTAGAATCATCATCCTTTAAAAAATCTTTAATAGTATTAGAATAATAAGCTCTTTTCATCTTAAATGGTTAAGGATTACAGTTAGTGAAGTTAGGGGTGTTTGCTTCTGTTAGAGGTGAATTATCACTAAAACTATTACAAATTGTGACGTTATCTACATTCCAAGAATTTAAATTTTGGTTAAAATTAGAATACCAAAACATCAGCCTCATATCAGTAACACTACTCACATCCCAATCTCCAATGGGTTGGTTGAAAGAAGCTGCTTCAGAAAACATACGAGCCATATCAGTCACATTACTTACATCCCAATCTCCAATTGGTTGATTGAAAGCTTCAGTATTCTCGAACATACTACCCATATCAGTCACATTACTTACATCCCAATTTCCAATGGGTTGATTAAAAGCTTCAGCATTCTCAAACATACCACTCATATCAGTCACATTACTAACATTCCAAGAACTTATGTCTTGGTTAAAAGATTTAGCATCAAGAAAAAACTGATGCATATTGGTCACATTACTCACATTCCAATCTCCAATAGGTTGGTTAAAAGCAACAGAAAACATACCACCCATATCAGTCACATTACTTACATCCCAATTTCCAATAGGTTGGTTAAAAGCATCAGCAGCAAACATACCACCCATGTCAGTCACATTACTCACATTCCAATCTCCAACAGGTTGGTTGAAAGAAGTAGCAGATAAAAACATACTATCCATATCAGTCACATGGCTCACATCCCAATCTCCAATAGGTTGGTTGAAAGAAGCTGCTTCAGAAAACATTTCGCTCATATCTGTAACATTACTCACATTCCAATCTCCAACAGGTTGGTTGAAAGAAGCTGCTTCAGAAAACATTTCGCTCATATCTGTAACATTACTCACATTCCAATCTCCAACAGGTTGGTTGAAAGAAGCTGCTCCAAAGAACATTCTTTTCATATTAGTAACTTTACTAATATTCCAATCTCCAATAAATTGATTAAAAGTACTAGCATATAAAAACATGCGATACATATTAGTAACACTACTCACATCCCATTCACCAATAGGTTGATTAAAAGCTACAGCAGCTCCAAACATCCTTTCCATAATAATTACATTACTCACATTCCAATTTCCAATATATTGGTTGAAAGCTTTAGCCCCATTAAACATAAACTTCATATTTGTTACTCTGCTTACATCCCAATTTCCCAGAGGTTGATTAAAAGTGCCTGCACAAGAAAACATAGCACACATATTAGTGACATTGCTTACATCCCAATTACCAATTGGTTGGTTAAACGTTAGGGCCTTCATTGAAGAAAACATCTCACTCATATCTGTAACATTACTAACATTCCAATTATCAAGAGGTTGGTTAAATACATATGCATTATCAAACATGGCATGCATATTTGTAACATTAGATACGTCCCAATTGTTTAGTGGTTCATTAAATTTATAAGCAGCCAAAAAAAGTTTACTCATATCGGTAACCTCTGAGGTATCCCAATTAGATATATTTCCATATGAAGCTTCTGCTTTTTTATAGTCCTCTAACCACTCTTTTACTGCCGCTCTTAATGTTTCATTATTAAATTTTAATATAGGAGGGGTTTCTTCAATATTTTTTTTATCAATGTCTTTTTTATTTTTAAATAGTTTGTCAAATATTCCCATAGTTTGTTGTTTTATGTATTATCTATTTAGTAATGTAGACTG
>Ga0208814_1001256_pt1 | contig 12231 bp, 12 predicted proteins | sample MalvirAntarct_55_FD_184253 | JGI IMG/M metagenome (GOLD analysis project Ga0208814, IMG submission 184253) | Marine viral communities from the Global Malaspina Expedition - Malaspina viral metaG Antarct_55 (SPAdes) (version 2) | ecosystem: Environmental > Aquatic > Marine > Oceanic | place...
CTTTAGCTACTAATACTTCAGCACCATCTTTGCATATTAATTTAGACCATGGGAATCCCATTTTCTTACATTCAGCTATTGCAGCTTTTTCGCTTTTGTATGCAATTGCTGATAACTTAGCAGCTATAACTGCTCGTCCCCATTTGTTTTCTTGTTCTTTTATTTTAGTTGTCGCCATTCTTATTCACCTCAATTTTTGCGCCGATACCTTTTTGTCCATCAGTCATTGTTACATCTCTATAGTATACTACTACTTCGCCAAGTTGTTTAATATACCTTTTTAGTTCTTGCATATCTTCTGCCATTACTTTGTAGTCACCTACAGTAGTGGCAACGAATACAACCTCTCCGTTGTTTTGCTCTTTCATCTCATCTATGAATCTATCTAGGTATGTATAACCTACTGGCCAGTCTGGGTTCTGTCTCTGGTCCAGGTCACATGCCTTAGGTCTCTTCTCGACACCCTCTATCATCTTACATAGATTTGTGATCTTTGTTTCTGATACTACATACCACTTAGGGGCAGTAAGTTGTACTGCACGAGGTAAGTCTGGTTGCATTATCTCTATCTCTATTGGCTTAGAGACTATCTCTATTTGCTTGCTACCTAGTAGCGAACAACCACTAGCCGTCAGTGCTAGGATTGCTAAGAGCGTTAAGTTTCTTAGTATCATCTTCCAGTCCCTCCATTACGGCTTCACTTGCTTTATTGAATCTAAGCTCAATCATTCCTGGCTTCTTCAATGCAAGATTATCTAAATTGTGTCTAGCAAATATGGCTAAGTATTCAGCCTTCTCAGCTTCTATCTCAGCATTCACTCTACTCATGTTCATCAGAGCCTTACCTTGCTTCTCGTACGACTCTCTCATAGCTGTCATTGCAGCCTTCTGTTCTTCTACTGCACCCTCTAGGGCTATATTGTTAGCAGCTAGTGTTTGGTTCTCTTGGTATAGCCAATAGCCACCAAGACCCAACACCAATATAATTCCAATCAATAATTGTTGCATCAGTCCATTTCCTCAATCTTATAGTTAAGACCATCAGCACCAGAGAATGATATCTTACACCCATCTTCATTGATGAATGTTAATAGTTTCTCTTTCTGTGTGATTATCTTAGGTACATTTTCAAATACCTGATCATCAGCATCACCATAGATTGCATTGTATGATACTGTTACTTTGTGGTATTGTATGAACCAGGACTTAATCCAGATCCACGTTGTCCTACACCACTCTCCAAAATTTCTCAGTCGGTTCATTAGAACATCCCATTGAACTTACTATTCACATATGCTTGAATACCACCATGGTATTGCTCAGCATCTAGCCTATTTTGTACTTTATATTTTTTCTTCTTAGGTACTTTGACATCACTTGGACCATTGACACCCATACCTGCTACCTGACCTGCTCCAGCTGAGTTAGTAGGTGAGTCCTCTAACATCTTACCGTAGTTCTCTAATCTGTAGAGCCTTAGGTAATCAACATAGCTGTCGTTGCTTTCAGATAGTATCTGTTGTTCTGATTTGTTCTCCCAGTCTTCCTTCACAAGATACAAAGCAGCTGCATAGCTAGCCAGTCTTGTTTTACCAAACGGGATCTTCTCTAATATCTTTTTGAGTTTGAGTATCATCACATCGAAAATCTTAAACGATTCTTTCTGTCTGTTATCTCTTTCTTTAGGTGGTATGAGGATTGCGCCATCTTTATCAATGACACCTTGTTGGAATGCTTTCCATTTGCTGAAGGGAGTTGCCAGTCTCTTAATGAACTGGTATACAACAAATAAGTCTACTGCTGATGTGCTCGCCACTATATGCTCCTAAGTACGTCTACAATATGCTGATCTTCAGATATGTCAGACGTGTGAATTATTTCTCCTCTAATACCTATACCTGGTACCTGGTCTGGTAGTTCGGAAAGTAAAACGAGAAATGGTTTTAGGATGTCTAAGTAGTCTCTTAGCTTAAAAAATACCATCTTCGTTGTTCCCACACTACCAAATAGGTTGTATAGAATCATGAGGTGATTAAGAACTAATCGTTCTTTAATCTCTCCTGTCTCCTGGTATTTATTAAACAAGCGTTTAAGGTATTTAAATCTCTTCAGATCGTCGAAGAATTCTGCCTCATCCATGCACTGTGGGTTGTCGTAGTAGTGGGCAGCAAAGAGTATAAAATTCGAGTTATCAATTTTTTCCATAATATTATTTAGTTTGTTACGTTACGATCACTAATTGTCCTAGCATAGTTGCGTGAATCGTACATTGGATGAATACATTAGCACCATTCTGTGGCACTGTAAAGTACGTTGTATTACCCGTCGCGTTATTAGATACACCATTTGTGAATGCGGATCCACCATCAGATACTCTTATTTGTAGAGGATGTGATGCGTGTACCGGATTGTCGAATTGGTATGTCATGCCTTTGTATAGGTATAACGCCTCGTTGTCAGATCCTCTTGCACCCCCACCTGAAAAGTTCCAGGCTCCTGAGTTTGCTGATAGTGTGAATTTGACATGAGATACCATATCATCAGCCGAATCTCTAACGTCTAGTTGACGATGGTATAAGGACGATGCTCCATGGTATAGTTTTCCGCCAGCTACAACTGTGTGTCCATCATAACTACTTGACGCAGTGGGGAGGTCACCTTCTGTACCATAGGCTGGCGAGGTGACATCAGTTAGTGTGTTGATGGTTGCTGGATCGAATGTGAATGCAACAGTATTAGATGTTGCACTAATCAATACACCATTGGCTCCAGTGTAGTTAGCAACAAAGCCTAGAGCGTTGTTTGATACTACATTACCTGTAGGTGTGTTGATCTGAGAGATCTGTGGTTGAAATGATGCTAAGTTAGCTTGTACTGTTACTGTATTACCAGTTGCAGTCGTGAACAAGTTATTAGCACCAACAATATTTACAGCGAATGATGTAGAATTAGATACTACATTCCCTGTTGTACTGTTGAGTTGTTTGACTACAGGCGTAGCAACATCTAGCGCTGTGGCTAGTGAAGCTACGTTCAGTGATCTAGTGACTGCAGTACCAGCTGTGTTAGTAGTGATGACAATTAAGTCTGAGTTCGCTACCGTATTAGCTGCTGTAAGAGCTGTAATCTTAGGCATAATATATTTTAGTCTTAACTATCTGCTAGTTGAGAATCATCGGCTGCATCACCAGCAATAGAAGATCCAGCGACTAGTACTTCAAAATGTACTCTTCCGTTTCTTCCACCACTTCCTGCAGTTCTTCTGACCCATCCAGCATGAGTAGTATCAGTGACGCCAGCTTCAGTTGTATCTACACCAAATACTTTAGTAACATCACCTTTAACTTCTGAGTCGCCAATAAACGTTGGCTTCTCATTCAATGTGTAGGCAGCTCCGGCAGCAACAGCATTAACTGATGTTCCTAGGTTAGCAGCAACAACTTGAACGTTGGTGTTTGATACTTTAGTTTTGATCTTGACATGTCCGCCAGAAGTAACGATGTAATCGTTGACCTCAGCTTCCCCATCAAATAATGTAGACGTACCTGTAATTAGGCCATTAGCAAATACTTGTACAGTACCTGTTGATGTTTTGTCGTCTTTGTTTCCCCATAATGCCATGTTAGTTCTCCTGGTATTAAATTATTTCTTTTTCTTAGCGTGACCGTGCGACATTTCTGCGACGATGTCTAAGTCATTTACTTCGATGTCTTTAACAACGAAAGGACCGTTGTCGCCTGTGAACATAACGTCATAGGCTGTAACTACGCCAAGACCATCAGCTGTCTCTTCAAGAGTATGCATTCCAGGAATACAGTTACCTTCACCATGCTCTTTGTGTACAACGTGTGTAGCACAGTCATGCTTCAGCTCTTTTTCGACTGCAGGTGTGTCAAGATCAGCAGCTTCGTTCTTCATTGATGCTTTGATCTTTTTGCGTCTGTTTTTTAGATACTTGTCAGAAGAGTCAACGTCGCCATCGTTATCGATGTCTGCGTCTGCTTTTCCAACAGGATCCATTTTTGCTTCAGTAGCTACTTCTTCTTTAGCTGCTGCAACGATTGGATGGTCTTCTTCAGTTTGAGCAGCTTTAGTGTCCTCATCCTGAACTCCCATCATAATTTTGGAAGCCGCATCAATAACGTTTTGCATTGCTTTATTGCTTCCTGTTCCAAATATATCTGCCATTTTGTTTCTCCGAATAATGTATACTTATTTATAAGAATTAGTTAAGCGTCTTTCCCTAAACCAATTTCTATTTCTTTTCTAGGTGCTTTCTTAGCTACCTTCTTACCTGTGGTAGGATCTGTTGCCATAATAACTTTGGCATCCGCTCTACGTTCTACTGCTTCCCTAGTAAGACCAGATCTTGCTTGTGCAACACCTTTACGTCTCTTGTTAGCTTTGTCGTCATGGTACTTAGTAATTGCAGCACCGGACTTTCCTTTCCATGAACTAGCCATCTTGTCTTTGACTTTTTCTCTGGAAGTGATTTCTTTATTAGCTTTGTTGATGTAGCTTTTCTTAGCTCCATCTGATATTTCTTGTAGCCCGTATAGTTCTTTAGCTAGTTCCCTCTGCTCATTAGCTCTTCTTAATGCATCTTTGGCTTTAGGATGATCGGATAGACCTTTCTTAATCTTCTCCATCTTCTTAGCTGCACCAGTGTAGTCACCTGCTACGTGTCTCTTATCAAAAGCAATACCTTTAGCCATTCTGACTTCTTTGTCGCTATACTTGCCTTCAACTAATCCTTTTTGATAATCAGTCATCTCTTTACGATACTTGACTGCGATCTGTGAATCCTTCATACCATCTATTTCATGGTCTTTAACTCTTTCACCTGGCTTGATACCACCATGTGCTTTCATCTTAGATCCAACTGAGTGTACTTTATATGATCCAGGCTGGCTCTTGCTCTTTCTCAATGTCACTGACATTGCTTCGTCCACACCTTTTAATTTACCTTTCTTAAAGATACCTTTCTTCTTCATACCTTGATATTCTTTATTAGAGTCCATATCTTTCTTAGTAGGTTTGAATGTTGGCTTACCGTCAGCTCCCATGAATCCAGGAACAGTAGTAGCTTCTTTTCGGGTACTACAATCGTCGATCATTGATTCTAATTTATTTTGGTCACAGTCTGGGTGCATCTTGCGGATTTCTTCTGCAGATTTTCCGTCATCGCACATTTTTTGAATGTGTTCTTTGGATGGCATTTCAGCTTCTGCGGCTTCTCTTATATCTTTTTCCATTTTAGGTTTTCCACATTTTGTGCATATTTTCTTACCACAGTCGCAACCGCAATCACAGTAATCTATAGCTTCATCCATTTTAGGATTTTGCTTACCTTTATATGCTGGGTTTCCAGGAATTGGTTTGACTTTATATTTGTCTTTTGTGGTAATTGTATTGTTTTTACTAGCTGGCTTACCATCGTCGATATCTTTCAACGTCTTGTAGCCTTCTGTTGCCATTGACATTAAAGTTTCTTTGAAGCTCAGTGATTTTTCTTCGACTAGCTCAGCTTCAGTACCACTGCCTTCTACTTTAAGACCAGTTGTTGTGCTAACATCAGGTTTGGACATTGATCCACCTTTATCAGGTACACCATTTACAGACAGACCATACTTAGCTTTCATAGCATGAGTAGGTTCGTGAGATGGATCTCCACTAGACTGTCCTGGCGTATCATCTGAGTAACAATCTCTTGCTTGAGTAGTGCCAAATTCTAGAGCCTCTTGTTGAGCCATTGATCTATACTTCTCTTTATGTGGCTTATCTGCGCCTCTATCATACTCGGGAAGTTTGTGGAAGTCATGCCCATCTTTAGCTGCATGCTTTTCTGCTCTTTTCATAGCATAATATGCATCTGACTCGCCAAGAGCCTTCTTGACCATTCCATCAAGAGCTTCTAGCTTCTCGACTGGATCGTCAATTGAGTCCAAACTTTTTTCGACAGCTTTTTCAGTCTTCTTTGGTATGGTAGCTTCATGCATCTCTCGATATATTTGGCCTACTGATCTAAAATCTTTTTTCATATTATCCTCTTGTTAGCAATTCCATCTACGTCTTGCTGCTTTACCGCGTTCTCCATCCCAGCTACTGGATCTAGCACAAAATGCTTTTCTTCTTCCAGCATCTTTACTTCCAGCTTTTAGCTTAGAAGGTGGAGTTGTCACGGCCGTTTTTAATTTACTGCCTGGGTTACGTCTCTTATAGGCATCTACGCCTTTCTTAGTCATACCTGCACCTGAATCTGCAGATCTCTTATGACCAGACTTTACTGACATACCCGACATATCTTCTGATATATTTATACTATCCATAAAGTCATCAAATACAGAATTAACTAAGTCTATGTTTTGAACGTAAACTGTGTTAGGCATTAGTTTAAATACCTCTTCTATCTCTGACTTATTCTTCTGTACGTTTTGTCTGACTTTGACGAATACTTGGTTATCACTTGTCATGATATCTACTAGGTTCTTCATCAGTTCGTACATCTTAGTTCTTAGCTTTGGATCTGCAAGAGCTTTATCGCCCTTCTTCATCATCCTTTGCATTAAAGCAAGTTCACCTTTCTGTGCTAGACCCATTCTGAACAATTGGTTCATCTTAGCTGTGCGTGACATTTGCTTGTCGTTATCTTCTTCTTTAGCTTCATTAGCAGGCCTAGGCTTGCTTTCATACTTCTTGATAGATGCTTTAGCCGAGTCAATCATTGCCTTATCATGCTTTGCTAGAGTTTCTTTTGTTCTTCTATCTTGCTTAGCTTTAAGAGTCTCCTCACTTGCCATCTTCATCTCTTTAGATGAAGGAGCATCTTTATGTCCTTTAGGATTCATCTTCTCACCACGCTTTCTTTTAGCAGCGATGTTTGCCCATAGACCGTTGCCTTCTGACACTGATGGCTTATCGTGTCCGTAACCCATCTTCTTATATTTGATATGATCAGCTTCTGTGTCAGCTTTGTAACCCTTACCTGTCTTCGGATCATACATCATATGAGGCTCGAATTCGTCTTTAGCTTCATTAGTTTGCTTTTGTAATGACTTTGCTATCTTACCAGCAGCCTTAGCACCTCTGCCGAATCTCAGCATTTGGTTCTTTTGTTGCTTCTCAGCAGCTTTTTTATAACTTGGATCTCTTCTATCGTAATCAGCTTTGGATCCTGCCATTGATACATTCTGGTTTCTCTTATGAGCTACTTTCTTAACTAGCTCAGTTGAAATCTCATTAAAAACTTGTTCAAATCTTTCATTAACATGAGACTTAAAGTTTTTATGATCAGCATGTGCGTGCTTAACTAAGTCTAACTTGCCAGCTGGCTTCATACTGTCATGCTTGGTAAGGAACTTCTTAGCATGATCAGATGTTACATGATGTGACTTGCCGTTCTGAAACTTAACATGGTTGCCACCTAGCGAATGAGCCTTCCTCATTTGCGGTACAATATGTTCTACGTCCTTCTCACCTCTACCTCTTTTCTTTTCTGCAGGTTCTTTCTTGTCGAGGTGACTATCAGATGATGTCTTATAGCTAGATGAATGCTTCATAGCATCTTTCTTAGCTGCTTTATTACCTGATGTGTTGTTCTTTTTATCTTGATGCATCTTGAAGATTGCTGCTGCATGTCTCTTACGGTCTTCGTTTTCGAATACTGCTACAGGACCTTCCATCTTCAGCCCAGTAACATCAACAGACTCTTGAGCTAGTTTATTAGCTGTGGCATACATTACTTCTTTAGCTTTCTCACCATATCTTTGTGTAAAGTCAGATGCTTTCTTCTTCATGCCTTTAACTATGTCTTCAGCCTTGTCTTTTTCTGCCTGAGACATTTCAGCAATTAGTTTATTGACTGCAGCAAATCCACCTTGTTGTGCTGTTTGCTCTCCATGAGGATTGTTGTATCCGTCAATGTATTCAATAAACAATACATCTGGATCCACATTTGCTTTTTGTGCTTTTGCATCTAATGCTTCAATAGCTTCGATCATCATATCAACAGCACTAGCAACAGTTGCAGCTTCTCGTCTGATCTCTGTCTGCTTAGCTGTCATGATTGAACGCTTGAGTTTAGCTTTGTTTGTCTCTTGTCTTTTATCTAATGCAATATCTGCTACGTCTTGCTTCTTCTTGAGTGCATCTAGTTTCGCACTCGCATCTTCGTTTCTGACTTCTGAAGCGCTATCGATATATGCTTTGAGCGACCATCTATTGTTATTTTCGGTGGTCCCTTCATGGACCATGTCTCCGATGAAACTTTCGAAATCTTGATTGACTGATTCGTTTTTCTTTCCACGTGCACTCCTAAGGCGTACCAACTCAGCTGCCTTAACTTTAGGTAGCATTCTTTTGGCTATTTTATTGATGATAGCTTTCTTACCTTCTATCCTTTTGTCTAGTTGTATCTTTTCAGATGGAGACAATGAGCTGTACTTAGCTCCTTTAGCACCACCAAGACGTTTCCTGATCATTGTTCTGGCTTGTCGTCTTGCTCTACGAGTCAACATATCACCAGTGGCCATACGTTTTTTCTTGAGCTTTCTCATACGAGCAATCTTAAATCTAAGACGTCTCATCTTGATACCAGCTTTTCTTCGCTGCATCAATGTCATTACTCTTTCATTGATTAGCTCTTCTTGTGCATAGTCCTCATTGATTACCATGAGCAGCTCAGCATCAGTTAATGACTCAACCCATAGTTCCAACTCTTCGTTCTCTATGGCTTCATGAATGTGAGACATAATTTGTTTGTGATGTGGGTGCAATGCTTTAGGTAGTCCAGCTTTGAATGATTTGTGATCACCTGCTTTAGCATGTGCTCTCATCTTTGTACCAGATATACCTGATGTACCTTCTGCGTCCGGATCTCTTTGTCCAGCAGAATGTACTGTAATTGATTTGAAGTTGTAGTGGTCTGGATGACCATTGTACTTGTTTAGAGTCTTTTTATATTCTCCAACTCTATCGGATCCTGCAACCATATGTAAGTGGTCGTGTCCCGCAGCATGTAGCTTCTTGGCTGCATGTAGGAACGACGGAGATGACTTACTGGATCCAGATACGTGTACGCTTCTGTTTATTTTCTTGAGATAACCTATCTTCTTATTTTGTGGGAGAGGGTTATTCTTATTATCGTGACTATGTGACACAACAATGTGAGCCTTAGCTGAATGCTTTTGAGCTATGCTATGGACTTTATTAATTAGTTTCTCGTGACCGGCAGTAGGAGGATTCATTCTTCCGAATGTCATCACTGCATGCTTTTCTTTTGCTTCCCCAAAGGTAGTCGTAGGATTTAGATCCACGATATCTTTTAGTTTTTTGGAAGGGGTCTTTAGTGAGATTGTTTTACCATCCTTCTTCTTCTGCTTGAGAGGAGGTGGAGGTACTGCGATACCAGGATTACCTGTATCGGCTCCAGGTTTCAAGCCTGAGCTTGTTCCGGACATTTGTTGATCAATTGGCATTGAGGTTTCCCTTGGGCTGACTCGTTAATATTAAAATGGACTCTCTCGAGGCTCTATTCCATCCGCCACTGGTATTTATAACAGTTTTATCTGCGAGCGTTAGATTGCCACCCTTTAAGGAATTTTGCATCGAAGTTAGCGAGTGAGAACTCGAGTCTATCAACGAATTTAACTGCATTACCACTCATGTGGTCTATTGCTACAAATCCTTCCTGTCCAGTGACAAGATATCCATCATTTGTTTTGAGGAATGTTTTACCAAATCCTCTACTATTTAGCTTCTTGACTAGCAAGTTCTTACTCTGTTGCAACAATACATATATCTGAAATATATTTGTTAGCTGAGCTTTAGGTACTTGTGTCAATACTCTCATGACTGGCTGAGACTTTTGTCTCACACTTGTCTTACCTCTTTCAGTCTTTAGTTTTGATTCTTGTTTCTTGTAATATTCAATTACATAGTGAATGAATCCGACAGCTGCTGTTTGAGGTTTAATGTTTTGATTGTTACGTACGAAGGAGTTAGCATAGGTCATTACTAATCTCTGTAAGTCAGGTACTTTTGTAAATGCTTCAAATGCTCTTGGCTGAGTCTTTCTGAATGATGTACCTATCATTGATAAATTCTTTTGAAGATACTTAGATTCTCTAGCAGTGAGCGAGGCGGATCCAGAAACGTCACTATACATTGCGTCCACCTGAAACACATCATTACTTTCTCTTGGCATCTTTACACCAAACGAGGCTTGGAGGCTTTCTATATCTTTACCTGAGTATGTTGTGTGCCATACAATACCAAACTTAGACTTGAGTATTTTCTTACCAATAGGTGTGTCCTTAGGAAATGCATATGCAATTGTATTAGGATGGAACATAATTAAGTCTTCACCATCCATCTTCTCATTATATACTTCTGTTGCATCATATAGAAAATCACCTTGGATAATTCTATCAATACCTAAAGGCTTGAGATATGTGTATGCTAGTTTAAACTTAGACTTCAATGACTGTGGTAGATCTGGTGAGTTATCTATCTCTGATAAACTTGAATAGAATAGTGGTGTCTTGTTGAATAGACTCTTCTTAGCTACAAAGAACTCTCCAGTCTCAGGATGAGGTCCAACAAAGATAGCAGGAGCTCCATCCCACTTGACTGAGGTTTTGACAGGACGATCAGAATGTCCGTTCAGAGTGTCTCTCATCTGTTGTATGTACTTAATTGCTTGACGAGTACCATTTACTCCATCCAGGAAGACACTGTCCTCTAAATGGGTCATATGCGTGTTCTTTGCTTCTGTTAAGTTTAATTTTCTCACATTAATGTCTCTGATAATAGTTCTGCCATGTATGGTTCTTTCTCAACAATACATCTATGGTATGGGCGGCCGTCTGGCCCTTTGCCTGATTTTTTAACTCTAATTTTAACTAATCGCTCACCATTTTCTGTTTCAAATGTCAATGTTGGTAGATTAGATGCTCCTGTCTTATATTTAGCAACTAGTGGTATCTCTGATATAACTTTTACTGCATCACTGAATCTATATACAACTACCTTATCTTTTTTCAACTGCACTAGGTCTACTTGTACAGTGTCTGGTGTAGTAGCAAAGAACACAATAGCTTTTGCTACTTGTGCTGGGTCTGGACTTCTATTGAATACATCTCTTGCAGACTTGAATGTAGCTCTGAAACCTGCAGCTGGATCATGCATCCCCACTTTTGTCATAAACTCTGACTTTATTTGAGAAGGAACGCTTATACCAAATATGTCCCATAGATTTTGTTGTGCATCCCATGTGTGTCCAGCAAATTGTCCAAACTGTTTAACGTCACCAGCTTTTAATGAGTAGTTCATGCCCACTTCTAGTCCATCAACCAGTACAAACGTATCAATTTTAGTTCTTTTGCCACCTGATACACCAAGTGATCTTACATCTATATGGTTCATCTGATTATTATTATATAACACATCAGCAAGTTTTCTAACATTGATTGAGTTTGCAAATATGACAGCAGCATTCATTAGCTCTGGATATTTTTTGGCGAGGAAGTTTTTCATATCACTTTCATTCAATTCAATGAGAACATCTACTTCATCTTTGACTGAGGCTAGTTTGTTAGGTGATGAGAATTCAGCCTTACGTATCATTCCGGATCCTGATAGTTTGGATCTAACATTATAAGCATCTGAATCTGTAATCTTTTTACCCTTACTAATAAATCTAGCAGCAACTGCTATGTTGAATACACCCTCAGCAACATTGCCTAAGTTTTGTCCTGCACCACCATAGTCTGCTGATTTAAATAAGTCAGACAATTTATATGTCTTTCTATTGCTATCTATTAACACATTGCCAGTGTATGCCCACTTCTCTGCTTGGACACCTTTCATCTTAATATTAGTAAACCCTTTTGGGTTCGCAAACTTCAACACTTTAGGCGGACCTGATTCCATCTCAAATGGTACGGCACACTCAATGTCCGCAACGAACTTGTCGATACGGTAATCATATTTCTTTAATTCTGACCATGCTAAGTTTGCCATATATCTATTTATAGAAGATGTGATTATCGATTGTAACTATATGCTGTAGATGATCAGCCCAATAAGGATGTACTGAATCATTGTGGTAATGTGTTGCACCTTCTGTGAAGTCATACACTGAACCATATAAAACTTTTTCTGCAACCAATAAACATTCTTCCCATGTCTCACTGTCTTCTGGTACATCAGGCTTACCATCACAATACCAGC
>Ga0208814_1001257_pt1 | contig 12230 bp, 16 predicted proteins | sample MalvirAntarct_55_FD_184253 | JGI IMG/M metagenome (GOLD analysis project Ga0208814, IMG submission 184253) | Marine viral communities from the Global Malaspina Expedition - Malaspina viral metaG Antarct_55 (SPAdes) (version 2) | ecosystem: Environmental > Aquatic > Marine > Oceanic | place...
GTACACCATTGTGATACACATGAACTTTACCGACAGTGTAGCTAAGGCCAGTGAGGCTTGTAGTGTTAGTTGTTATGTCAAAGACTTTTTTGTTTTCTGCACCCGAACTAACGACAGATGCGCCTGATCCTATGTAACCTGCCATTTGTTATTCTCCTTTAAGGTGTTCCGCTTGCTTCAGCATTTACTTGTGCGGCTGTTTTAGCCCAACCTCTTGTAAAGGCATCTGCTACGATTAGCTCACGAGTTGCTGGTATAGCTACGCCTTCGTCTAATGCACGATTGGTATACATTGATACGATTTCATCGTTAGCTATTCTGGCTCTATTGGTAAGCGCATTGTCAGCCCAATCCTGTGGGTCTGCGGCGGCGTACTGTAAGCCTTTGTATTGTGTGTCTGTTAAAGTAATTGTTATGTTTGGCATACTTGCCTCCTTGTTGTTTATCTTGTTAGCCTAGTAAGTATCCACTGAAGGAACACCATGTGGAACTATTGTGTGGTCTGATTGATCCACTGACTGACCATCTTATATAAACGTTGTCATTCGCAGACATATATACTGATGTAGATAATTGTGTTTCTACATAACCACCATAACCATAATTACCATTAGCAGATTCTCCTGCTAACCGCCCTGCGGCTTGAATACTCGTAGAATTGATATATAAGTTCATGTGTAGGCCATCATCACTATCTCCCACTCCTTCCCATAGGACACGAGAAGCAAAGAAATAAACACCAGATACGGGCGCAGTAAACTTACCTGTTGAAGTAGAGTAATGCCCCCCGATATTGTGTTTACCCTGTCCAGAAGTAGCACTAAACAAAACAGTACCAGCGTCTGACGATGTGTTTGTATTCCCGGTGACTCTAAAACTTGGCTGATTTGGCTTTGTGACACGGCCTGACGAGTCGATGCGCATGCGTTCTGTGTTTGAACCACTATCTGCTTTTGTAGAAAACAATAAATTACCACCACGATTATTTGCAGTAGCACCATCTGTTTCTGCTGATACCTGTGCAATGGTTTTGTTTGTGGTATTTGCATCTTGTAAAAAATTAAGCTGACCAACTCCTGCACCATCACCATCTGCACGACTGCCAACCACTTGCATTACACCATCATATGCACCACCTTTTACAGTAAGGTATGGGGTAAAAACACTACTTTCAGGGTTTGGAGAACTCGTCCCAATACCAACGTTAGAACCACTAACTGTAACTGCATCTGCAAGTTGAGCTAATTCGTTTTGTTTACTCATTATGTTTGCTCCAATACACTCACGATCACATCACAACTGGATGCTGTGTCACTTGTTACAATTACAGTGTCTGTAGTTTCTAAAATAAGTTTTCCATCTAAAACTGATAGAGCCGCACCGCTTGGGAGTGGTACACCTTTGACGAGGTAAACACCTGCCGCTTGGACATCTACTTTGATCTGTGACGTTGTTCGGTTTGCTAAGTTACACCCGATCATTACGGCTGTAGTCGAACCTGGTACTGTATATGTAGTTGTTGCACCCGTACCAACTGAGGCGCTTGTGTAGTTCTTAAAGACGTTTGCCATGAATCACCCCAATGCTATTGCCATTGCCAAGCTCGTTCCCGCTTGGTCGACATCTAAATTACTGCGAGCAGTAGCAGCCGAAGATGCTCCTGTTCCGCCATTTACTATAGAGAGGTCAGTACCGCTCCACGTTGTGTTATTAACACTCTCCAACTTCTCGTTATTTAAGTTGGTAAAGTTCGCATCAACTTCAGTGTTAGTTAGGGGCGAACCCTTGCCAGATCGTGTTACAATAGTAGCCATTGTTCCCCCCTACCTATTAAGATGCAGCTAAAGTGATTGTCCAAGTGACGGACATCGTATCATCAGCAGCTTTGTTAACGACGCTAAATACTGTACGGCAAAGCATGTCACCCGAGGATGCAGCGTTGAAAATCCCAGCTTCTGTTACAGCACCCGTTGCATCGCCTGCTTCAAACGCAGATACGTACGCAACTTTTTCGTTGTTAGAACCAGTGATTGTTGACGAGTCTAATGCTTCGCGAGACCCCAGTAGAGTCACAAGATCAGTTTGACCTGCGGCCGCCGCTGTTGTGCCAGAACCGAGCGCCATGTGTGACATGACTGCTTTAGAAGTACCTGTCATACGAGATGCGATATACGCAAGCCCTGCGTTTACAACGAGGTTCTTTTCTACGCGTTCTTCTTTGATGTTCCCGGCCTTGTCCTTTAGGACGATGTTAAGCTGACCGGATAGCTTTAGGTTTTCAAGGATCATTTCGATCTCCTAAGTAAAGGTTCGGGAAGCGCCGACGTAGTCTTCCGCAAAGTAAGTGAAATCAGCATAACCCTGACTTCGTAATGACCCCACGTCGGTCATGGAGGTTGTGTCTGACGGACGTTTGCCAAAGTTAAGAACATCGCTGTCCGTAACTCCGTAACTGTCCGTAAACGCTCTATTGTAGTTCACAGCTAAGTTAAGAGTGTCTATAGCCGCAGCTATGTTTCCCGTAACTTTCGCAAACTGCATTTCTTGATCGTCTGCTGTCGTTGCTTCACCGTCTAAGTCGTCAGTTACAGTTGTTTGATCGGTGAGAATTTTAGTACGTGTAGAAGTGAAATTCGATGTAACTGTCGCTGTGTCGGTTAGCGTCTTAAAGAAATCAAATATGTGTTTTTCACTTACGTACCCATTTTCAGCAAGAACTTTAAAGAACGCTAACGTAGCATCTTCCGCCGCGCTAGAGTCGTCAGTAAAGGTTTTAAACACGCTTAAAACAGCACCGTCTGATGTACCTACGCCGTCTAAGGCAGCTAAACTGTCTAAGAACGCAGACGTTATTAAAAACTCCCCAGTTTCAAATGTAGCTTTGCTGGAACCCGCAGAATAAGTCGCAGATATACCCAGTCGCGTGTACGCGGCTTTAAGAGCTTGGTATAATACTGCGGACTTGAGTTTCACGCAAAGTCCTCCCGTATTCTGAACCGTAAGGTGTCGTACAGGGTTTCACGGAGCCCAGATGCTTTAACTATTTCTAACTCACCCTCATAAGTACCGGCTTCTTGATTTAGATCGTTTGCCTGCCACTGAACAATTGCTACTCCAGTGGCAGCAGTGTCTGGGTTTACGTATAACGCTCGCGAGAATAATACTGTTGTTTCTCCAACAGCACGAAAATGCAGAGTTACAGTACCACCTGTTAGGTCTGTAGCTAAGTTCGTATCTTCGTCAACCAACGTCACTTTTATTTGTGGTCCAGTATCGCCTTGTACGTAGTTAAATGATGTTGCCATTATGCTCTCCTTCTACGACCAGAAAAGTTTTGAAACTGTACACGCGTTCTTACTCTGCGGTACTCTCTACTCTTCGCGTCGTCGATTTCTTTGGCAAACTTTTGTCGGTAGTACATGGACAACTCCATGTTGCTCCACTCTTTGCCGGGTACAGATGTTAAATGCGCTATAGCTCCATACGAAATACAGCGACCGTGGGATTCAAAAATCCAGTCTTCTACACCCGTTGCAGTAAGTTTTGTTTTAAGAACTCCCCACCCTCTGAAAGAGTATTTATTGTCAGGTGTTGGGTAGAACCGAATGGATGTATCTTGGTATATAGCGTAGAATGATGGTGAGCCCGTCCCGTTAAACTGTGACGTGTCTAAATGTTTGTCTGTGACACGACTCATAGGTCGCCCATCCAGTATTAATTCGTAGACATTTTCTAGGATTGCTTCGTTAGATGGCAACTGTATTGGATAGTCTGCAACTTTATTTACAGCGTAATCTTTTTCTATCTCAAAGCGCCAAATCTCGCTTCGCTCTAAGAACTTAGAAGCGGCCTCTTGCAAGTGCGACTCCATAACAATCTCAGGACAACCCGGTAGGTAAGGTTGTAGGTACGGATAAAATTTACTCCAAGGGGTTGTAGCCATTTACGCCACCATACTTCCTGGAGACGGCGAAACTGCCGCGTCCACTTGAGTTTTTGTACCAATAGCCGCGTTGAATGTTTGAAAAGCAGATGAAGCGCGTGCCTCATTAGCTCCGTACTCTGCATCTTTGGAGTACGCTCTATACAGTACCCAATCAGTGATTGGACCAAGGTATATATCGTCAAGTAAAATAACTGTGGCATTACTATTTGCGGGGTCTAACTGACTGTCCGTCAGCGCGTGCTGATCTGGTGTGTCGACGTAGACGACCTCTAACTGGGCTGTTGCCGCCGCCGGAGGATAAACATAAAAGTCTTTAGGGTTACGAGGGTCGTAAGTATAATGCTGAATGTTAGCGGTTTGTGTCTCTGTGTGCCAGCTCGGACGCTGATCATCTAAAACACTCTGCGCAACAACCCTGACCACCTTCTTAGTAGAGATAGAAGCTAAATTTCGTTTGATGTCTAACAGCCTAATTGCTGTCGGAAACCCACCGCTAGATGCAGTTAATGTTTGCTTGGAACCGGCCGCACATGTAAAAGTTGCACACTTCGCGTTTGCGTCTGGTCTGAGTAAAACTATGCTGAGGTACGACTCGTTCAACCACCGTTGAAGCTCGAGACGCGGCCAACGCACGTTTGAATCTTGTAAAATAGCTTCGACGCGAGAAATAACATCGATAACCTTTATGGTCGCCATTAGCTTAGTCCTCTCATTAAAGGGTGAGAGGGGGAGTGATCCCCCTCCCGTTAGCTATTAGCTTGCAGCGCCAACTAGAGCTGTTACCAATGCTTCGTTTTTAACAACTTTGCGGCCATATACGGCAAGGCCACGAACGATGTCACCAAAGTCAGTTTGGTTACGTAAAGGCTCAGTTTTGCTGATCTGAGAAGCAAACGAACAAGCTGTGCTTGTACCAGCTACCATCATGCGACGTGCTTTAGCGTTTGATACTGTTGCACCACCAGATGTTGCAGATAGACCTGGAACAAGAGCTTTAGCGGCTTGACCTTTTGGCAACAAGTTAGACACGTATACGTCGAAGCGATCTAGCATACCGATTTTACCTGTACGGATTGTGCTTGACTGATCACCTGTGAAGTACGCTTGTGCAATGTTTGTTTGCATTAACAACTGACGATCGCGTGGTGAGATGATTAACCAACGCCCATCTTCTGGAACGTTTTGCTCATCTAGTGCTGAAGACATCTGTAAGATAGCGTTCAGTACGTTTGCTGGAGTTGCTTGATCGATTGGAGCAACGTCAGTACCCAAGTTGTAAGCACCTGAGATCGCACCAGCAGTAGCACCTTTGTTAGATGCGTTTGCACCTGATGTTACAAACCAGTTAAAGAACGTGTCATTTTCGATAACAATTTTCAACTGTTTAGCTGCATCATCAGTGAACATGTTCATTAAGTCCATGTCAGCTTGGTGAGCAAGTACATCGTTTACTTGTACGCTGAAGTATTTACCTTGGTCGATCTGCATGTCTTGGAAGATCGGTACAGGAACTTCAGAAGTCAGGGTAGTGCCCGCTCCTGCGTAGTCATTGATGGTGATTGATGGTGCTTGACGGATACGAATTGTATCGCCTTGATTTTTGATCTCGCCTTCCCAATCAGTATTGGAAATTTCAGTCATCATTGTGTTCGCATAAAACTTAGCGTTTAGCTTTTGCGACCAGAGTTGTGGGATAAATCCACCTGAGTAAGATGGGTTTGTGTCAAATGCGCCGGAACCGACGACGGGAAATACAGCAGCCATTTTGGCCTCCTATTAAGTTTGGTTACTCGATAGCTGCTTACATGTTAACACGAAGAGTTATGCTCTAACGCGACCTTCCATATATGCAACTGTCAATTCAGCTTCAAGTTTTTCCGCATCTGCATATTTTCCTTTAGTATTAAGGGCACGAACTTTAATCCAAGCGTTATCTACTTCCCTTGAGGAGTATATCTTAGAGTTTTGGTTTGCACTCTGCGTACGTACAGAATTTGCAGAACGGTTTGGTGCAACCTGTTTCTCGAGTTCGGTCTGGCGTTGTTGCCGTGGTGCTGTTTCCGGTTCGGCAATGCTTTGTTTGAAGAGGTTTACATAATGTAAAACTGCTTCGGCATCACCTGCTTGAAACGCAGCAGCGGCCTGATCTCGTCGCGGACCTCTAAGCATAGGATCATGCTCATTTAGCCACGCAACCCATCGTTCATCGTTGTCGATTTCAGCAAAGTCAGGCACTACGGAATGTAGGCGCTGAGTAAAGCTCATCTCTCCAACATCGTTACCCGTCTTCGCAAGTTGTTCTTGCAGCTTCTGGATAACTGCGTCTTGTTGCTCCATCCGTTCCGTATATTCTTGCGAAACTTCCTGTGCTACTCGACGTTGAACGTCAATCAGTTCTTCACCAAATTCGGCTCGATCTGCATCGGTCACATAACTGACTTTCTCCTTCGACTTTGTCGGTTCAACTTTAAGCGCTTTAAGCTCCTGTTGGAGCTGTTTCGTTGCCTCGGTCATTTCGCGCACCTGTTGGTGCAACCGTGGAACTTCAGCGTCGTACTTACCCGTTAGGGTTTTGTACTTTTGCTTAAAAGTCTCTTCCTCTACGTCCGTCGGTGACGTGTCAGCTGACTTTGCTTCATCAGGTTCGGTTGTTGCTTCAACGGCTTCTTCAGTTACTTCCACTTCCGTATCCAGGGGTTCCACTGCGGTTTCGACTTGTTCGTCTTTAACCAGCTTTGGTTTTTTCTGGGCTTCTAGCGTTTTCTCTAGTTCTTCCAATTCTGCAATTTGTGCCTGTACCTGTTTTGGCAATGCCATATAGTTCTCCTTAAAGCATCATGTCTGTTGTGCAGCGCCCGTAGTATGCTGCTCCCGTCTTGGTGTGCCTCGTTGTGCTCTTACGAGCGGTTTCCTACTTTGGGCGACTCTTCAATCGCCTTTAGTAAATCTTCAAATGCTTCAGCCCGACCCTGCAACCGGTGGATTGTCACCATATCGGTTGCACTTACTAGTCGGCCTTTAGCCGTGTCTACCAACTCCCCCAGTAAATCTTGTAGGGAAGTATCGCCTGCCTCTTTGACCCGAAGTAGTGCATTTACATGCTGTGGGTTACAAAGATTCAGATCAATCATAGCTGTAATTTATCCTATATCTGTCAACGTGTCAACAGATGTAAGCACTAAGCGCCATTTGGACGTGGGCTCATGGTATTGTCTTGACGACCACCCATCTCCGTTCCGTCTTCTTGTATGTTCGCCGCTTCTTGCTCTGCCATCTGCTGCTGTTGCATCATCATTTGTTGCTGTTGCGCCATAGCTTGTTGTTTCTGGACGTCTTCCCTGGATGGAACAAGACGATCAACATTTGTGTTAAGATTTCCCGCCACATCGCGCAGTAACTCTGCTGTCCCTGGCAACCCAACAATCTGTTGAGCAACTGGACTTTCGAGGACAAGACGCAAGAAGTCAGTCTTGCGGACAGCTTCTGCTTCTTTAACAACCAGGGACATAGCGCCTGTCGCAACAATCTGCACGTCACCAATCAGATCTTCGTCTTCACTGTACCGTAGATTTCTCTGGTACTGACGTTCCAACATGGGTCGCATCACATCGTGGTCGATATTTGCTATAACCTGTTTAATACTCTTACCTGCGTTAGACATAAGCATAGATAGCCCCGAAGAGGTACGCCCTGCGCCCGGAACGTGCTGTCCTGTCATGTAACGTGGTATGCCTGATACTTCGTCTGATATGGCCATAAATCGGTCAAACACAGACATCAGCTCTTGAGCGTTTGAATTAGGTTGGAAAAATGACATTGGAGGGGTTGAATCCTGAAAGTCTGACTGTCGGAACTGCCATATTTTCCAAGGGTACATCTGTGTGATGTCCTCACCCGCCGGTAATCGGCTTATATTTACGCCGACCTGTGGACCCGATGAAATACCCATGTTGTTTGCCAACGCGCGAGCAGCAGCGTTACACATATTTTGGGCGTCCATACACAGGTCGGCAACCCCGTTGCCGTCTAAACGACCCGGGACTTTCTCAAATGAAGTTACATAGTATGGCTTACGACCTAACGGGTCGTAGTTAAGCACAGCACGAATGACTGTGTTATTTACCATCCAAACTTCGCATGGGTATGATTTTTGTGGGTCTTCGATCTCAGCTTCGTCCAAGCCCCAGTCAAGTAATATATCTCCAGGGATTGTATCCCAGAGCTGTAGAGCCGCAACGACGTCAGAGTGTGCATCGTCAAAGTCTACGCCTGTTACTTCTTCCATTTCTGCCATGTCGTGGTCTAGCCAGTCGAAACCACCAGAGCCAAAGTCAGAAAGGATAGAACGCACTGCGTCCTCGTCGTAACCTTCTACACCGAGCATCTCTTCCACGTCTTCTCGTGTCAGGTGGTGTAACTCAATTATAGGCATATTCTGTACGTCATCTGCCCAAGGTGCGTAGTAAAACTTGAACGGATCAACGCGTTCCCACTCATCGCGCAGAACCTCAACGACGCCAAGGCCACCCTCAACGTACTTCATTGTTTTGCGTTTGCGTGGGATCGGACCCTTTAGAATAGCGTGCGGAAACGTTGCCACGTCATTCGTGAAGTCGAACAGGGCTTTTACGAAGCCACCCTCGACCATCTGGTCTTCCATTTTCATTTCCATCCGCTCGACACGTTTCTCTGCTTCGAACTTCATAGCCCGCATCGCAGTGTCTTTCATGTCAGATGCAAGCTTTTTCAGCTCCATCGGAGGAATTTCACCATTTCCTTCAGCATAATACTGTTGGAGGTTCATCTGCATTATATTTTGTAAGTCTGAGGCTACGCTTGGTGGGACTTCCGGGATTGGTGTCGCTGAGAGCGACCAAGGCTTATCTGCACCTGTTCCCAGTAGTGTATCGCGCAACCAAGCAGTGGCTGTACGGCATTTCGAACTGACTATGCCCATAAAGATTTCAGACCCACCCTGCTCGCGTATTTCAGCGGCTTTACTGGGTTCGTACTCCATGTTTCGGGCGCGGACACACTCTGCGAGCCGAGGCTCTATAGTTCCTGAGTGATGGTCTCGTAGGATTTCCCAACGCTTACGCGTGTGTGATGCCAGACCCACCATAAGTGGACTGTTCTGCTTCTCGCTGGAAGCTCGGTTTGCTGCGTCCTCAAGGTCAGAGGCTCGCGCAACTGGTATTAACTGCGGGCCAAGCGCCATATTAAGTTCTCACATGTGACGTTAAAATTACCATACTCGACATCTGTTTACATGTCAACAAATCAAGTCCACCCATGAGCGGACACTTTTACGACGTTCTTTCTCTGTGTGGACGCGGCTAACGACCCAAATGTTTCCCCGCCGTCCGCGTGCAGACACATGTACTGGAACGCATCAGCGACGTCTGACCAGGGGTGGGATTTTTCTGGCTTCTCGTCTCGCGCCCCTTTTGTATTTATTTTGTATCGGTACTTACCGGCCAACGCCTGCACGAGCGAGGTCGCGCTTACAGTATCAATTACAAATCCGTACTTCCCGTCTACAACGTAAGTTAAAAATTTTTCGACTGCCGCAAGACGTGCCGCAACGGAGTTCGTCCGCGCAGGCTTAACCATAAACCCTTCGGTTTTATATATGTCCGCAACCGTTCTCTCGTCCGTCTGCGCCCTCTGGAACGCCGCTGGATCAATAATAACCAGTGTCTGTCGCCCAGGGAATTTGTTAGCCAACAGCGGTTTTAACCGCTCTCGTATAAATCTCAGCGCACCCATGCCGTCAGATATGAGCGCGTCATACACCACAAGGCGTCCGTCGTGTGCCACCTGCCCTATTACGGCGGCGGGCGTGAGCCCTGCGTCTACGCCTATCAGTAACGGCGACTCCGTGAACATAGGCTTCATCTCTTCTTTAGAGCCATGCACAGTTCGATCAAATGACCTAAACACCGGTTGCCCAGATAAACTCCGTCCAAATTTTGCGTGTATGTACACATCTATCCAGTCGTCAGTTTTACCTTGGGCGAGGTTGTCGTAGTAATCATCGGGCAGAAATTTCGTCCAGTCGGCTTCGGGGCTTAAACCCGAGGGCTGTATCGTTACATGCACGTTATCGGGGGGCTCCGTGAGCAAATCCTCCCAAAAGGTATCCATATCCGGTGGGTTCGTCATCCCCCATATGTGCATATTGGGTTTTCCGTCATCGGTCACACACCCCACAGTGTTCATCATCTTATCGGGATACCGCCCTACACGTCCTTGGGCTGCGTTGTATATATCTGGGTGGATTTCCCTAAATTCGTCGAAAATTATGAAACTTGCCTGTAATGAGAGCAATCTACGCACGTCGTTTGCGTCGTCGAGCCCTCTAAACAGCACCTCGCACTCCACGTCTCCAACTTTTATGACGAATTTGTACTCTGTTTTAAGAAAAGACCCCATAACCCCGTCTGGTATCCACTTTAGGAAGTCCGGTATGGACGTATCGCGCAACTGTTCCCGCGTATTACGCACCCAAATCGTCCTAGAACGCCTAATTCCGTCCTTACAGGGCGCCATTTTAGCCGCATGTTGCAGTATTTTCATAATTCCTGCGGTGGTTTTCGTCGATCCAACGGGTCCAACTGCGAGCGAAATGAACTTTGGCGAGTAGAAAAAGTCATCCAGGGACTCAATTACCTCGAAATTTATCTCATGCTTCATCGATTACGGCCTCACTGGTACCATCTATGGTAATACTATCGGGTGAATCCTTCGCCCTGGTGATGTTTATCACCACTTGGGGACCATTCCCGAGGGTATCCAACTTGGTATCGGGCTCTAAACGCCCCATTTTGTTGAGCATCTTCTGAAATTCTATGCGTGTTGCAGGGTTTATGTCCGGATTTTGCATGTGGCGGAACAAATTATCGAGGTTTACTGCACCAAGGAGGCGCGAAAAGGTCTCCATCTTGGCCGGATCTGCCTCAATTGCCAGCAAATCTTTGGGGGATAGCAGCGCTTTATGCGATTGGGTGGGATCAATTGCTTGGTTTATGTGCTTACTCATAGGTACATCTGTTAACACGTTGGCATCAACGGGTCAAGATAGGCGTGGGAGGAACAAAGGGGGAACAATGGGAAAAATAGGGGCTGCTGTACACGCAATACATAAGGGCTGGGTGGGTGGCCACCCCCCTGCGGTCACTCCCCCCCCCTCGTTGACGTCGCGCCATATATGTAAGTGACCCTGAGGCCAGATCAGATGGCCTGTCACGGTAGATACTTATGACCACATGTTGCGACGCCCTCGCGCCTTGTGTTTTCGAAATCCCATTGCCGCGCATTTAATTGCGCGAGCGAAGAGCTAGTAATGTTTTGGGAGATTAGTGACACGCGAATAGTAATCGGCGAAACAGGCTCGCACGCGGTACACTTGTATCGTGCAGTTCGTTTAATAGCGGAAAACCTTGTGCAGTTAATAACTGCTAGTGACTTGTTACATTCGGTCTAGACCTTCTTTGTCTACAGCCCCGCGCCCAATACAATATGCGGCAAGCTTCCAGTGCCTCGCGGCAAGTAGACATTCAATCGGGTACGCGAGGATGCATTACAAGTGATGCATATTGCTCATGCTAACACGTGAGTAATACCTTATCACTTTAACGATTGGAAAATACTATGTTACTAGAAAAATCAAAAATCAGCGCTATTATCGTTCGCATTGGCAAATCATCAAAGTCAATTCGCGATAATACCCAAACTGTACTCGCTCACATTGCAGGTCATACGTATCAGCATGGCGATTGCGGATTGTACAACAACCTTTACGCTAACACGACAGGCATGAACCGCAAACGCATGGTTCAGTACATCGAGGCCAACGGTTTTGCTAAACTGAAGAACGATGGTACGTTTAACACGAGCCGCAAGAAACGCCGCGAAGCTGACTTTGCTGATGGCGCGGCCGTTGTCGAATACCTAATGAGCCAACCTGCGTGGTATGTGGAAGCTGACGAAGCTCCAAAGATACGCAAAGACCTCGACATTCTTGCCGCGATTGATCTGCTTAACCAGAAGATCACTAAGGGCAAAGCAACAGGCAATGTTGTGAAAGTCGAGTTTGCCGACGTGAAAGAAAAGCTTCAACAACTACAGGAAGCGATCGTTGCTTAAACCAGAATTAGGGCGCTTGCGCCCTGTTTTCCCCTATTAAGACAGGATTTAGCCTGTTTTGCTCTGTCTTATTAGCTGTCTTAATACCAAGTGATTGATTTCATTGCCAGAAAAGCGCCTATTAAGACAATAAGAC
>Ga0208814_1001258_pt1 | contig 12225 bp, 13 predicted proteins | sample MalvirAntarct_55_FD_184253 | JGI IMG/M metagenome (GOLD analysis project Ga0208814, IMG submission 184253) | Marine viral communities from the Global Malaspina Expedition - Malaspina viral metaG Antarct_55 (SPAdes) (version 2) | ecosystem: Environmental > Aquatic > Marine > Oceanic | place...
ATTTTGCTCCGCTATTTCAATCTTTAACTTATCCCAAAGTTTTAGAGTTAATGCTGCATCTTGCTCACCATAAGGTCCAACGTACTTAGAAGGTAGTTTATACATCTGCGATTTAGGGTTGATACCGAAAGCCAGTGCTGCATCTTGTAACAAAGACTCATCTTTCTTTTCATCACAGTAATGACTACCTAGATTATCTAACGAATAAGAATACCTATTCTCATTAATTAACGGTGCAGCAACGATAGTATCGAGTATCTGACCTTTTACATCGACTCCCTCTCTGCGTAACCAACCAACATCATAGAGTGCGTTATGAAATATAACTTTGCGTTTAGATGATGATAGAGTATTACGTAACCAACGTAGAGTAATATCTGCGTCTAGATTTCCACCGCCTTCATGACGTATAGGAAAATAACCTTTCCAATCTTTTGTAGCCACACCTATACCTACAATATAGCCACGATTAGTCGCCCATCCGGGACCGCACGTCATAAGATGTGGATCATAGGTCTCTAAGTCAATAGCTATTGTTTCCCTTTCATCAAAAGTTGGGAAAACAGCGGGAATAGACCAACTACTCTCTGGGGCAAAAATAGGTTGTTGCATTATTTTTTCTTAACTTTTTTCTTAGTTTTCTTTTTCTTCGGTGTTCGTTTAGATACAAGAGTTAACGCTGAACCATTTTTAAATTTATCCAACACTACCTCAGCTTTCTTCATTTCTTTATCTAAGTTTATGTCAGACTGTTTTACTTTTGGTGCTTCTTTACTACTAAAAAATCCTGCTACTGTTTTCCAAAAACTCATCTTATTCTCCTTCTTCTTCGTCATCTATAATTAAGTCTCTCGGACCATCGTCACCATAAACTAATTGATTCTCTACCAGAATTAAATATCTGCGTAAATCTCTAATATCGTCTAAAAGACCCTCCTCTCCTGCATAAACATTTCCCGCTTCAAAAATATCCCAGTTATGTTTCTCTGATTGATTTTCAATACGGTCGAACTTGCGTGCTAACATCATAAACGCACCTACTCCGCCACGACGTTTCCACGAATCACCATAAGAGTTTTCAGCTCTTTTTAAAGTGTTTACATCTTCTTGTGCAATATTTTTCATATTTTCCCACTTAGTCATTCCTTTCTCCTTTATTTTCAAAATTTTCTTTTCTTTTTAAAAGCCAATCAGTACAGGCTTTCTTCCAATCTAAAGGCACGATATATTGAGCCTCTGCTAACGCTTTATCATAATCTTTTTTCTTATGTGCCCAATAAGCACAGACCATAGGATGAGCAATACTTTTAAATGCGAAGTTATCCCACCCATTAGAAATAGTTATGTTTCTGTGTGGAAAATCCATAAAATCTTTTAACTCCTCGTCAAACGTTTCTGTATTAGTTATCAAAGGATAATAAAGATCTTCTGTATAGTATAAGTTTCCTCTACCGTTTGCATAAAAAGGGTCGATAGTTAAATGTTTTAAGCTCTCCCATAAGTCGTTTTGGTAAACATGAAAACTATCACTAATCTGTCGATAAACACCTATATTAACTCCTATCATCGATGCCATATACTCTTGCAACATAGACATATGCACAGCATTGGCTCCGTATACCCCCCAAACCATATCATTAGATCGACAACAAACCGTCATATCTAATGCATCGTCTCGTATTTTGAAATATACGTGGGTATTGCAAGGCACGTCTTTACCTCTACGACCTAAATCTTCTTTTACGTCCCACATTTGTAATACAGCACGTCTATCATTAGGATTTTCTTGTAGCATATCTACAATAAGCCCTAGTTGGTCTTGTTCGAAATAACTTCTCCATCGCCAACCGTATGCCCCCCATAATATTTCTCCATCATCAGAGAAGTTTTCCATAGTCTTAACGTAGTATTTCACCGTCTTTAGGTCGTTTTGACCATTCAACATCCATAACCCTTCTATGTAATGAAAGAAAGGATTTGCATCTCGTTCGGGTATAAGACAAACTCTTTCCCAAGGTTTTCGATAAACGGTTGTTACAGGACTTAGGGCTTCATAAGTAGTTCCGTTACGGCTTTCTTGTACTCTATAGTTGTTATGACCTTTAAATAAATCAATACCTTTTAGTAGAGCATCGTTTACATTATTTGCTGTAATTACTTTCATATCTGCTTTTCCCTCCTGTTACGTCTTCTATTAGAGGAAGATCTTTATTATGTCTATAGATAGAACGTGTTCTTCCTTGTCCTTTAACTATCCTAGAGTATTTATCGAACTCACAAAGCCCTCCTTCTATTTCACGCATTTCATAAGGTAAGTCTTTTCGATTAAACCAAACCATGTACTTTTCAGTAACTGTTTCGTATAAGTCATTCATCTCTTTATTCCAATCATGACTGCGTCTACAAAACTCTAAATCACGACCAGTTAATCGATTGAGTCCTCGCATTGCTCCGGGACCAGCATTAGCCCAAGTTAATCTATCTTCTGCGTTTTGCAACAGATAAGTGTGGCTTAAATCAGTAACTACCTCGTATGCCATAAATGGACCCATGTAAGGGTATTTCAAAATAAGATCCCATGTTTTCTCTAAAGAGGATTCTTTCTTTATCCACTGTTCTCCTAATGTGTCCGTGATGTAATTACGGTCTTGCCACATATGAGAAATACATTCAGCAACTCCTGTTACCTTATCCATACGGTTAGGTGTTTTAATAATGTAAGCCCCTGTAATCCATTTTGGCTGTTTAGTGATTTCTTCGATAGCTTTCTTTCTATCCCAATTTAACAACAAGTCGTGTTCTATTAAGGTTCTACCTGTGTTTATTAAATTAAACCATCGAAAGATAACCGTAGCCATAATAACGCTCGGTTTATCTTGTAACGGATCTCTTATGTGTTTAACAAACCATCGAGTAGTTCTATCGTCTTCACGAAATACATTACAAAATTTAAACTCTTGAAGAATAGTGTCATCAGTCCAAGGAGGAGGTTCTTTAAGCATTTCCTTTTTAACTCGAATACTTTCTCGCTCCTCTTGCCAGTAAACGAAACGCTCTATTTCTTCTGTAATAAACTCTGTCATTATTTTTTCCGCAATATCCAAGCACAGTTATTAGCTACTTCTGGATAGAAAACAGCAGAAGCCACTCTTAAAAACTGTCTGCCATAACGTTTTTCCATTATGTCAAACTGTTCTAAAGTAAATCCTACTGGGTTCTTTTGTTCTCTTACAGCTTTTCTTAGCTTAGGTATCTGTATGAACGTTCCTGTAACTGCTTCTATGTGGAAGTTTCTTTCTAGTTCTTCTTTAAGTTCTTGGAATCCCCACTCATATACATGATCTTCTGGCAACTTATCGTTAGAGCCGTCATGGTTAGGAGTAGATACATAACCTAAAGCATTAGGTCTCATTACCCTAGCTACGTCATCTAACCACGCAGGGACAAAGTGTCTTCCCATGTGTTCAATAACTTCAGTAGACCAAAAGAAATCTACGCTTTCGTCTGGTAAATCGAATACAGGGTTAACAGTCAAGTCTTGTATTCTTATCTCACCATTGAAGTTTTTAAACCATGTAGAGTCTTTAAGTTCTCCTCCTGCATTAGACCAAAAAGGGTTTTCCATAAGACAAGCGGGATCAATATCGTAACCAAAATACGACCTTACCACATCTGATTTCTTGATAACATAGGCTTTATATATGTTCCGTAGAGCCCAACACTCTCCACAGCCAACTTCAAATTCATCTATTGGTCTGCCTAACTTCTTAGCTTCTTCTATCATTAAAGACGCTATCTTATCGAAACGACTCATATGACCTAATTCATCGGGTCTCCAATTAGCAGTAACCCCTGCTGTAGCAAGATCCATTCTAGTGTTCTTGCTGTCGTTTTCATTTACGGTTAATTTTCTTCTTATTGATGACATGGTATCTCCCACCATTTTGGTTTATGTCTACCCTTTTCCCACTTAGCGTAATGTTTTTCGTTCATAACGTAATTACGATAAGCAATTATAGGGTTCTCGTTTTTATACTCATCAGGCATACACTGTGCTATAGGTGTTTTCTCTTTAGTGTATTTAATATTATCGGGTTGCATAAATAAAGGAACATCTAGTTTCTTCACACTTGCATGAACTTTATCGTATCTATATGTGTATTCCTCACCTAAAGCAAGAAAATGTTCGTATAGCCATCTGTAGTTTGCTGAACATTCTCTAGCCCATATAGTACATGGGTGATTTTTATAAGCTGTTTTGTACAAACCTTCTTCCTCTGCCCATTTATTATCACCGTCTACAACTCGGTGTGCTGTACATAACATCTGTGCTGTCTCCAATGGCATCTTTACTAGCATTTTGTCGGGCTGTGCTTGTGCAGATTTAGTTGGACAATCGTCAAAATAAAATATGTTCATACTATTCTCCTTTCTTTTTAAACATATACGGTTATTATCCTTTACTTTTAATACCAAAGTAAAGAACTTTTTATAATTGATAGCAGCGTGTTGTTTGAGGCTCAATTAAAAACAAGTTCTTTTTCGTTCGGGTTATTCCTACATAAAACACTCTATTCTCGTCATCAGGGTTCTCTTGATAATTTTTATAAACTCGAGTCGTTATGTCTGTTAGCAACACTACGTTGTCTGCTTCTCCACCTTTTGCAGCATGGATAGTTGATAATCGTATTCTAGGTTGTTTAGTTATCTTTTCTCCTCTGCGTAACATGGCTCTTATGTAACTAATCTCTTTTACGCTCAATAGAGTAAAAACATCAAACCAATGTCCTTCGGGTAGATCAGGAAACAAAGTTTTTAAGTCTGCGTATTTTAAAGGTAAAGAAGTATCTAGGGTTTCTAGCTTTTTTGGTTTCTTGACCTTAATATATTTTAAAATATTAGCACACTCTGAAATAGAGATAGAGTCTCCTTTTGATAGCCTTTCCCAAAGAACAACAGATCTAACCTTTACTTGAGCGATACTGGCTCGTCCTTTTATCTCAAAAAACCACCCTTCATTTCTACAATACTCATCTACTTCTTCTAATAGGTAGTTAGTTCTAGCTAATACTAACCACTCACCTTTTTCCATGTTAACTAATTCGATATTAGGTTCCCAACGAACCATTCCTTTTTCTTGTCTAGGTGTCCATTCTTTATGAATTCTAGAACGCACTTGTTTGATACACCCGTTAGCGATAGCGTGTACTGCAGAAGGAACTCGGTAGGATTGTTTTAACACCATAGCATTTTTAGAGTTTTTGATTAAGTAAGCTACATCAGCTCCTGCCCATTTATAGATAGCTTGGTCATCGTCTCCGGCAACATAGATACGAGTTGCTTTTTCTGCTAACTTACGCACCACTGCCCACTGTAAGGGGGACAAGTCTTGCGCTTCGTCTACAAACATAACATCTAAAACTGGGATATCTCCACGCTTAATAAACAACTGCAACATGTCTGTATAATCAATTAATAATCTATCTTCTTTAAATAAACGAAGCCCTCTAGCAAAACGTTCTAATTCAAACCAACCTACTGCGTCATCTACCTCATGCCATTGTTCTTTTAAGGGTACCTCCCGCATGCGAGCAAGGTTTTCTATGAAAGCTAGTCGATCATCATGAGTCATGCCAAAGATATGCCCTTCGTCAGATGTTGTTTTACCTGTTAGTTTTAAATTTAGTTTTTCATTAAGATCAATTATATCAGAACGGTCTACTACACTTTCTCTAGTTAATCCTAGTTGTCTAAAAGCTAACGAGTGTAATGTTCTAAAGAAGGGTAACTGTCTACTACTGACCTTAAATTTTTGTATCGCTCTTTCTTTTCCTTCGTTAACTGCCTTCTTAGTGAATGTAAAAAACCCTATACGTTCTGGTTGAGTACCGTTTTGCAATTCATCCTCTATCAAACCTAACAATGTACTGGTCTTTCCAGTTCCGGGAGGTCCAAGGATTACTTGAGTGTGTTCAGGAAGATTCACACCCCACTCCTAAAAGTTAAGCTAGTTCTTCTCTGACAACCTACCAAAGAAGGTATTGAATGGGTCGATTTCATTTGAGAGTGTCCGTCAAATATATAGACATCTCCCTCCTCTAATAGAAAACGATTAGTTTCAGGTATATACACGTTACCCTGTTCAAAAACTGTATGTAGTTGACTGGTATTAGTGTCTTTTTTGATTTCTTTTAAATAATTATTCCATTCTAAAACTCTAGTTCCTCCGAACGATATACCTAAAACAACATCATCTAAGGTAGGTACTGTGTCTGAGTGATGAGGAATACTATCGTCTCCTGTTTCATACAGACCACATAAACAAAAAGTAAATTCGATAGGTCTATTCATTAATTCTGAAGCCCATTCTTCTGCTTTAGTTTTAATGTATTTCATTTGTACTGTCCATGGCTCTGGTTTATACAACTTACCCGCATAGTTAAACTCAGAGGTTCCGTAACCTTTTGTGTGTCTACCGTAAACTGTTTTTCCATCAAATTTTCTTACCGTAGGTTCGTCCCACGCAACTATGTTAGGATCATCTCCTTGAAATACTTTTTTAGCAAAAACTTTCATAATAGATTATCTTTAAATTCAGGTAAATCATGAGGCTCGTCTTGAGCTTTAAATTCTTCTATAAACCAAACGTTAACTCCTCGTCCTTTTATGTTGAAGAAGTAAGGCTCTCCGTGTAACTGTTTAAGTTTAGAAGTTAACATGTTTCTTTGATATTCTTTAAAGTTATGTCGATTTAAATAGTCCATAAGATCGCCTAGTCTAAAATAAGTTCTACCGTTATCTGACCACGGTTTATGTAACAACAACTCATCTCTTTCTCTAGCGGGTCTTTCAGTACAGAAATTTTCTAACAACTCTAGGAAATGTCCTTCGGTAGAGGACTCTTTAGGAACCTCTACGATAGTTAAACAATCTAATAACTGTTGTATTATCTGACGCCAAGTGTTTTCCTTAACTTTAGGTGGTATTTTATTTAATGCATCCATACACTTACGTTGGAATCTGTTTTGATTTAATAGGTCATCTGTCTCTAACTCTAAACGACCGCCTTCTACATCTAAGAACCAGATAGGAGGCTCACTGTCTTGTTTAGTTAAGTTACTGAACAAAGGTGTTCCTCCATTAGCTCCTATGCCAAATTTACGAGTACGACATAAAGGACTGTTACAATGGCTTGCAATAGGTTGGTCATTACAACGGTAGAAGTAATCTTTCCTTTGTAGTTGCTTACCTATCGTTAGAACTTCTTGTGCGCCTAACGGTGGTTGCATGTACTGGATATTAATATCCTCTAATCTTTTCTCCCAATCATCAGGGTATTTCTTTCTTAAAAACACACCGACATTAAACAACCCTGAGTTTCGTGTGCCTTTAGGAAACCCTTGTACGACTAAGTGTTGTAAACACGGAGGAGATTGATCTAACCATTCTATTTTTTCTGTTAAAGGACTAGCATCTAAGCTCTCTAATGCTTTTGGTTTTAAAGTTATAGTTAAAGCATAATCTAAAAATTCTTGGGGCGTTATTGCTTCTCCGTTTTTACCGTAGGCGTACCGAGTAGAGTTGTCTCCACCAAAGTAAGGCATATTAAGAGTGCTTCCTCTATCACCACGATCTAATAAAAGCTGAGTTTGTTTAGGAAATATCTCAGCATTACCGTACCCAATAGAGGCGGCAAGCTGACGTAATTTTCTTTGCAACATAGAAGCAGAGATAGGCTCATCTATAAATAGATATATATGAGCCCCTCCACTTTTACTACGACAAACAACAAGAGGTAGTTTTTGTTTAGCTATTTTCTTAGCTAAATCTTTTAAATCTAACTGATATTCATCAACGTCTATCGCTCCCCAAACACATTTATTGTGTTCGTCTATAGGAACGATCCCTACGCTTTGTTTACCAGATAAATGACCGCTCCATAACTCTAAAAGATCCTTGTCGGTAAGCTCTTTAGAAATGGTAATATTTTTACCATTGGCTTTTCCATCTTCTCTTAAATCATTACTAGCGGTAAATGTCCCATACGCTTGACGTAATCCTGCGAAACGTTTAGCAAAATCCTCTGCTAACGACATAAAGTATCTCCGTATTGGTTAAAATGGTATGTCGTCTTTAGGAGTATCTTTAACGTTGTTTACAGCATCGTCTCTTTGATGTTCTTCTTTAACCTGAACATCTCCCGCTCTAGCCGCTGACATAAACTCTCTAGCCATAATAGCTGTAGATAGTTCTGTTGGAGCCTCTTGGTTAATAGAATAACCATTCCAAGTGCCTTTATCGTTAGATTGAGTAACCGTAGAGAGTCTAAAAGTGTTAGCAAACATAGGTGCTTGTACCGATTCGCCTTTACTATTCTGTACCCTAGCCATTCGTAACATGCTCAACCACTTCCTAGAAACACCTAGTTGTGATGAAGTAAATGTTAGAACTGCTTGTTGTGGTTCAGGATCTAAAACTAACACAAAATATTGTGCTGTTTCAACAATTTCATTACCGTCTGGAGTGTAAATTCTCCTGTTGGTATCTCTAGTACATTTAGAAAGTATAGATATATCATGGTTAGCATTAATCAAACCACCGCCTTTCTCTCTAGGAATCCATTCAATATACTTTTTATTATAAGCACAAGGTACAATAGAAATTCCTTTCTCACCGTCATAATACGCATTAGTAACTGTATTATATAAATCACCTGCACTTGCTCCTTCTACATAACTACCGTGTTGTTTCTGTAGTTGTGGTGAAAGGGGTTGTAATACTCTAATAAAGGGGATCGCAAAATCCTCTGTAGTAGTTTCTTCTAGTCCTGTGCCTCCGGATAATAAATCATCGTCGAAGGTGCTGACAGCTGTTTCTTTCTTTTCAGCTAATTCAGTTTTTGGGTTTGCCATAATTTTAACCTCTTTTAATTGTTGCTTTAGTACCTATGTAGATACCAAATGGTTCAGTTGGAATGTCGTTACCAGAAGTAAGCTGTTCTCTTACGAATGCTTTTAACGTACTGGGGTGAACGCTTTGACGAACTTCAGGGGATAACCCTCTAGCTTTCAAGTTTGAGACGGTTTCTTTAACCACCTCACTCTCGTCTCGTCCGAACCTGAGAGAAACTTCATTCTTAATTAAGCCCTCATGTCCATTAGCTGTTAACCATTGATACGCTACCTCTTGGTTTGCTTTCGATATATGAGCACTGTAGAACTCACCTATGGAAATCTTCTCTCCACTACTGAGTACTATCTCGTTAAGTCCTGCGGCTTGCATAGCATCAGGCAACTCTTGTTCCGAAATCAAACGTAACTCTTCTTTTTTAGCTTTAACAGCTCCTTCTAGTTCTGCTAACTCCGAGCCAACTTGCAACTGTTTATTAGCTAAACCAGAAACTACAGAAAGCTCGTTATCGGTTGCTTCATTGTTCCACTCTCGAACACTTTCAGCACCAACAAGGTCTTCAAACGTAGGTGTTTCTGCCATTATATTTCTCCTTTCTGATGTAGGTCGATTTTTACAGGATAATACATACCTTCCTGTCTATCCCATTTAAGGATACTATATCTTCCTAAGTTATAAAATGCAGCGATTGAACATGCTACGCCAATCGCGGCGGGGTCGCCAATTAATAATAAGTAATCTTCATCCTTAAAGTCTTTTAGAATACTCTTCATTCTACGGACTGAAGGAGAAGCACTTAGCATTATCTGGGTGTTAGACGGTAACAAAACTTCGAAATCACCAAACTGACTGGCTGAAGCTATGTTTCGTCCGGGAACTTCCTGCACGACATAAACTGTCAATGTTTTTCTCCTTTCTTATTTCTTATTTCTTAAAAGACCCTTAAATAATATATACCAACTAAGGCAAAGTAAAGGGGCGATTAATTATTATTAGTATTATAGTTTTTAAAAATAAAAATTTTATAAGAAAAATATTTCGAAAACTACTAATATCGGTAATAATCTAATAGATTTAAAAGAAATCTCAATGTTTTAGAGAAACACAGTCTATTAGTTTTGAAGTTAATTCTATTAGAAACTACTAATTCTATTAGAGGGCATGAGGAATTCTTTTAGTTTGAACTTATATTATATTATTTTGTAATATATAATGGGGTCTAGAAATTAGAAAGGTTACTATGAAATACAAATTTAAAACGAAACCATATGATCATCAGTTACTAGCATTATCTAAGTCTTGGAACAAGCGTGAATACGCATACTTCATGGAAATGGGGACAGGTAAATCTAAAGTTTTGATCGATAACATAGCGATTCTATATGATCGAGGAGGAATTAATGCCGCGATAATCATAGCACCTAAAGGTGTGTATAGAAACTGGTCAGAGAAAGAGATACCCGCTCACATGCCAGACCATGTAGAAAAACAAATAGCGGTTTGGAATCCTGCTCCTAATAAAAAACAGAAGAAGGCTTTAACTGATTTATTTGAAGTCACTCCTGAGTTAAAAATATTAGTTATTAACGTTGATGCGTTCAGCACTAAGAAGGGAGTAAGTTTTGTAGAAAAATTTATCTTATCTAATAGTGTGTTGATCGCGGTTGATGAATCAACTACTATTAAAAACCCGAAAGCACAACGTACTAAGAGTTTGTTAAAACTTGCTATCAATACTAAGTATCGAAGAATCTTAACAGGTTTTCCTGTCACACAGTCCCCTTTAGATCTGTACAGTCAAAGTGCTTTCTTATCTAAACAGCTATTAGGATATGATTCTTTTTATTCTTTCCAGAACCGTTATGCAAAACTATTCAACAGGCAGATGGGACAACGAACCTTTAGACAAGTAACAGGTTATCAAAACTTAGGGGAACTGACTACAAAGTTAACCGATTTTTCTTATCGGGTATTGAAAAAAGATTGTTTAGACTTACCGGATAAAGTTTATCAAAAAAGAGACGTGTTACTTACTCCTGAACAAAAGAAAATATATAAAGAACTAAAAGATTATGCAATGAGTGAGTTAGAGTCTCGTGAAACAGTTAGCGTTACCACAGTGCTTACACAGATTCTAAGACTGCACCAAGTCGTTTGTGGCTTCGTTAAGAACGATAACGGAGAAGAGGTAGAGATTAAAAATAACCGCTTAGATGCTCTATTAGATATCTTAGCTGAAGTTCAGGGTAAAACTATCATCTGGGCAAACTATCGTTATGATATTAAACGTATATTAAAAACACTACAGGACACCGTAGGGGCAGATAGTGTTGCTACTTATTACGGCGACACTCCTGACGACGAACGACAAGAAGTTATTAGAGAGTTTCAAGACCCTAATTCTAGTTTACGTTATTTGATAAGTAACGTACAAACAGGAGGGTACGGTATTACACTGACAGAAGCCAGTAATGTTATTTATTACTCTAACAATTATGATTTAGAAAAACGATTACAGTCCGAGGATCGTGCTCATCGAATAGGACAAACTAATAAAGTTACTTATATAGATTTAATTTCTAAAGACACCGTTGACGAAAAGATTGTAAAAGCCTTGCGTAACAAATTAGACCTAGCCCAAGAAGTATTAGGTGACGAAAAATGGAAAGACTGGATTAGCTGAACATATTACCAAGAGCTTGCATTCCTCTATTTAATTCACTCTGTTCTATTCGTTCTAAATCAGACATAGTTCTACCTGAACCATCCCTATTAGACATAGTTCTACCTGACTGATCAGCATCAGACATAGTTCTACCTTGTAAACTAGACATTATCATTTCTCTTAATAAATCTGAATCAGACGTAGTGCCGCCGTCTCCGCGGTACAATGGTCCACCGCCCATTTTATAATCAACAGAACCGCCCATATTCATATACATTGGTCCACCCATATTAGCCATCATTGGGTCTTGATTACCTTGATCAGCACTAGCCATTAACATAGCTTTAGCGTCATCTAATACCGCAATAGCCGCATTGATATCGCCTTGTGTTCTTTCCATAACAGCTTCAGCTAATAAAGAAGATTCATCTCCCCCCGTTCCACTGTCTTCAGGAGGAGGAGGTCCACCCATTCCACCCATCATTTCAGGAGGAGGTGCGCCCATCATTTCAGGAGGAGGTGCTCCCATCATTTCAGGAGGAGGTCCACCCATTGGAGGTCCACCCATTCCAGCATTAGGATCTTGCATCATAGGTGCGTTATCCGTACCACCTTGCGTTCTTATGTTCATTAAATCTTCTAAACCTGCC
>Ga0208814_1001261_pt1 | contig 12212 bp, 13 predicted proteins | sample MalvirAntarct_55_FD_184253 | JGI IMG/M metagenome (GOLD analysis project Ga0208814, IMG submission 184253) | Marine viral communities from the Global Malaspina Expedition - Malaspina viral metaG Antarct_55 (SPAdes) (version 2) | ecosystem: Environmental > Aquatic > Marine > Oceanic | place...
TAGGAAAGCTTTAGCTAAAAGGTTAAAGCCAGGTGGAGATTTATATAAAGGTAAAAAGAAATAACATGGCATATTCGCAAAGTTTTGGATTAAGTAGAAATTCCCCATTGTTAAATGTGGAAGATGAAAAAAATAACCCTGCAACTTCTATTGTAGAAGAAAACAATGAAAAAGTTAAGTTTGACCAAAATATGAGTAGAGAAGACTTTAGAACATGGGACCAAGAAAGTTTTCCTTATCAAGAACAAACCGAAACGTATGATGATAGTGATCCAATGGAAAAATCTGATTATAATTGGAATGATTACAAGTATACTGACGGAGATGATTTAACCGATAGATCATACAGAGCTTATGGCAAGTGGAGAGAAGCTAAAAGAGATGGTGAAAAATATGTTTCTCCATATGAAAATGATGAACCAAATTTAAAAAAGAGAGTATTAAATCCACCAACAGCTGAAGATTATCTAAAAATCAAACAGCATTATGCGATTGCTAGTGCATATAATCAAAATCATGGAGAAGACCCTATGAAAAATCAAAAAGATTTGCCAAGCGAAGAACAAATGATAGAAAATAAAAAAGATGATAGTTGGCTTACAAAGGCAAAAACAATTGTTAACAATCCTTTTCACTCTTTAAAAGTAGCTATGGCGCCTGGTTCAAATGCAACTTTTCAAAGCCTGAAAAACCTTAGACAAGGTATTGAATTAGCTAATAATCCAAATACTGAAAAAAGACAGAGAGAACAATCAAAGAAAGATTTATCAGGATCTAGCTCAATGAATACAATAAGTCAATTTATTCCATATGCAATGGCCGCGCAAACCGCTGGAGATTTAGCATCTGGAGACCCTCTTTCTGCTGTTTTAAAGAAAGGCAAAAAACTTAAACCAGTGTACAATTTCTTAAAGAAAAACCCATTTTTAAAAAAAATAGTTACTAAAGGTTTTCTTGGTTCTGGAGGAGGTACTCTTTATGATGGTTACAAAGCTAAAAAACATTTAAAAAGTATTTAATATGGCGTTTAAACTTAGACCACCATTCCAAAAACAGTCTCCTATATACGAAAGAGAACTAGAAGAAGGTTGCATGGGTAAAGGAAATAAAAACGGTACTATTTTAATAGCTCCAGACTTATCTAAAGACGCAGAGCTTAGTGTTATTGATCACGAAGAAGTACATATAGACCAAGTTAAACGTGGTGATTTAGATTATGATGATGACGCTGTAGTTTGGAAAGGTAAAAGATATCCTCGTTCTAAAATGAAAGAAGGTAATCCTAATTTACCTTGGGAAAAAGAAGCATACAGTAAAACAGATCCACACGATAAATATTAATGAGCAAGAAAAAATTTAATCAAACTAAAGTAGGAAAGTTTTTAAGTAAAGCTGCTCCAGGTATATTAGACTTAGCTAGCGATGTATTGCCAGACGCTGGTGTATTTGGCCTTGTAAAAAACCTAATACATAAAGATCCTACTCTTCCTATAGAAGATAAAGAGAAAGCATTAAAGTTATTAGAACAAGATATGACAGAAATGCAAGAAGTATCAAAGCGCTGGGAAAGCGATATGAAAAGCGATTCATGGCTTAGTAAAAACACGCGCCCATTATCTTTGATATTTTTATCTGTAATGACTATTGCTTTTATATGGGTTGATAGTCATGAAACAATATCTTTTACAGTAGAACAAGAGTGGATAAGTTTATTAAAAACTTTAACTACAACGGTTTACGTAGCATATTTTGGTTCACGAGGAGCGGAAAAATTTAAAACTATAAGTAATAATAATAATAAGTAAAACAATTAACAATAATTAAATTAAATCAAATGAGTAAAAAAGTAAAAACATTATCAAAAGAAACTAGTAAAGCTATTACTAAAAAAGAATTAGAAAGCATTACTATAAATCAAACAGGAGTACAAAAAATATTACTAGACCTAGGTTCGTTAGAAGCTCAAAAAAGTGAGGTGATAAAAGAATACGAAAAGTACAGCGTAACTTTAAACCAAATCAAAGCTGAATTAGAAGATAAATACGGTCAAGTAAATATTAATCTAAGAGACGGAACTTTTACACCAATAGAGAAAAAAGAAGAAGAAGTAAAGTAAGATGGACTCTATTATAAGAAAGATAAGTATAGGCGCGGACTATAAAAACGAAGCAATGCATTACTCTGTAGGCCAACCTGTTTACGGTGGTCACACAATACATGCTATTACTTTAGATACATCTGACGAATCTTACAATATTTTTATTAAAAAGAACAGCGAAATATTGCCATGGAAGAAATTTAATTCTAACATGGCTATATCCGTTGAGTATGATTTAGAATATTAATGAATAGTATATATGATTTTATCGTAACACCTAAAAATGGTAGATACGATAATGAAATAAATGTAGGTAACAAAAAAATAGTTGTTAATACAAATATCCAAGATCATAAACTAGTTAGTAGAAATGCTATCGTAGTTTCAGTTCCTTTAGCTTATAAATCTGAAATAAAAAAAGGTGATGAAGTAATTATACATCATAATATATTTAGAAGATGGTATGATATAAAAGGAAAAGAAAGAAACAGTGGTCAATATTTTAAAGAACATTTGTATTTTTGTAAGCCTGATCAAATTTATTTGTATAAAAAAGACAACAAATGGACGTCTATAATGAATAGATGTTTTGTAATGCCTATTAAAAATAATAACTATATAACGTCTGATATTGAAGAAAAATGTATTGGTATATTAAAAATAGGTAATAGCTCGTTAGAAGCGCTAGGAATCAATACTGGAGACTTAGTTGGCTATAAAAAAAACAGAGAATGGGAGTTTGTAGTAGATGGCAAGCGAGTTTATTGTATGAAATCAAATGATATTATTATAAAATATGAATACAAAGGAGACGAAGTCGAATATAATCCTGGCTGGGCAAGTAGCAGTTGAAGAATTAATTAAAGTTGCTAAAGAACCAATTATAGATTATGGACCAGATATATCAGCTGATCGTTTAAAAAACGCTGCAGCTACAAAAAAATTAGCTATATTTGATGCTTTTGAAATTCTTACTAGAATACAAGAAGAACAAGACATGTTAGATGAAAAACCTAAAGAAGTTAAAAAAGAAACTACGTTTCGTGGTTTTGCTGAAGGAAGATCTAAATAATGTACAAGCAACAACTATATAAAGTATTAACCAATCATGTTAAACCTAAAATTCTTAATAGAATGAATAGGTATAACAAATGGGAGTATGGATACAACGAAGAACATGACATGATTGTTATATCTAAGACTGGACAAATTGGAGAAATATACGAAATACAAAACCTTAAAATAGCTTTACCTAAAGCTGAGAATGTTCACAAGTTTAAACAAAATAGATGGACTAGATTTGATTATCCTAAATCATTAAAAAGAATTAAAACTGTTTTTGACTGGAGAGAATATCCAGAAGAATTCAAAGAAACGTATTACGATTATATTGACGAAGAATTTAAAAGACGTGAAGAAGGTTTTTGGTATGTAAATAAAGATATACCTACGTATTTAACTGGAACCCATTATATGTATTTACAATGGTCAAAGATTGATGTAGGACAACCAGATTTTAGAGAATCAAATAGATTATTTTTTATATTTTGGGACGCTTGTAGAGCGGATTATAGAAGCTACGGTATGTGTTATTTAAAAAATAGACGTTCTGGTTTTTCATTTATGGCTTCTGGTGAATGTGTTAATATGGCAACAATATCTACAGATGCTAGGTTTGGTATACTATCTAAATCTGGTGCTGATGCTAAAAAAATGTTTACAGATAAAGTTGTACCTATATCGGTTAATTATCCGTTTTTCTTTAAACCCATACAAGATGGTATGGATCGACCTAAAACAGAGTTAGCATATAGAGTACCAGCTTCAAAATTTACACGTCGATCTATTACAGCTACAGATAAACCTGAAGATCTAACAGGGTTAGATACAACTATTGATTGGAAAAATACAGGTGATAATGCTTATGATGGTGAAAAATTAAAACTATTAGTTCATGATGAGTCTGGTAAATGGGAAAGACCTAATAATATTTTAAATAATTGGCGCGTAACAAAAACCACATTAAGACTAGGTAGTAGAGTTATTGGTAAGTGTATGATGGGATCAACATCAAATGCTTTAGACAAAGGTGGTAGAAATTTTAAAAAATTATATGATGACTCAAATGTTACAAAAAGAAATGCAAATGGACAAACGCGTTCAGGACTCTATTCTTTGTTCATACCTATGGAATGGAATTACGAGGGATACATTGATTCTTATGGCTATCCTGTCTTCGAAACCCCATCAGCTAAGGTGCATGGACCTCATGGAACACCAATCAAAATTGGGGTTATTGAATATTGGGAAAACGAGGTAGAAGGTCTTAAAGAAGATCAAGATGGATTAAATGAGTTTTATAGACAATTTCCACGTACTACAAAACACGCATTCAGAGATGAATCTAAAATGTCTTTATTTAATCTAACTAAAATTTATCAACAAATAGATTACAACGAAGACCTTCGTCATAAAAACTTATTAACTAAAGGTAATTTTATGTGGGAAAAAGGTATAACAGATACAAGAGTTATATTTTCACCTAATACTAACGGTAGGTTTTTAATAAGTTGGGTTCCAGAATTAAACCTTCAAAATAGATGGATTCAAAAAAATGGAATTAAATATCCAGGTAACGAGCACATAGGTGCTTTTGGTTGTGATAGTTATGATATATCAGGAACTGTTGATAAGAGAGGTTCTAATGGAGCTTTACATGGTTTAACTAAGTTTAGTATGGAAAATGCTCCTGCTGATCATTTCTTTTTAGAATACATAGCAAGACCTCAAACTGCAGAGATATTTTTTGAAGATGTTCTTATGGCTTGTATTTTTTATGGCATGCCAATATTATGTGAAAACAATAAACCAAGATTACTTTATCATTTTAAACGTAGAGGATACAGAGGTTTTTCAATGAATAGACCTGATAAAAAATACAGTAAACTATCTGTAACAGAAAGAGAGATCGGTGGAATACCTAACTCTAGTCAAGATATAATACAAGCACACGCGGCAGCAATCGAATCATATGTTGAAAACACAATTGGATTTAATGGTGACTCGTATGGTGATATGTATTTTCAAAAAACATTAGAAGACTGGGCTGCTTTTAATATCAATAACAGAACGACGCATGATGCTTCTATTAGTTCAGGCCTTGCTTTAATGGCGTGCAACAAGAATAGATATGCTCCAGTAAATAGAACAAAGAGAACAAAAATGGATCTTGGTATCAAGACCTATGATAACAAAGGACTACTTTCAAAAATAATTAAATAAATGAATACATACGCAAATCCAAATAGCGCATTTCCAAGCCAAACGGTTCCAGATGCTGAAAAAGCTTCCGAAGATTATGGAAGAAGAGTAGCTCAAGCTATAGAAGGCGAGTGGTGGAGACAAGGTGGTAACGGCACTAGGTTTGCTAGTTCATTTAATAGATTTCATACGTTAAGGTTATACGCTCGTGGAGAACAACCTGTGCAAAAATACAAAGACGAACTTGCCATCAATGGTGACATGTCTTATTTAAATTTAGACTGGAAACCTGTTCCAGTTATTTCTAAGTTTGTAGATATTGTTTCTAATGGTATGAATAATAAGAACTACGAGATCAAAGCGTTTGCTCAAGATCCAGTATCATTAAAGAAAAGAACTGATTATGCTACGGCTATATTACAAGATATGGCAGCTAAACCTTATCTTGATGAGTTAAAAGGTACGCTAGGAGTTAACGAATTTCAGACAGATCGCGAAAAATTACCAGAAAGCGAAGAAGAATTAGATTTACATATGCAACTTAGCTATAAAGAATCTATAGAAATAGCAGAAGAAGAAGTAATTCAAGACACATTAAAAAGAAATAGGTTTGACAATATAAAGAAAAGATTTAATTACGATCTTGTTACTTTAGGTATTGGTGCTTGTAAAACACATTGGAATAAAGCTAATGGGGTTACTTTAGATTATGTAGATCCTGCTAATTTAATTTATTCTTATACAGATGATCCACATTTTGAAGACATATATTATGTAGGAGAAGTTAAAGGTTTAACGATGCCTGAAATTGCTAAATTATTTCCAGATTTAAACGAAGAGCAATTAACTAAAATTCAACAAACAAGAAGTTATTCAAGACAGAATATGTTTGGATGGCAAACTTATGATGAAAATACTATACAAGTAATGTTTTTTGAATATAAAACTTACAACGAACAAGTATTTAAAATAAAAGAAACTGACCAAGGATTAGAAAAAGCATTAGAAAAAACTGATACTTTTAATCCTCCACCAAATGATGGTTTTAAAAGAGTTTCAAGAAAGATCGAAGTGTTATACAAAGGTGTTAAAATACTAGGTAACAATGAACTTATAGAATGGAAGTTATCTGAAAACATGACTAGACCTTTTGCTGATACTACAAAAGTAGAAATGAGTTATACTATATGTGCACCAAGAATGTATCAAGGTAAAATTGATTCTATTGTAAGCAAGATAACAGGTTTTGCTGATATGATTCAATTAACACATTTAAAACTACAACAAGTTATGTCTAGAATAGTACCAGATGGTGTATTCTTAGATATGGATGGTTTAGCAGAGGTTGATTTAGGTAATGGTACAAATTATAATGCTGCCGAGGCTTTAAATATGTATTTCCAAACTGGTTCGATAGTTGGTAGATCGTTAACGCAAGAAGGAGAAATGAACGCAGGTAAAGTACCTATTCAAGAACTAGCTTCTTCTAGCGGTCAAGGTAAGATACAAAGCTTAATAGCTACTTATCAGTATTATTTACAAATGATACGTGACGTAACAGGACTTAACGAAGCAAGAGATGGTAGTGCTCCAGAAAAAGATACATTAGTTGGATTACAAAAAATGGCAGTTAATGCTTCTAACACAGCTACAAGACATGTGATGCAAGCAAGTTTGTGGTTAACAGTTAGAACATGTGAGAATATTTCTTTAAAAATTGCTGATTCTTTAAAATATCCATTAACCTTAAACTCTTTAAAAAATTCTATATCTACTTACAACGTAGGTACTTTATCAGAAATACAAAATTTAAGTTTACACGACTTTGGTATTTATTTAGATTTAGAACCTGAAGAAGAAGAAAAAGCACAATTAGAGCAAAACATTCAAGTAGCTTTACAAAAAGGAGGTATTGATTTAGAAGATGCTATTGACATTAGAAGAATAAAAAATCTTAAACTTGCTAATGATGTTTTAAAACAAAAACGTAAAAAGAAACAAAAAGACGAACAAGCTAATCAACAAGCTAATATTAAAGCTCAAGCTAACGCTAATGCAGAAGCTTCAGAAAGAGCAGCGGCTGCTGAAATGCAAAAAGCTCAAGCTTTAGCTCAAACAGATATTCAAATTGAACAAGCTAAAAATCAAATGGAAATCCAAAGATTGCAAACAGCTTTTCAAATTAAGCAACAAGAAATGCAGATTAGACATCAGTATGACATGGAGCTTAAAACATTAGAAGTAGATGCTATGAGAGAAAAAGAAGCTTTAATAGAAGATCGTAAAGATTCAAGAACAAAAATTGAAGGCACTCAACAAAGTCAAATGATTGATCAAAGAAATAATGATTTGATGCCTATAAACTTTGAGCAACAGTCTATGCAACAATCATAGATTATTATTAATTATTTAATTATATTATATTATGTCAGAAGAAACAAAAATTAACACTGAGGTGACTACATCAGTTGCTTCAGAAGGTGGAGATATGAAAATGAAATCTAAACCTAAATCACCAAAAAAGTTTAACAAAAAAGAAGAACCAATCAAGGTTGATCTTTCAAAAGTAGACACTTCATTAGAAGCTAACACTAAAATTGAAGCACCTATTAAAGTAAACTTAACAGAAAAAAAAGAAACAGATGCCATTCAAATCGGAGAAACAAAGACGGTGGATGTGGGCGAACAAGCCGGAGATGGCCAAGTCGTGGACACTGGAGGAACAGCAGCCGTTGAAGAGTCCAGCTCGCCTCTTAAAGAAGTTACCGAGGTGGAAAAAGAATCGGTACAACAACCAGTAGTTGAACAACAAGAGCAAGTTATGCTGCCAGACAATGTAGAAAAACTAGTAGAGTTTATGCATGAAACAGGTGGTAACTTACAAGATTACGTAAGATTAAATGCTGATTATTCATCAGTTGATGAAGATACATTATTACAAGAATATTATAAAAATACTAAACCTCATTTGAGTTCAGAAGATCTTACATTTGTAATGGAAGAAAACTTCTCATTTGATGACGAAATTGATGAAGAGCGTGACATCAGAAGAAAAAAACTCGCTAAAAAAGAAGAGGTTGCAAAAGCTAAAGACTATTTGGAAGACTTGAAAGGTAAATATTACGACGAGATTAAGTTAAGACCGGGCGTAAATCAAGAACAACAAAAAGCAGTAGATTTTTTCAATCGCTATAATGACGAACAACAAGTAGCTTCGCAAAAGCACGAAAAGTTTATTGATAACACTAAACAACTTTTTACTGATGAATTCAAAGGTTTTGATTTCGAAGTTGGTGAAAAAAAGTTTAAGTACGGTATCAAAGACCCAGTTGCAGTTGCAGAAAATCAATCAAATTTAAATAACTTTGTCGGGAAGTTCCTAGACACAGAAGGTAATGTTAAAGATACGAAAGGTTATCACAAAGCTATGTACGCTGCTCAAAATATAGATAAAATAGTAAATCATTTTTACGAACAAGGTAAATCAGATGGTATAAAGAATGTAGTTGAAGGATCAAAAAATCCTGATTCTGCTGTGCGCCAAACACAAGGTGATATTTATATTGGAGGTTTGAAAGTTCGTGCTATAGACGGTGTTGATAGTTCAAAGTTAAGAATTAAAAAAAGTAAATTTAACAATTAAAAAAACAAAAAAACAATGGGTGTATTAAGTCCTCAATTTGGATCACTAGTACCATCATCAACTACTCAAACTTTAGTAAGCAATTACTTAAATTTTAATAGTGGTGGTGCTAACGCGAATGATTTCGCACAACAATATCTACCAGAAATATATGAAGCAGAGGTAGAGCGTTATGGTAACAGAACGTTAGCAGGCTTCTTAAGAATGGTTGGCGCTGAAATGCCAATGATGTCTGATCAAGTAATTTGGTCTGAGCAAAATAGATTACACATATCTTACGACAATTGTGCTGTTAGTGCAGTAGGAGTAGGATTAGGTAATACAATTACTATTCCAATTGGAGCGGGTGTTGTTAACACAATTTTCCCTAACCAAACGGTAGTTATAATGGATCCTACAAATCCAGCATTTACAGTAAAAGCTATAGTAGCTACGTCTGGTGCAACAGCTGTTCCTGCTACAGGAGCATTAACTGTTATACCTTACACAAGAGCTTCAGTTAACGTTGGTGCTGCAATTCCTACTGGAATTAAAATATTTGTATACGGTTCTGAATTTCAAAAAGGTTCTACATTAGGAACTGCATCTGGACAATCTGTTCAGCCAGTTTTAACTACATTTAGTAACAAGCCAATTATCATCAGAGACAGATACGCTGTTGCGGGATCTGATACTGCTCAGATCGGTTGGGTTGAAGTTGCTGGTGAAGACGGAACTTCTGGATACTTATGGTATCTAAAAGCTGAAGGAGAAACTAGAATGAGATTCGAAGATTACTTAGAAATGAGTATGATTGAAGGTGAGTTAGCTTCTGCTGCTCAAGCTACAGCGATTATCGGTGCAGTTCCATCTTTTGCTGGATTACCTGCTGCAGGTATTGCAGGATCAATAGGTACTGAAGGTTTATTCTCTGCTATTAATAATGGTGGTAATGTACTTTCTGGTTATGCTGGTTCTTTACAGGATTTTGATTCTGTATTAGAAAATTTAGATTCTCAAGGAGCTATTGAAGAAAACATGCTTTTCTTAGATAGAAGAACTGAGTTACTATTTGATAACATGTTAGCACAACAAAACTCTTACGGAGCTGGAGGTACATCTTACGGTGTATTTGAAAACTCTGAAGATATGGCGCTTAACTTAGGATTCTCTGGATTTAGAAGAGGTTCTTATGATTTCTACAAAACATCGTGGAAATACTTAAACGACGCATCTACAAGAGGTGGTTCTTCTAATTTTGTTAACGGTGACAATATCGATGGTGTATTAATTCCAGCAGGAACTTCTACAGTATACGATCAGTTACTTGGAACAAACATTAGACGTCCTTTCTTACATGTAAGATATAGAGCTTCACAAGCAGATGATAGAAGAATGAAATCATGGTTAACAGGTTCTGTTGGCGGTGCTCAAACTTCTACATTAGATGCAATGGAAGTGAATTTCTTATCTGAAAGATGTTTATGTGTACAGGCTAGAAATAACTTCGTGTTATTTACAGCTTAATATTTATTGTAATATTTACCCTCGTAAAAACTACGGGGGTAATTATTACTCTTATTTTTTTAACTATTTAATTATATTATATTATGTCAAAAACAAAAACAGTATCTCAACTAGAAGATGGTTGGGAAATAAAAGATAGAAACTATTTTTTAACAAGTGATAGAGAGCCATTAACGTTTACATTAAAATCAAGACACACGGAAAAATACCCGTTACTATATTTTGATAAAGAAACAAATACTCAAAGAGCGTTAAGATATGCTACAAATCAAACATCACCATTCGTTGATGAACAAAAAGGTGAATGTACATTAAAACATATAATATTTAAAGATGGAACACTATACGTTCCTCAAGAATATCAAAACTTACAAAAACTTTTGTCAATATATCATCCGGATTTAAACGGAAGATATGCTGAACTAAAACCTCAAGCAATTGCTCAAGATCAATTAGTGGATCTAGAACTAGAAATAATAGCTTTAACAGCTGCAAGAGATATACATGTCGAACAAGCAGAAGCTATAATGAGAGTAGAGCAAGGTAGTAAAGTTAATGAATTAAGTTCTAAAGAATTAAAAAGAGACTTACTATTGTTTGCAAAACGAAACCCAAGGTTATTTATTGAATTAGCAAAAGACGAAAACGTTATGCTAAGAAACTTTGGAATTAAAGCAGTGGAAGCTGGTATTTTAAATTTATCTGGAGACCAAAGAACGTTTACTTTTGGTTCTAATAAACGTAAAATAATGACAATACCATTTGATGAAAATCCATACTCAGCATTAGCTGCGTGGTTTAAAACAGACGAAGGTGTTGAAGTTTATAAAACTATAGAGAAAAAACTCTCATAACATGTAATACTAATAACTAGGCGGCTACGCGCCGCCTTTTTATTTTAAAAATATAATACAATGGCAATAAATGTAAACGCTGTATATAAAACAGTCTTATTAATACTTAATCAACAACAAAGAGGATACATGACACCTGACGAGTTCAACAAAGTTGCTACTCAGGCTCAGTTAAATATTTTTGAAAGGTATGAAGATGACTTAAATCAAATGTACAGAGTGCCACAAAATGATACAGAATACGCTAATCGCGTAAAAAATATTGAAGACAATTTACAATACTTCCAAAGAACAGGTACTACAACTGGAACAAACCCGTTCACTTTAGCTCCTGGAACTACTCCATTTAACAGTCAACCTGGAGCTGCTAATATTACAGATACTATATATAGAGTAGGATCTGTAATTTATCAAGACGCTGAGCTATCTCAATACGCTCAAAGAAATGAAATACTACAAATACTTAAATCTCCTTTAACACAACCTACAAAATCTTTCCCTATATATTTATATGAGAACAACCTAGTGTATGTTTATCCTACTACTATTATTAATAGTGCAGGGGAATTAATTACATTTTCTTATTTAAAAACTCCTGCTGATGTTGTTTGGGGTTTTGGTGTAGGATCATTAGGTCAGTTTGAATACAGTGCTGGTTTATCTGTTGATTTTGAATTAAACATATCAGAGCAAAGTAATATTATAATGAGAATACTATCTTATGCTGGAGTTATAATTAACGATCCAACTATAATACAAGTTGCTCAAGGAGAAATACAACAAGAAGAACAAAACTCAAAAATATAAAAGATGGCAAGACCTGATGGAGGATTAATCCAAGAAACTAATT
>Ga0208814_1001262_pt1 | contig 12208 bp, 14 predicted proteins | sample MalvirAntarct_55_FD_184253 | JGI IMG/M metagenome (GOLD analysis project Ga0208814, IMG submission 184253) | Marine viral communities from the Global Malaspina Expedition - Malaspina viral metaG Antarct_55 (SPAdes) (version 2) | ecosystem: Environmental > Aquatic > Marine > Oceanic | place...
CGAAGCGGTGTATCTCTGCACTACTTCGAAAGTTAAGAAGTCGTTAGTATCAAGCACACTTATTTCTTCTAGGATATGTTCACGGTTAGATGGAAAGCCTGCATGAGACTAGCTCTCGCTCTTTGTGCTATGGCTAGTTCTGCTGCTGCAGATAGTAGTTCGCTATCTTTATCCCTGCCAAATCCACCGATGAACTACCAATCAGACTCGTTTTCGTCAGGCAACCTACGGTGCAGTAACGCAGTAGGCGGAGGCGTAAACCTTGAGTACGGTGTGACAGGGGTACTTTCTGGGTTGGATACAAGCAGTCGTGGTAAAGACATAGGTGTGTATGCTCGTATAGTTATTCCTTTAGACAAGCCTCGTTCACGTATAAACTGTGATGATCTTTACCAAATAGAATTAACTAAGCGTAGGTTAGAAGTACAGAAGCTACGAGACGAACTTGAAGCGTTAAAAAACCTACAACAAGCGGACGGTGAAATGGACTTTGAAAACTAATGGTGGATTTAACAACAGTTGGTGAACTTGAAGATCGTGAGTTTAAAGCTGGCGGTGTTAAGATGTCGTTTGGATCAATCATGGCTATACTCGCATTTATATCAAGCGTGGTTGGTGGGTTGTATGGTGGCTTTGTCCTATACCAAAAGATTGAGGCTGTCGCAGGGTTAGACCTTGGTGAATACCAACAGCAAATGGACGTGTCTGACGCTAAGATAAGTGGCATATCTGACAAAGTAGAAGAAAGTGTTGAATACACACGCGACATTAAAAATGGCCTAAAAGATGACATACTGCGCATTGAACAACAGACAGACCGCATCGAAGATATGGTTCGTGAGAGCGAAGACAAGATACGGGCAATGATTGATGCAGCAGAAGTTCGCTTTGAAAATCAGAGAGAACGTGTTAGAACGTCACAAAACTCCGATATGAAAGAATTAGAAGACAGACTAATGGGCAAATTACAAAGAGCTTTAGACAATCCTTTGGCAGATTAGGAGATCAAAATGACTACATTTGATGACATAGATAGAGATAAAAGCGGCTCAATTGAAAAAAGTGAGTGGGACGCCTTGTTACTTGACGACAAGCGAAGACAAATTGACGATGAAGACTCGAAGCGAGATCAGCAACGAAAGATGGTGTGGTTTGCTCTGGTTGGTATGCTTATATATCCATTTGCAATTATCATTACAGCTATAGCTGGCCTAACTGAAGCTACTGAGGGATTAAAATCTATTGCTGGTGTGTATTTTATATCTGTTAGTGCAATAGTAGGTGCGTTCTTTGGCTTTACTAATATTAAGAAAAAGGGTGATTCATAATGCTAGGTATTATTAATAGTGTAGCAGGATTAGCTACAGCCTTTATTGACGGAAAGACTGTCGTAAAGAAAGCAGAAGCCGAAACTAAAATGAAGATAGCCACAGGTGAAATAGACTGGGACATCGAAGCTATGAAGGCTACACAGAATAGTTGGAAGGATGAGTGGATTACACTTTTGTTCAGTATTCCCCTTATTTTGGCGTTCTGTGGGGATTGGGGTAATGACATTGTGCAACGTGGTTTTGTGGCACTAGAGGTTATGCCTGATTGGTATCAGTATAGTCTTGGCGGTATAGTTAGTGCGAGCATTGGTATGCGTGGCGTAAGTAAATTCTTTGGAGGCAAAAAATGAGTGCAGAAAACTTTGATAAGTGCTTGAAAATGCTTCTTTCTCACGAAGGAGGATTTGTAAATCATCCAGAAGATCCCGGAGGTATCACAAATTTGGGAGTCACTAAAAAGGTGTACGACGAGTGGATTGATCGTAATTCTACTGAGCAAGAGATGCGTGACCTAACGCCTGCTGATGTCGGGCCAATTTACAAAAAGAACTACTGGGATAGGGTTAAGGGAGATTCACTTCCTTCTGGTTTGGATTGGGCGGCGTTTGACTGGTGTGTAAATTCTGGGAAGAGTAGACCATCCAAAGCTATTCAACGTGCAGTGGGCGCTACTCAAGATGGCTCAATAGGGCCAGCTACAATAGGGCTTATCATGGAGAAAGACCCTAAATTTATTATTGAGTATGTCTATGATGTACGTCAGGGATTTTACGAAAGTTTAGATACGTTTAAAACATTTGGACGTGGTTGGACTAGGCGCAACAAGGAAACTTTAGAGCAAGCGTTGAAAATGTTATAAATTGGTTGGCTTGATAATTAAAAAAATGCTATATTAACAAAAAATGTTTTAGGAAATAGACATGCCTCTACAGCTACTAAAATATAACCCCGGTGTTGTTAAAGATATTACGGAGTATGCGGCTGGCAAAAATGGGCCATTTTGGGTCGATAGCGATCTTGTGCGTTTTAAAAACGGATACCCAGAAAAGTTAGGTGGCTGGGAAAGAGATATAATAAAAGCTCTAGATCCTGCTGGATCTATTACGTCAACAGAGACAAATCTTGAGGGCATAGCTAGGCGGATGGTCTATTGGCGATCTACTACAGATGGCGAAGATAGGATAATAATTGGCACGCACAACCACTTGTTAATTGTAGAAAATGGTGCGCTTTACGATGTGACACCACTGCGCGATAGAAGTAACGAGGCCACTACAACTACAGAAGCATTAGACAATAGCGAGACTGCTATTGATCTAGTTAGTGTGACTGGCTTTAAAACGGCAGGCGTAATTAAAATTGGCTCTGAGATAATTACATATACTGGTATTAGCACTAAAACGTTGACAGGATGTACTCGCGGTACAAACAGCACTACAGCGGCGGCACATGACAGCGGCGCAGTTGTGACACAAATTTTAGTCAATCCGATTGCCACGGCTGACGATAGCACAACTGTAACTATAACTGACACGGCTCACGGCGCAATTAGTGGAGACTGGGTAGTTATTTCTGGTGCGGCGGCTACAGGTGGAGTTTCAGCAGACAATCTTAATGATTACTATGGATATCAAATTAACGTCCTAACAGCTAACACTTATAGTATTATTGTGCCATCTGCGGCAACATCTACGGTGTCTGCTGGAGGTGGATTAACTCTTGTTATTAAGTATTTAATTGGCTTTGCGGCTGGACTTGGCGCACAATCATCTGATCCTGCACTTGGATGGGGATCTGGCTCTTGGGGCGAAAGCACTTGGGGTACAGCTAGAGCTATAACATCTTCTGACGTTAGCTTGGATAATAGTTCTTGGAACCTAAGTCTTTGGGGGGAAGACATAATTGCAAGCGTTCGTGGAGGCGCAATCTACTATTTCGATACATCAGGGGGCGTAACTAATCGTGCCTCGCTTGTGTCATCTATAACAGGCGCAGATAGTGTTCCAAATATTGTCAGAGTGACTACAGTTTCATTCCCTGATCGACACTTCATTGCAGGTGGATGCCAAGCCTATGTTTCTGGAGGTGGAGGCGATGTAGATGACATGCTCGTTCGCTGGTCTAGCCAAGAGCAGTTTGAGAAGTTTGCTCCCACCGCAACCAACACTGCTGGCGATCAACGACTTCAGATCGGCACGAAGATTGTGGCAATGGTTGCGGCGCGTGAGGAGACAATTATATCCACAGATGAAGCTATTTATGGCATGACGTTCGTGGGTGGAAATTTCGTGTTCAGCTTCAGATTGCTTGCCACAGATTCTGGCGCGGCTGGATTAAATACAATGATTGGCATAGATGGTAACGTATTTTGGCTTGGGAAGCGCAACTTCTTCACATACGATGGTGTGGTGAAAGAGCTACCCTGTCCAGTACAGTATTACGTTTTCGATAGAATGCAGAAACGCTACATCGACAAGGTGGTTGTAGGCCACAATAAAGCATTTAAAGAGATTACTTGGTTCTATGTGTCAAACGACAATGCGGCAGGCACACTTAATCCTGAGAACGACAGCTACGTGACATACAATTACGCTGAGAACGCTTGGAGTATTGGCACGATGGATCGCTCAGTTTGGTCTGACAGCTTTGGTGCAAGGCAAGTTCCGTTTGCATTTGATCCAGATGGCTTCCTATACAACCACGAAACTGGAACTAGCGATAATGGCGCGGCTATGAATAGCTTTATTGAGGCGTCACCACGCGAAATAACCTCAGAAGGTGAAGACTTATATATGGTAGATCAAGTTGTACCAGACGCAAACATGAGCGCATCTACAAACTTGTTTTTATATATGAACACAAGAAAATATCCTAACTCACCTGAGATAGTCAAAGGGCCGTTTACCATTACGTCATCAACTCAGAAGGTCAGCACTCGCGCTAAAGGCCGTCAGATTGCACTTAAATTCCAGAGTACAGGTACTGAGGACGAGTGGACGTTGGGAGACTTTAGAATTAATTCACGTCAGGATGGGTTACGATAATGCCACAGGGATCGCCACTTGCAGTTTTAAGATTACCAAATGCTCCTGATAAATATAGTCAGGGATATATGCATCGATTGACCAACACACTTGAATTAGAAAAGCAATCAACGTACTTTACGGCATCTGTAGGTCTTCAAAACGCCGTTGATCAGGCCGAAGCAACAGCGTGGTTCATATCTTAAATGCCAAATAATTATAAAAATGCGAAGCTAGATTTAACAACTACCAACGCCACACTGCTTTATACTACTCCTGCGGCTACAACTTCTACCGTAAGGTCTATCCTAGTGTCTGAGGACAGCGGAAACGCGGATACGATCACAGTCACAATTACTGACGTAGACGCAGTAGTCTTTAGTCTGTTTAAAGTTAAGGCAGTCGCGGCAAACACAACAGTAGAGCTATTAGATAATGCTTTGATTGTGCAAGAAAATGAAATACTAACAGTTACAGCGGCAACTGCCAATAGGTTGCATGTGGTGGCAAGTTTACTGGAGATGAATTAATGAGAAGTCCAATTATTTTAGAATCAAACTTAATACCGGGCAATTATGGTGCTTTGCCAGAAAATCAATACTACTCGTCGCCAACCGCTGAACCTCTAGAGGGCGCAACTCAAAACGAAGACGGAACATATACTGCACCAACTTATCAGTTGCAGTCAAACAAGCCTACATTTGATTTAGATGAAATGCAGAATATCTACGGAACAAAATACATGCCTATGTTCCGCTGGGTAAGCCAACAGCAAACAGGCAGTGTCACGTTTGATCCTAGAGACGATACAATTGATGAAGACGAAGCTAATCGTATGCAAAGAGAATTTGAAGATGAATTTGGAATTGATCCAGCGGAGGTTCTAAGGCAAGAGGCAATAGGTGCTGGTGTGCAACTTGCGGCTGGTTTAGGTGGTCAAATTGGTAGGTCAGTTGCGTCAACAATGAATGCTGGTGAATCTTTCAGTCTTGATAAACTTGGATCTGGTATTAATAAGTTTAAAGACAATTTTGATTTTGGTAAAATGGGTGGAGATCTTTTTAACCCACCTGAATCTGGCCCTTCGTCTGTAGTAAATTTTAGTAAAGGAACTAACAATGCAGAAGTTGCAAAACTTAATAAAACAATTTCAGACGGCAGGGTAAGTAACACAGAAGTCAGTCTGTTTCCAGATGATGCAAAAGCCAAAGTATTGTCAGCACAAGACGCATCAGTAAAGAAGGCGGCACTTTTAAAAGGCGGCAATACTGGTTACTTCTCTGGAGTGGGTGATAGGACTAGTTCCTTTGGGCCTAATTCATCAGCGGCTGGTAGGGCAAACTTATATGGATCTGCTGGCGCAGGTGCGGCTACAGCGGCGGCTATGTTAGTTAGCGGTGCATCCCTAAAAGAGTCTGCAAAGGCTGGCGTAAAGGTTAGTGCAGGTACTTACATTGGTACTGCGATTGGAGGCCCAATTGGTGGCTTTATCGGTGGTATGCTTGGTGGTCGCGTGATTTGTAATGAATTACAGCGTCAGGGTATCATGACACGAAAGCAAGTTGTGTTAGATTACAAGTTTACTAGGGATTATTTAACACCAACTCACGTCAATGGATATCATATCTGGGCTGTGTGGATGGTAAAGCAAATGCGTAAGGGTCGTCTGGTTAATTTCTGGACGCACGTTGCAGGACACCGCGCAAATGAGATAGCTTACATTTATGGCGAGAGTGCCAAGCCTGATTACTTAGGTAAGGTATATCGTAAAATTTTAGAACCGATTTGCTGGTCGATTGGTTTCTTCTGTAAAAAAACAGACTGGTCAGTTCTATATAAACAGAAAGAGGTCTAATATGGCTCGCGAACCAATGCAAATGCCAAACATGGATGGCGCAAACATGAACGCTGGTAATCCAATGCGTAATTCTGAAAACCCAATGCGTAACTTACCACCGCAAGCACAGGCAAGCCTGCTAAAGCCAGACGAAGAAATCGCGGCAATGCTTGTTGCGCGTTTATCTGCTATGTCGGAGCCAGAGCTTGCAATGCTTGATCAAGTTATCACTCCAGAGGTTGCACAAGTTCTTATGAAATTACTGCCAGAGCTTGCTGAACTTATTGCCGCCGTTGAAGGCGAAGAGGGTGGAATTAACTTAGGCCAAGAAAATGGCGCTCCACAGCAGATGGCTGAAGCACCACGCCAAGCACCACAAGCGGCTCCTCCAATGGGCGCACTAGGCGGCATGGGTTGACAATAAGAATGGCGACAGTTCTAGATTTTTCTAATTTGTATAACATGTTAATAGTTATGCACTCAGAAACAATTGTAGGCACATCGTCAGTCAATTCTGAGAAGCTGACCAACGCAATTAGCAACGCCCTACATAGAGGCGTTGTCTTAGTAGCAGAGGTCAATAATAAAATTGTTGGATCTATTGGTGGGATGGAGACATCCGACTGGTGGAGCGACGATAAATACTTAGCAGACATGTTCTATTTTGTGAGTAAAGAGCATAGAAATTCTACGATTGCAGTAAAGTTAATTAAGGGCTTTATGAAAATTGGTAAAAATGCTAATGTAAAAGTGAAATTAGGCCATGTCTATTCAGGGGATGGTGATCGCAAAGATAAATTTTATGAGAGATTAGGCTTGGTAAAAGTCGGCTCTCTTTATACGGAGGCTTAAATGGGCAGTTTTTGCACACCATCATACTCAGAATTACCAGAGTCAAGCGAGGTAGTAGAAGGCACAGAAATCCCAGCGTGGGTTGCCGCCGCAGGTCGAACAACATTTGAGAGAGCCGCTGAATTAGCAAATTCTCCATACCCACTATACGAAGGCGCAAGAACTGCCACATTTGGTGGAGATCGACGCACTGAAGAAGAGCGTATGGGTGCTGATATTCTAAAACGTGGTGCTGAAAGTTACATGCCTTACATGAACCGAGCTGGTGAAGTGGCGGATACTTTGGGTGGTGGTTATGACAGTATGTCTTCCTCTGAGCTTCTAGGCGATCCATTTCAGGGCGCGAGCCGTGAAGACCTTCTAGGTAATTATCAAGGCGCTAGTCGAGAAGAATTACTAGGAGATCCGTTTAGTCTTGAATCCGCACAGCCTTACATGGACATATATCAAGATGCCATGAATCCTGCTGTTCGTGAAATTGAAGAGCAAACTTTGCGAGCGCAAAATGAAGCCAGAGCAAGAGCCTCCACAGGTGGTGGAGGTTTTGGTTCACGTTTAGGCATTATGGAAGCTACAACCGCTGGAGAAGGCGCACAAGCCGCAGGAGACTTACGAGCGCAAGCCGCACGAGAAGGTCTTGGATTTGCCGCAGGTCGGTACGACACTGACAGGCAGGCTAGAGCCGCAACAGAACAGCAAATGCGTGGGCAATTTGAGCAAGATAGATCCGCAAGATTTGGTGCAGATGCCGCGTTGCGTGGGCAGTATGACACTGATCGCCAAGCTCGTTTCGGTGCAAATGATGCGGCTAGATCCACATTTGAGACAGAGGAAAGCTCACGCATTAATCAAATGAATGCGTATCAGGGCATGGCTCCTCTTGTTCAAGACTTACAAACACAGGCGGCGGCTGGATTAATTACATCAGGTGAAGCGCGTAGACAGCTAGACCAACAAGCGCTTGACCTAGCATATGCTGATTATGTTGATATGAAGATGTATCCACAGGAAATGCTCAACTTTTCGTTGGGCGCATTGAGCGGCACTCCGTACAATACAATCAATAGAAGCTATACCACAGGATCTCAAATGTCAGCCAACCCATCTCTTTATGGACAGGCTCTAGCTGGTATGGGCGGATTGTATAGTGCATATAAGATGGCAGGAAATTAAGGTAGGTAATTAAAATGGTTCATAAAGTAGGACATGGCGGATCTGGTACAGTTGTAAATGATTTAAATGGTGGTGCATTAGGTGATTTTTTAGGAGAAGACGTTGCCAACAAAGCTATGGCTATGGCTAATGAGCTATACCCACAACTTCCAGAGGCTGATCCTTGGGAAGCGGCATTCCAATTCTTTACTGAAATGGGTCGTCAGTCATCACAGCCGGGGGCGACTCTATTAGGTTCTGCCGTTGGATCTATGCAAGCTCCAATGGATTACCTGAATGCTAAGAAAAAAGAAAAAGCAGAATCAGACCGAGCCAGAATGCAAGCTACTTTATCATTAGGAACTACACTGAAGGGTAAGGATAGCAAAGGTTACATTAACGTAAATGTTGATGGTAAACCTACAGTTATGACATCAGCTGAAATTACTGCCGCAAAAGCCGCTGGTAGAATGGTTGTACCCTATGAGAGACCTACTACTAGTAGCGTAGACAAAACCCGCATGAATGTTATTCTTAAAGAGGTTACGAACGATCCTGCGACTCAAATTGATGAAAGAGTTACAAGTATTCTTAGAAGTGAATTTGACCCCACAAAACACCTTCCAACTGCGGCTATTCCACCCGACAGGAATCCACCACAAGGATCTGCTGGGGAAAGATTAACTACTAGAGTTATTGGCTTTGTAGATAATTTTGTTGTTGATACTAATGTTCCTGTAAAATCAAGTGATTTGGCACAATTTATCAGTGACGTAAAAGACATGGCTAAAACTGACACAATTACATTTATAGAAAATGGAGTTTCAAAAACTGCTAGTTCACCCGGCAAAGATGCATATAAAATTATTGAGGAAGCATATGGAATAGAAGTTGCAAACCAAATTAGGGATCTTGCATCTCAAGAAATATCTTCGGACGATAAAGTTGTTAAGCCTTTAACTGAAACCATTGTCATAGCTGGTAAAGAATACACAGTCTTTAGCTCAAAAGATCCATCAATTCCTAAAGAGGCGGTGCAAGGCATTGTCGATTCTACTGGAGGTATGGGTGATATTAAAATAGCTTCTGATCTTATTTTTCCAAAAGGAGTATTTAACAAAGGGCTTGTTATAGCTTCAAATGTTATGCCCGGCGGTGGTATAGGCCCAGAGGGAAGTTTAACTGGTGACGCAAGAACTGCTTATCAGGCTATGAAAAGATCTATTGAGCTTTTACTTCGAGCAAGATCTGGCGCGGCTGTTCCACCAGCAGAAGTCGAAAACTATATGAATCTTTATTATCCTTCATCTTTAGATAATGAATCTCAAGCCAGAAATAAATTAAACGTATTAGCTCAATATTTTGCAGATACAAATAGGTTGCTTTCGCAAGGTAAACTAAACGATGGAGAATACGATCCAAATAAACATGGTATACCTGTAACTAATTCAGTTTCACAAACAGCAAGCGAATCTCCAGCCCCTGTAACTGTTACGTCTGAATGGACGTTAGACGGTGTTAAGTACAAGCAACTATCAAACGGACAACTAATATCGGAGGAGGTAGAGTAAATGGCAGATCCTAAATTTACAGCTATCGATACAAGCACTGGTGCGCCAAAAAAAGTCCGTGCGATTGTAGGGAACTTTGATAACCCAGAGCGTAGGCTCGAAGCGATAAAGCAATATTACCCAGACGCGGTTTCAACTGCGGGTACGCCAATGGGCGAAGATAATTTTATTTATACTAACCCAGCGACTGGCCAAAGAACCCTGTATAATCCAAAGGGTTTTGACATGGGCGATGTCGTGTCTGTTGGTCGAGATATTGTGTCTGGCATTGCTGGAACTATTGGTGGTGGGTCTGCTTTGGTCGCAGGGCAGTTAGGCCCACAGATAGCAACCCCAGAGGAATTTGTTACAGTGCCAGCGGCGGCGGCACTGGCATCTGAGGGAGCAGGTCAGCTTTATGATAGGGCCGTAGATGCATTCCTACCTGATCCGTTCTCAGTTAGCCGTGGGGGTCTTGCCGAGCAAGGCACTAAGGCAGTTACAAATATCGGAATGGAAATTGTCGGAGGCAAACTTGTTGAAAAGGGCATTGATGCTCTTAAAGCCGTCCCCGGTGGAATTACACGAAGGTTGGCAGGCGTTGGCAAACAAAGACAGGCTACCTCTCAAAATAGATTAAAAGAAGCAAGTGATCTTGATGTTATTTTACCGTCAGCAGGTACAGTAAGTCAGTCTCCAATGTTGATGTTTTTTGAAAGAAGAATGCAAGATTTTCCTACTTCCTCTCCAGTGGTTTTTGAAAAGTTTGAAAACTTTAGAACTTCAGCGGCTCAAGCTGTGCAAAATGTAGCTTCCAAATATGGAAGGGTTGTATCGGAAGGTGGAGAAATAGGTGAATCATTACTTTCAGGGGCAGAAAAAGGTCTTGCAAAATTCAAGAGAGATCAAAGTAAGTTATACGATGATGCCTTTGATTTAGCCCCAAATGCCACTGGACGTGTAAATAATATAATTGAATTACGATCCAAGCTAGTTGATGAATTATCTAAAGCGGAAAAATCTTTACGGCCATCTATGCAAGCCGCATTAGATGAAACAGATCGACTAATTGCAGATTCTCAAGCTGGTGGTGGAATTGATTTAAAAACACTTCGACAGCTTAGAACAAATCTTCGTAGAAAAATAGATGGGTTGAATAGGCAAGGTTACGGTGATTCTGCTAGTTATTTGGATACAGTGTACGCATCTCTAACCAATGACATGAAAGATTCCGTATTAAATTATGGAGGTGAAAATGCCAACAAAGCACTTTCAAAGGCAGATATTTACACAAGGAATAGACAAAAATTTGATGTTCAACCTGTTTTTGAAAAATTAAACAAAGATAAAAAAACTGGCGTTCAAGCATTTAGCTTTCTTATGCAGGGTACAAAGGAAAGTGGCGCACAGTTAAAAAAAATCTTGCGTAATATTCCTCCATCAGAGCGTGGCGATATACAGGCTTCTGTACTCAGTAGACTTGGTAGAACTAATCCTGCTGGTCAGGATGCTATTGAAGAATTTTCAACAGCAAAGTTTCTTACAAACTATTCAAAATTAGCTGACAGCGCAAAGGATGCTTTTTTTGGAAAAGGTGGAAACAGAGCTGAATTAGACAAGTTAGTTGCAATGTTTGACGATGTGAAATCTGCTGATGCCTTTGCAAATAATAGTAGGACAGGACAAAGTCTAGGATTTATGGCAACTCTTAGCCCACTGGCTGGGGGCCTAGGTATGATTGGGCAAGGCTATGATGTAGGATCTGCCGCCACTACAGCAGTAGCAGGATTAGTTGGGACGGCGTTAGCTCCATATATAACTTCAAGACTTTTAACAAAGCCAGAGTTTATACGTTGGCTTGTTAAGTCTGGCCCTCAAATGGGTAAAAATCCAAACAGTACAGGTTTTCATTTAGGTAGACTTATGGAAATTGCTTCTAGAGATTCTCAATTTAGAGAGGATGCGTTTGAATATATTTCTGCGTTTGGGCAAGCGTTTGACCCATCATCAGCGGAGGCTACAACAATTGAGCAACCTGTAGTTGAAGAAGAAGTTGATGTGTCTAATTCTTCTGCACTACAAAGTCTTATTAAAAATACAGACCCAAGTTTGTTAAACGTAATTAATTAATAGTCTATTTCAGTTGGCTCTTTATCAATACTATCGTATGCGTTTTGCGCCCATTCGGGGAAGCCATACTCTTGGTCGCTTGGGTCAAGCAGGTGTAGAGCCACCCAGTATGCAACTTTATCGGTTTGATCCTCGATAGTGTTAGTATCTAGATCAAGGCGTAGCGCACGAATAGACGTACAATCTTTGCAGTAATCGTATGCCAAGTGACAGGCATACTCAAAGTTTTCTGGAAGTTCTGTTCCATGAGCCAGATTGTTGTAAATAACCTTCTTCTTGTCGTACCCAAAAGAACCAGTTGAAGTTATTAGCCACTGAAATGATTGTGTCATT
>Ga0208814_1001263_pt1 | contig 12186 bp, 12 predicted proteins | sample MalvirAntarct_55_FD_184253 | JGI IMG/M metagenome (GOLD analysis project Ga0208814, IMG submission 184253) | Marine viral communities from the Global Malaspina Expedition - Malaspina viral metaG Antarct_55 (SPAdes) (version 2) | ecosystem: Environmental > Aquatic > Marine > Oceanic | place...
AATTAGCGAGAAGGGAAGGCTTAGATTTAGTCGGACCAATTACGGAAAACAAAGATCAAATTAAAAAGCTTCTTGAGGCTGCTTATCGCAAGCAGAAATCTGAAAAGAACCTTAAGTACGCGACAGTGTCAGGTGGGCCTGTCGATGCGGATGCAATCATAGATCAATTCCAGCGTATTGATCTTGGGGCTATTACCCAAGCAGATTACCTGTTGAAGAGTAATCGTCCTGTTGGGACGATCCATAAGCTTGTTCAGCCTAGACAAGTACCAGATGAGGCTGGTGAGGAGGGCGCTATGCGCCTAGAGGAGCCAGCTGAAACTCTAAACCGTGTACAAGATTACCTGGACAACAATGCCTTAAACTTCGGTTTCTTCTACAAGCAGGTTAGAACGGAACTCACACAGCTGGCGGGAGATCTTTTTGCTCCGGGTGGTAATCGAGCAGCTGGCACTGAGGTGCGAAACTTTATCCGGTTTATCGACAACGACATGCTTGATTTCGTTGAAGAGGCGGGTGACGCTGGTTTGGCAGCTAATGCCAGAGAAGCTAAAAGGTTTTTCACCGAGGATTATCTGTTCAAGAGCGGTGGGCAAAACCCCACAAAGCTGGCTGAGTACGCTAGGCTGTTTGATGATACCCTTGGGCGCACTGATCGAGATGACATCACAGCTCCTCTGAGGAATGAAGGTTTTAATCGACCAGGCTATGAAAGTGGGCTGGAGAATATGACAAACAGCTGGCTGGAGCAAGGCAATCGCTTTGACGTAAGGGACCTAAAGTCCGCGCTCACAAGTCTGGATGGCCAGAAGGGCGGCGAGATAGCCGACTACTATGTGCTCAAGGTCTTGGGTAAGTTCGCGATAGACGCACAAACTGGCGGCATTAACAGCGTCGATTATAAAACCATCACCAATGAGATGCTCAAGTATGCTGAGGTGCTCAACCAAAACTTCCCCGAAAAGGCAGCAACAATCACAGGCTTCCTAACTCGCTTACGCAATGCGGGAGATAGCCAAGAGGCGCTGCTGAAGATCCTGGAGGGCACTAAAGCATCTGCGGACAAAGGCATAGAGCAATTGCAAGGCAGCGTTTTGGTTGATTTCTTCGACAAGACGCTGACCCCAAGACTCAAAGACCTTGGCTCTAGTGCCGAGATAGTGGCCACCTCGGATCCGTATAGAGTTTTCTCGAGCTTCTTTACGGGTGCTGAGCCTGTTAGCCGTACTCGACAGCTGTTGGATCTTATAGGACAGGCTCCAGCTGGCCAAAGGCCAGTAATATTGGACTCTCTCAAGCTGTCGTATGTTAAGTTTCTTAACGACAAACTGATAGGACGCAAGCTTCAGACCAGTGGTGCAACCCCAATGAATTCAGCGGCTATTGAAAGAGCCCAAGAAGAGCTGACGCCACTGTTTAGGGTCGGTAGAGAGATCTACGGAGAAGACGGTGGTGTTTTATTCTCTGGTCTCGAGCAGAGCCTGGGAATGGCGAAAGAGATCGACGCAGTTAAGGGTGCCACGCCCGTAGCTTCCCAATCCGCAACGAGTTATAACATACAGGCCCGGACGAACACTAACAGAGCGATTGCTATTTTCATTGGGCCGCTCAGTCGCTTGGGAACAAAGATACGGTCAGTACTGGGCGGTGTGGTTGAGAAGATGGATCCAGACGCTAGAGCTAAAGTTATACGGCAACAGCTACTGGCTTATCCAGATCAGTACATAGCGCTGGCAAAGAAGTATAACTCTGATCCTTCTGATCCGCTGCTGGAAGAAAGCTTATACTACTTCCTGGCATCCGGGATGATCAAAACTGATTTGGATACAGATATCGAAGACGTTCCTGGCTTTATCGAAGATGGCAGAGGTGTTGTGGATGACGCAGCTGAGGCGGCGAATGCAGTTTTCCAATAAGTAAGGAATATACAAATAAGTAAGCCCAGAGGAGCTACCCCTGGGCTTGTAGAACAGACAACGGAGAACGACCAAGAACCCCAATGTCTGTCTAATCAAATATCGCAATAAAGCCTCTCGGTCAATGCTGGGGGGCTTTTTGCTGCCTAGCACATTAAGAGTTACCATACTAAGTACTTTTGTAAAAGTACTATCGCTCGTTTATTTCAGATATTGTCTTCTTCCAAACAAAAATTGGAGTGCTATCACCTACCCACGCACCTAGCGTATTGAATTCAAAATATTCTAGGGCTTCTTCGCTATCCATGCCACTCTCAACCAAGATCTCTAAGCATTTATTAGCGTCATACACGGCGAGGTCAGGACAGCCACAACGCTCTCCTACACCGATTAATGCGTCATCGAAACCGTCAGCAGTAAGCATCAGAGATATGGTGCTTTACCACCCAATGATTTGTTTCATACTTCATGGTAAGATGTAAAATTACTTCCTCGGCAGTGGAGCGGGTGCCATAGACACCCGCCACGCCAAGGTCGTTCATCACAAGATATACGGTCTGATTCAAACTCCACAGCTTCCTCCATTACCCGAAATATCGCAGATATCATGCGTCTCGATATGTTCCTCAAATTCTGTGCCCAGCTTTTCAACCGCCTCGTTATATGGCACTGGTGTGAGCGGCTGACCGCCGCGAGAGCCATCTGGGTAACAGGTGAAGCCCCGCAGTCTGCTAGCATACTTCGCAAGCGTATTTGCAAAGCCTTCGACTTTATCCTCGTTGTTTTGCTTCGTTCCCCAGGCAGGGAGATTTATGGTGCTGCTAATAGCCATGTCCACGTAGTCTTGCACGTCAGCCTGGAATGCCATGCGGCGTTCATAATCATCCGCTAGGTCTAGCGCACTCTCAACGGTATCTGGCCGTGCTCCATACCTATCAATCAGATCCTGGGCCGCGCTATCTACCACATACTGATATACCCAACGATTAGCGCCTTTTAAATACCGCCGCTTATAGGCAACAGCGAATATAGGCTCGATGCCAGTGCTAGTGCCAGCCAGGATACCAATAGAGCCCGTTGGCGCAATCGCTCGGTTTGCGACAGGCCGCGAAATTCCCAATTCGTCAGCAAAGCCCTTTGAAACTTTGTTACTGACGCCCTTATAGACGGACAGCCAACTGTGAAGTTCTGGAGTAACCTCATACTTATAACCTCTCTGGATCAACCACTCATGCATACCCATTAGACCTAGGCCCAGGCGTCTATTTTTACGCCGGGTTTCGTAGATTTTTTCATAAGGTAAGTCTGCTTTAAGAGTTCCACACATCAGGAATTTAGTAGCCAGCTGCACAACGTGAGCCATCTCTGTGAGGGACTCTATCCGGCCCATATTGACTGAGCCCAGGTTGCAGACATCGCTATCGTCCTCAGACGTTACCTCGCAACATGCGTTGCGTAGTGTTTCGTTTTCTTTCTCGAAGAAATTAAAGCTGAACCCTGGCTCAGCACTCTGAAGCGCTTGTCTAGCATTTTGCATAAATACATCGCCGACTTTGCCTGTTTTATAATACTCCATCAGCCAAGCTGTGTCGTAGTTCACTGAGATGTTTGTCATGTCGAGCGGAGCTGGCCAATTGAAATCCAGCTGCTTTAGATCCCACAGGCTGGTGGTCTGCCCTGGCACAGTCATATTGTGCCAATCCTTAGCTTTAAGGAATGTGCTTATGTCTCCGTGCTGCCAATTGAGACTTGCGTAAATCGCTGACCGTCTCGACCCGCCCTGCATGACTTTCGACCCAATGGAATTAATCATTTCCATCTTAGGGATAGGCCCACTGGCCTGTCCCCCCGTTTTGGTTATCGGAGAGCCAGCTGCTCGGTATTTGGAATAGTCTACGCCGATACCGCCGCCTGTCATTAGACAGGATTCAGCCTTCCAGGACATGTTTGCCCAATCTTCCCGGTTGTCTTCTTCAGCCTTCAGAAGATAGCAATTGTTATAATACTTATTTAGCCTTCCAGCGTAATAGCAGTACCGTCCGCCGGGGATAAATTTCATTTCTTTAACGTATCGGGTCAGATCTTCCATCTCGCCACGCGACATAGAACCGCCACAAACCTCATATACCAGAGTTGTTGCTAGTTGGTCCCACGTTTCAGCGCCATCGTGTGCGTATTTGTGGTTGAAGATATCCTCACTAAACTTTGACCGGAAAGCGGGATTAAGGTTAGATTTAAAGCTACTCATTATTTTACTCCAACGAGATCAGATAGGTCTGGTTTTTTATAGTTGAGGCCCTTAAGGACCTTGCCGTCTTCACGTTTTATTGGCGATCTGTCTGGGCCCATCTTAGACATGTTGCTTGCATGAACTCGGCGGACTGCTTCATCCAGATCCCAGCCATAGGTCGCGCAATATCCAAAAACTACATAGATAATATCGGCCATCTCTTTGAGCATGGCCTCGGGGTGCTGTTTGGCCTCAGACTCGTCGCTGGCTTCCCAAAACTCCTCTGCGATAAGCTCCCATCGCATGTGTTCAAGCTTTACTGCTTCAGTGCTTTTACTGAGCCAGTTTTGGCGAAGAGGGTGGTCCATGCACATCGCAAACTCACGGACCATTTCAAGTGGGGTCTGATTAATTTTCTTATGCGCGGCTTCGAAGTCAAAACCCCAATCGTCAGCCGATACATCGTTTTGGATTGTCATACCTCAATCCTCAATTTCTTGTATCAGTCGGTCGATATACCAGCGACATTTTTTGAGGTCTTGTATTTGCCCAGCTGAAAATTTGTGCTTGGTTGGAAAGCGCCAGAGGTACTTAAAAGCTGTCTGCCAAAGGTGCGCGGCATGAGCCTGTAGTACCGTCTCTTCCGCCATCGCAGCCATAGCGTCGATACATTCGATTCTGCTGTTCTGGTAGTGATCTGGAGAGGATACCATTGTATCTTTTTGCTTACGGGGTTCGATGTTTTTCAGCTCCCATTTTGCCATCAGTTAAGCTTCTTTTTGAACTGGAGGACTTTCCTAGCGGCAAGGAGCTCAAGCAGCTTTTCGTCAGGCTCAAAGATAAGTTCGTCGTCTTCGTCTTCGTCAAACTCATCCTCCTCCTCCAGTAACCGGGACATGTGCCCTGTGGTGATGATTAGCTCGGCAGCGGTTTGGACATGCACACCCAGGCCCTGCAGGAAATCCAACTGAAGCTCATAGTCTTCTTCGCTTAAAGATTTCTGATCTAGGTTTTGCTGAGACATGATCCGCAGCTGCCCGTCTGGCTGAATTTGCATCACAAGCGCCATCATGTTCTTCTGCAACTTCAAGGGTTTAATCATGTTTGATTTCCTTTGTTAGTAACTTGATAAAGTAAGCTGCATCCACAACTGCCAGGGGCTCTTTGCGGTCAGCTTTAATGATTACAACTGGCTCCATGCCCTTTGGGGCATTGGCGCTGGCTTGGCTGTAGTAGCTATAGACAGCGAGGCTTTTTCTAGCCTTGCACTCAACAGTAATTCCCAGGAGACGCCTTGCAGCGGGAGACATCAAACAGTCCTCACCATGCGCTCCCATTGGGTTGGATTTACAGTCATCTGGCTCGAGCTGGGGGCACCTAGCTAGGATCTTATTAACGGTCCACTGCTGAAGTTTCCGGCCCTTTGCTTTGGCAGAGGATGTTTTAATGGACATTTAGATACCACTTCAGCGGGGGGCTTTTGGCTTTGCTAGCTTTTTGGGGGCGGAGCCTGGCTTCTGGCCAGCACGGCCTTTTGTAGTTACAGAACTCGCAGGTTTTGATGAGGTTTTTTTCGCCTGTTTCTTTACGGTTGAAGGTTTCGATGTTGGCTTCGAAGCTCCGGCGAAAGGGCGCGCCCTGCTCGAGGGACCTCACGGTCTCTTTCCGACGAGCACGGATAGCTCTAATCTCGGAAGGGGTTGCCGTTACAGGAACTACGAGAAGTTCACCGGAAGATTTATCTACAACTATCCAACCGCCAGGCGGCTTCTTCTGAGCATCTGCGTAGGCAAACAGCTGGCCAACGTAGCCAAAATCATCTGACATCAACAGTGCTTCAAATCCCTTTGACCATTTATTCTTAAATGCCCAAGGAGCGGACGATTTTATGTCCATAACTCGACCGCCGATATCGATGTCGCTAGAGCCATTTATAATGCTTTTCGAAACGGCTAATTTAACGTCATCACCATCACTGGTCACGTCACATTTCGCGATTGTCAGCAGCATTCGCGTGATTACCTCGACGCAATCACCTATCATCATTCGCATAATGTGGTTGTACGGCATGGGCTCTCGTTCTTCCCCTGCCTTCTCCATCTGGAGAGTGCAAAGCGGACGGCCCACATTGCTGGCGCGGACACGAAAGTCTTTCTCTCTTTTGATCGTGAGCTGCTTTTTGAAAGCGGCAACAATTTGTGTGGCCGCTTCCTCAAAAACTTCGGGATCTACATCAACAGTCTCTCCGTTTGAGAGAGACTGCATCAGTGCGTGAAGTTCTAGCTCGAGGGTATCCAGCCCCAATTACGCGCTGTGCTCCAGCGCAGCGGCATAGCTGTCGTTATCGGCACCATCAACATGCTCTACAGCGCCTTGAGCTTTGTAATACTGTTTCTTAACAAAATTGTTTTCTGAGCGGACTTGTTCATTAAAGACCTTAACCGTTGCTACAGTTGCGGAATCCAGCAGAGCGGGAGTGCTGTAATCTATCTCGATGTTATTGACAAAAGTCTTGCCCTGGAGATCTGTTTTCATGTCTAGCCAAACATCACGGACGTTTTTGCCCATTTTCTTAAAGTCGCGCATGATGTTAGCAATGGGCATGAAATTAAGTCCTTTCATGTGGAACTGAACAGGCTGGTTGTCTACCAGCCCCTCGCTGCCGTCAGCGTAGATACCCTTGTAAGAAACAAGGCCGCGCAACACATGAGTGCATACCCGATCCTTAAACGGCTTCCTTTCAGCATCTGACATATCTTTCCATAGATCTGGGTCAGGTCTGCCACATCTGACGCCACCCAGCATGTCGATAGGTTCCTGCCCACGGTTGTCCATTAGGATGGACTTATTCACCATTTTGAAATCTTCAGAATTTTGCTGACGCCATTGTATGTGTGCCAGGAGCACACGCATTTTAACTGTCTCTGAGTAGATTGGGTGAGGGCCGCTAATAGAGTACATCCCCATTCGGCAATTTGGGTTCTTCATGAATAAAGCGCTGTCGTACTGGACCTTTAGAAAAGGTATTTTTATGACCTCTTCGACGTTCTGTCCTTGATCTGCGAAAATGGCGTTTACTTCTGCCAACTCAGCTGTCGTAGCTAGTTCGTTCATAGCATATCCTATGCGTTATTAAGAAAATACATGATACCTTAGAAGTTACCTTAACTCAAGTCTAGTTCCGACATTTCCATCCAATTTCGTCCAATTTCGGCTTCTATATCTAGAGGCAGCGATGGGGCGTATCCAAACCGCTCTTCTATCTCAGGATTGATGTCCCGCATCGCCCAGACGAGGGCTTCCTTCACTTTGTCCAGCTCACCTGGGAATATATCCACAACCAAACTATCGTGTACGGTCAAGATCAGCTTAGAGCGCATCTGGCGTTCTCGGAACGCCTTTAGGGCCCTAATACAGGCCAATGGCACTATCGTGCCCGTGGCATGAGATTGGACCGGGAAATTTACTATTTGAGTGGCCCCGGTCACGCGCCCATTCCGCAGCCGCTTTGCATCAGGGAAACTAAATTCACGACCACAGGGGATTGTGACCAATCCGTTATCCATCACACCGTCCATCAATTTCTTGTGCCAAGACTTGAGCCCAGAATAGATTCGGAAATATGATTTAAAATACTCCTTTACATGCGGTGGCTCAGACATACCCATCCCGCCATATAAAGGGCTAAACGTCAGACTCTTTGCCTGTGAACGAAGCTTTTTAGTAACTTTATCAGCACTGCACTGATTAATAATCATAGCGGTTTGGGTGTGTATGTCTTTTCCGCTCAGAACATCGCTGATAATCTGTTCGTCGCCGCTGAGCATCCCAGCAACTCGGAATTCGAGCTGGGAATAGTCAACTTCGCAGAGATTTCCGCCTTCAAATCGACTTACGACTGCGCGGCGAACCGGGAACTTGCTGCCCTTGGGGATATTTTGAAAATTTGGTCTACTAGAACTCAATCTTCCCGTTGCAGTGGTGGTCTGGTTGAAATTGGCATGTAGAAGGCCGCTTGGTCTAGTATGTGCTGCAATACCTTTGATAAAACTGTTCAGATAAGTATTCAAAGCATTCAATCTGCTGTATTTGGTCAAAAATTCAACCGCCACATGATTGTTTCTTCGATTGGCCTGGAGCAACAGTCTTTTTATAGTCAGTTTGTCAGCTTTAAATCCGTTAGCAGAGGCATCCGCTGGGCCTTCTGGCACCAGCCCAAGACCAGCCTTAGTAGTTTGATCACGGTACAACGCACCAGATCCCTCACACATTTTACAGGCGGGTTGTTTTTTATAAGGGTCACCTTTTAGTGTTACTCGATGCTGCTTGCCGGAGCCGGAGCACTGAGAGCAGCGTTCAGCAATCGTTTTGTACGCCCGTTGCATATTAGTCTTGACGTTAAATACATATTCACTTTCAGACATGCGCGGTGGGTAAAGGGGTCTACCGTCCGGGCCGAGCCCGATATTAAATGTTTTGCAGAATGCCTTCTTGCAGACATCGCTTTTAAATTCGTAGCCGTAGATCAGCCGGGTCATGTCTTGACCCGACGAGAGGTTAGTGACGGTATCACCCATCACCTTCACTACGATCTTTGCAAGATACTCAATAATTTCGTCTCGCTCGGTCTCAAACTCAACGCGCACCTCTTCGAGCACATCTAAATCGATGCAGATACCGTTTCTTTCAATCTCGATTAAAAACCAAGTCATCTCGTTCATCAGAGTGAATATGGGCCACAGCCCAGCGTTCTTTTCATCTCTCAGGTCGGCCAGCTGCGCTAAATAGATTTCTGCACAACTGATCACATCAGCAGCTGCATATTCTGAAACTATTTCCAGGGGCATTTTCTCGAACCCGATGCCATCTTTAAACATCTGGTCGATCAGCTCAGATTTCTTTCGCGTAACATTTCGTCTCTCAGCTGTAGCCTTGAGACTTTTTAATTGGCGGATACCTCGAGCAAAGATATATTCACCAATCATCGTACACCAAAGTTTATCAGGTAAATCAAACTCCATCTCTAGCAGCCAGGTCACATCGAATTTAGTATTGTGGCAGACTACGATATCTGCCCGGGACAGATCTCTCTGCAGAGGTTCCCGGCTGTCAGGAATTGGGTGATCATTATGAAACCACACGCTCTCTTGCATAGGACCTAATGTTTGACCGTCCTCAATCATAAGCCATGAAGCAGACACACACGCATTATCTGAGTGCATCGCTGACGGATCTAAAGTGTCGCCCAGAGGAGACACAGTAGTCTCGAGGTCTAACACACACGCAATCATGCTTCGTACCGCGCTATATCGGCATCAAGGGAACACACGACTTGCCCATGCCAGCCTGTTAATTTGTTTTTGCTGATAGTCAGCGTTCTCATAGGGTCCAGGGGAGTTCCTGATTTTGAGATACCAATGATAAAGTCAGCCTCAGCGGCCTTGCCGATCTTGGAGCCCTCCATATGCGTGTAATCGAGATAGTTCGCATTGGTGGCCGTTTGAGCCGCTTGGCTAACGCCAATCACCGCACAATCATATCGTTTGGCCGTCTCTCGCAGGCGGCGATATAGTTCCCGCAGCCGTTCATGCGAAGCAGCGAAAGTACCAGGTATCTGAACCTTATCTGCCTGGTCTATCCAGACTATGGCAGGTTTCTCTTTGCGGATGTATTGCTCTATGCGTGTCAGATCCCAATCTTGGGCCTGGCGGCATTCAAATAGACCATCAGTGGCTGCTAAAACCTTTTCTTCGGCATTATCAATATGTTCATCTTCAAGGATCTTTTTTTCTCGCCAACCGAGTATCGATTGATAAGCCCTTTGGATCGTCCTATCGATGGCTTCTTCGTTTCCCAAAACAAGCGTTTTGTATCCATTTTCTACAAATCCCCCTGCACCAACACTAAGTGAGACCACAAAGCTTGTTTTCCCGGCCTCGGGTACGGCGAACAGTATACCAAACTCTTTACGCCCAACGCCTGGTAAATGCTGCGCCAGGGACTTTATGTTAAAGGGAATGACAGAGCCCGTTAGCTTTGCCGCAAAAACGTCTCGAACAAGCATACTAGCTTTAGGACCAAATTCATCCTCGTAGTAACCTTCGAGACCTTTTTCGGCTAGATCGAGTACATCACTAAGAGCATGGGGATTGCCTTCAGCAATCTCCAATCCTTTGTTGGCAATTTGTTTGCCCAGGTCACGCACATGCAGCTTGGTGATTGTGTCGGCTACAATTGCGGGATTTAGATCATCTGCATAGCTCACAGATCTAATTAAGTTTTCGGCCTCAAGAGTGTATGCCCGTGTTGCAACGGGATGCTCAACTTTCCACAGCATCATCAGCTCAGCTGTAGTGATGTCAGTTCCAAATTTTTCATGGGCTTTTTGTAAGATTCGAAACAAGGTTTTCACCTCGTCCCCAAACAGCGATTCGTTTAGTTTACTTGCGTTTGCCATGTAAAAATCATGGCTACACAATCCTTTAATAATCGATAAATCCAACTTCGTACCCCTACAGTAACATTTGTTGAGGTATTAGTAATAGCACAGTGGTCTAGAATCAAAAAGACCCGGATGTTATCCCGGGCCTATTTTTCTCAAAGTATTAAGAAGTTCTTATTTTGAGCCTCCTTATATCAGGTCGGCTTTCGCCTCGCCTTTCTTTGATGTCACATTGGTAATAAGTAACTTTGTTGTTTCCTCGAACCAACTCTTCCATCGCTGCATTTAATCTTTTTTGTTCTTCTGCAGCGTCCATATATCCATTCGGCAGATCGTAATCTACCAAAATTAATCCACGTGCTTTCAATTGATTTCCCTACTCATTCGTCTTGCTAGTTCACCTATAGGCAAGACAGTACATTTACAAACGGATTAAATGTATGAGTAGTTAGTGGGTCCCGTTGGTGGGTCCTGCCAGCTGGATGCAGATACATAGAGCCCTCCGGCTAAGCAAAAGTGGCTTACCGTGAAGGGCATACTTACGTTGTCGCGGGTCCACGATCTCTCGACCAATTCCCAGCCTTGTTTGCTACGATTACCGAATTTTTTCATATGCTCTAATAAGAGCGGCAGTACTTTCTGATTTATTACGTTCAAACTAAATCCCAATCCTCCGCATCCGAACCTATCGTCTTGGATCTTTGTGTAGTTGAGAGTTGCTCTTGTCTTTGTTTTGGACACACTTTTATCTTTCTGCTTCTTGTTTTAATCAGAGACCGAGTACTTCCTTAATCTCTGGTACACCCAGATATTTAAGATCTTCACTTAAAAACCTGGTTCTTGTTTTTGTATTCGCCTCAAGTTGCCGAGAAAGATCTAGGCTCTTTCTACTCGCGTCATTATCTAATGCCACAACAACCTCATCGAAGTCAAATAGTAAATGTAACAAGCGCGGTGAAATGCTGGTGCCAAGTATCGCACAACCGCAACAATTAGGTAGCCGTGCAACTGAACAAGCTGACATTATGTCCTCTACAATCACAGCGGTACTACCAGAGCCGACGATAAAGGGCTGGGACAGATGCCCGTAAACGAGCCATTTCGGCGTCTCCTTCCCTAAAGCTCGACCAGATGCGCCAGATTTAGATTTATCATAGAAGAGTATTCTGTTCTCTGCGGGAGCGTATTCCACCTTCAGCAGACCGTCTTTGTAAGCCTCATACGAATTGTTAGCTTTCAGATAATCGACTACTGCCGGATGATGATCCGGCTCAGAGACTATCCTCGGAAATGGTGTACTTGGGTTTGGTCTAACCATTGAATTGCCCTCCAGCTTTGCTCTAACGCCGTCTATTGAGTAACCTATAGATTTGCTACCTGTCACACCACAACTAGCTCTGAAACAGTTCCACAGACGCTTACCCTCAGTCCTGGTAATTGCGAAGGTTTTGCGACCACCACAAAAGGGGCAATCCATCCGTTTAGTTTCAAGCTCCTGTAGGACAATTGGGCCTAACATTCTAAGCTGATCACTATATGAGTACATCGCAGTAATTACCTTTATACCTACCTCTGTTAAGGTAGTAGTTGGCCTACAC
>Ga0208814_1001264_pt1 | contig 12175 bp, 2 predicted proteins | sample MalvirAntarct_55_FD_184253 | JGI IMG/M metagenome (GOLD analysis project Ga0208814, IMG submission 184253) | Marine viral communities from the Global Malaspina Expedition - Malaspina viral metaG Antarct_55 (SPAdes) (version 2) | ecosystem: Environmental > Aquatic > Marine > Oceanic | place: South...
CCAGTGCCTTTTCCCTTATCTTAGCCTCTGTAGCGCGAATTCTCCCTGCATAATCTATTCTTTGGGTCTGCCGTCCAATGTCAAAAGCCTTAGATCGCATAGCCACTAGGGGGTCTTTTTCATAACCAGCTATTCCACTTCTACCTTTAAGACTCCTAGCAAAAGAAGTTTCAGGTAAGCTGTTTATGAATAGGTTAATTATTTCGTCTTGCACGCTATCTTCTACGTTGTTTTTAGTCAAAGTTGATAGAACGTCGTTAACAAACCCTACGTCCGGTGCATTGTTTCGGAAGTTAGCGGCAGTCATATCTCCGTCTGTTGTTTTTATGTCAGTAGCACCACTATCTCTAGCGGCGGCTTCGGCTTTATTTCTTTCGTCTCTGGACTCAAACATCTCTACCACGTAGTTTTCGTGATCTGCGCGTGGAATTCCAACTTCAGCAGGTGTATAAGCTAGTTTATATTTGCCATGACGTACTAACGGGAAATACACTTCTAAGGTATTTCTGTCAAACATCTTATCAAATACTGTAGTCTTTAATCTGGCGGACTCCTCTTTACCAAGCACGTCGTCCATACGTTGTGTTACCGTACGCTCTAACTGTTTGTATTGTTGCTTATAAGTGTCTCGTAGGTACACGTAAATAGCCTGTCCGTCTTTACCTAAAGCATCCCAACTTTCTCGCTGTTCTTGCCACGTCTTAAAGGCATCAGAATCAAAGGCATACTTTTCTATAGCGGCAGACGGGTCTTTCGTAGTACCTATAGTTGGGTCTACTTGGTGTATGGTAGCTCCAAACTGTTGACTATAGATTAACTCCCCCATAGTTTTATTCTTTTCGGGGTTTTTCTGTGCCCAACGAGCGACTCGCTTTACTCTTTCACCTATATATTCGTCAGACTCATTCATAGCCCCACGCAATTTTTGTATATCCTTATGTAGAACGTTTCCTAGGTCTCCGTAGCCTCTTGCTTCCGCCACATCTCCCACAGCTTGCGTATCTAGTAACTGCAACGCTTCTAATTTAGTAGCTATTGACTCGACACTATCTAACCATGTAGCGCCGTCCTTTCCAAACTGCTTCTTAAATTTGGGTGTTGGGGCAGAAAAGCCCTTTTGCACTAAGCCTAACTCTTTAATAACCTTTTCTACTCCATCGCGAGTAGCATTAGAGTAGGTGTCACCTGCCCCCCTAGTATCAGGAGATGGAGATAGTAGCTGAATTATAGCTTGGTCAGTAGCGTCTAATGCAGAACCAACAACTTTAGTATCAGCCCCAAGCAAGCTACGTACAAAGTTAGCTACAGCCCTAAAGAACCTATCTAACGCGCTAACAGGTGAACTATCTGGGTTTAATCCTGCTAATAGTTGTTGGAACTCTGAATTACTCATGGCCTCAGAGACAAACTCTTTAACGTCTTTCGCGCCGTACGCGGTGCCTAATTGAGGCTTCACCTGCTTAAATAGAGTTTCTAACTTCCTAGTAGCTGGATGACCACGGTTGTCTAATATTTTATTTACCGCAGAGTGTGTAGCTTCGTGCAGTAAAGTGTGAATGTAGACTGGCCCTTCGGCTATGTATAACGTGCCATCCGCTGATACAAAAGAATCAGGGCCATCGGCAGTCTTAACTTTAGCAGTGCCTACAGCCGCCGCCAAAACACTAGCTATTCTCTTAACCCTGCTATCAGTAGACTTAGCGGCTAGCTTTATTAGAGATTGTTTTAGCTTACCCTCCCTAACTAGTTTTTGTATGTCCGCAGTAACCACACCGTCTAACTCATTTATATAGCTTGCAGGCAGTTTTGAATAGTCTCTAAAGGTGTTAGCGCCACCAAGAACGTCTTCTATCCTATCTACATAGGCTTGGTCAGACATCTCTTGCGCTTCACGAGATAGGGGAACGCCTTTTTCCGCATCAACCAAAATATCTTCTTCGACTTTTCTATCAGTATCAGCAACACGTTTAGCGGCTTTGTCTCCTATCTCACTACCAACATCTTTTCCCGCTTTCGATAGTAAAACTTTATCTTTTGTATCGTCTTTGCTTTCAGCGGGAACGGCCTCTTCTTTAATAGCTGTCTTACCTGCGTACTTATCCACGTACGCTTGCGCTTTATTATTTAGTTTTACAGGTTTAAGCGTGGGGGTTTTTACCTCTGTAGCCCCTGTCTTCACTGCGTTACTAGCGGCCTTACTTTGCTCGGCTTTAGTATCGTATGACTTTGTTATTAACTTACCTTTCTCTTGGCCTTCAGCAGGAGCTTCGTTATACGTTAACTTGTACCTACCTTGGGTATCAGAGTTATCTCGCAAACTAGTGGCTAGCTCCCTGTTTGTTACAACACCACCAGTATCGGAGTCAGAGAAGCCAAACTTCTCTATTAACCTATCCCCAAACACTTTGTTGCTGCCAGTAAGTCCTATACTAGACACAAACTTGTTATCAACTACAATGGAACGATCTGCGGGTGCGGAACTGGTATCACTACTAACTGGTTTGGGCACAATAGCTTCGTCCACTACCTCTGTTAGCCCTTCCTTTTTAGCTCGTGTGGTAGCTATATTGGCTTCAGCAACCTCTATCTCTTTAATAATCTCCGCTTCTGCTTGAGCTACGGTAAACTTCTTACCAGTAGTAGCGTTAGTTTTATTTTTACGGAAATTATCTACGCGTTCTCTTACGTCTATACCTACAGCAGTACCTCTGTCGTTTAACTGCGCTCTAGCGGAGAGTGGCTTATCAGGTCGTAGGTCGTTCTTTCTTTCCTTACCCCTTTGTATTTCTAAGTTTTCTTCTACTATCTGCTTAACAGTCTTTACTGAAGGTTGCTTTCCATCTTCTCTTGCATCAACAACCTCAACACCTTGTTCAACACTGTCCACTCCTCCTTCGACAACTTCTTCAACTTGGGTGGTAGCTTCTCCGGTAGTTTCGGATGCTTGTGTATCAGTTGAAACGCTATCTCCACTTCCTGCCTCGTCAGTTTGGATAACATTGGGTGCTCCTTGTACAATCTCAGATACTTCTGCAAAGGCAACTTCAAAAGGCTTTCCCTCTTTTACCCTAGTACTTAATTCTGATACTACGTCTACATCTTTGTTTCTTGCCGCAACAGTTAATTTTTCTGCGGCTTTTCTTTGGGCCACTGCCCCTGTTCCAACGTTAATAGTATTGCGATTTTCCTCCGCCAAACCTGACTTGGCTAAAGCATTTTCTATAGCATCATCGGACAAGTCAGTTTCAGCAGCACCGAGTGTCACAGCGTCTAAGTCAGCAGCCGAAACTGTTTCTTCTTCTATGTTTTGTACATTTTCAGAAACAATTCCCTGTCCAGCTTGCGAGGCATCAAACTCTTCTTGAGCAAGGTTTTCTTCCGCAATTATTTCTTCGTCAGTTCTTTCATCAGGAGTAACAGGAGTAACAGAATCATCGGGTACTACACCCTCAGTAGTTTCGGCGGGGCTAGTATCTTTAGGAGTACCGCGTTCTTTGCCTTTTATTAAAACGTCTGCTAGGGCTTGAAGTATTGCACCTGCACCACCGCCGATAGCGGCTTCCTCTAATACCCCAGTATCTACTAACTCTCTTTCGGGGTTGTAACCTTGCTCGTTAAGGTTTTGTAATATTGCAGCAGCGCCTTCTTGTGCGCCTTCAGCTAACCCCGTAACTGCCGCATTACGTACACGACTACCAATATTTTCTATAGCTTTGGGGCCGAGCTTGTCTAGCGCCTTAGTTAATCCGGGAAGTTTAAATGCTTTAGATAACCTACCAAGAGGAGCTACTTCAGTTAAGCCAATTAAAGAACCTCTTAGAGCGGCAGAACTACGTTCTTCTTCGGTAGCACCGTACGCACGAGCGCGTTCACTAGCCTCACCAGCACCAGCACCAGCAGCAACAGCGCCAGCAACAGGTAAAGCGGCAGGGCCAGCAAGGGCGGCAGGAGCTAAAGCGGCAATAGAACCAATGCCAGAAGCTAGCTTGTAAGATATAGAATCTTCATCTGCCCCTTTTAACATGTCTAGGTCAAAGAATTCTTGTATCTTACTTCGAGCCGATAGCTCCGCCTCTTCCTCTAGCAGGGTAGCTGCACCCAAAGCAGAGGACTCCAACATACCAGTAAAGCCAGAACCTAACCCTTTAGCTACGTTTTCTATGAACCCAGATCCGTCTTCTACGGTATAACCTAGGGGTTCTCTCGTTACAGGTTTTTCTCGTTCTACCCTCTTCGATCTTAATTTTTCTATCTTTGCAAGGACTTCTGGAGAGTTAGGCGCTAACTCGTCAGGAATATCATTTAATGTAAACCCATCCTGAGTAGTTACAGAATACGGCATAGTCTACTCCCTAAGTATTAATCGTTAAAACTTGCCGAGTTAAACCCAGATAGTGTTTTAATAAGGTCTTCTATTTCTTGTGCTGCTTTTGTTTCGGCTTCTATGTTAGCCGTTATTTGTTGATACCTTATGTATAACGCTTCATCATCCTCGCTGAGTTCAACTTTCTCTCCCTTAGCGTTAGCGTCTTCTACTCTTTTAGCTATTGCTGGCCCTTCAGACATTTCAGGTAGCATAGCTACCAAAGATGCAGTTGACTCTATTTGCTTTCTTCTAAGACCTAGTAAGGCTGTTAAAGTTTGAGCATTATTTCCTTTTTCTAATATAGCTAACTTTTTCTCTTGGAACTCCGCGTCTATCGCTTTCTGTCGATCAGCAATCTTATCTCTGTGCTCTTGGTATATTCTATCTCCTTCCGCAGACTGTGCAGCTAAGTTAGCTGCGGATGTGTTAGCCAGAGTATTTGCGGCAGCGGAAGAGGCAGAAGTAAGAGAGGCGTAAACTTGGTTTGCCGCAGTTTGACCGATTCTACCTACATCAATATCTGAAGATATCTTTTTATCTCTCATACCAGATATTTGTTTTAGTTGATTATCTTCAAACTTAGCGGCTTGAGCATCGGCTTGTTGACCGCCCATTGCTACTCCAAGTAGACCGCGTTGTCCGCCGCCTATTAAGTTTGCCATTAACCTTTCTTTTCTAAGTTTTTTAGGATCAAGTTGGCGCTTTGCAAAGGCTTCTCTAGAAGCTATACCCTTGTTGAATTCTGCTCTATTCTCATCTCTACGTAGGTTAGTATCTGATCCTTCCATAGCAATTTTTTGAGCAGCAGGTATATCTGGACTTAATTGTTTATTTAGCTGATCTTTTAATTCTTGGGGTTGAGCATCAGAGGCAATACTACTACTTATACCCGAACGATCTGGCGCTTCAATATCCCCTGCGGCAGCTATTTTTTGGGCGTAGGACTGCTCTACTCTAGGTTTCAAGTTATCCATCATGCTAAAAGGTTTATCGGCTACTTCTTTTTCTACACCCTGCAATGTAGCGGACTGAGTGTCCGTTAATCCAACAGAATTGATTCCTTTTTCATCATCACTTAGCACGTTCGCTAGTTTACCTGCGCCGTATATACCTGCGCCAACCGCTGCGGTTCTACCTTTAGAGTACTGTCTCCCTGCTTCACCTTGTTTTGTTATCTGCCCTTTAGCGTTACGTGTAGGCAATTTAGGAGGTCTAGTAACTAGTTTAGCAGGAGCTTCTTTAGCAACCTTTGCAGCTTGGGTAAGTTTTTTAGCGTAGTCTACTTTTTTAGCAGCGTTGTAGGCTTTCATACCAAGACTCGCTGTTCGCACAGCTAAACCTCCTGCCCAACCCAAACCGGGGATAAACATCATTCCCAAACCAACAGCTTCTATTGGGTTTTCTTTAGCCCAATCTACCGCGCTACCTACCATTTTACCAAACCCTGAAGGCATTTCTTTAGCAACAGCTTCTTTAGGTATGCTAGCAGGTACGTCATCAGCAGGTACGCTACTAGGTACGCTACTAGGTGCGTTAGCTATAGGTGGTTTACCTACTCCTTTAGCAGTGGCGGCGGCTATCCCTGCGTTAGCTATAGGTGCTTTACCTACTCCTTTAGCAGTGGCGGCGGCTACCCCTGCGTTAACTATAGGTGCGCCAGCGGGGGCAGTCTGCCCTGCCGCTTTGTCCATCTCCGCCATCTCTGCGGAACTTATATAACCTTGGTTCTGTGTCAAGAAAGAAATTATTTCAGGGTCATTTTTGCTAGCGTTAACTAAGTCTTTCATTTCTTGTTGAGTTAACTTTCCGCCCCGTTGAGCTATAAAGGCTTTTATTTTATCTACTTGTCCACCACCTTGATACCCAATAACTCCACCCTGCGCCATTCTTTGCATGTTAGGGCGAGGTAAAGGCATAAGACCGCCACTAGCAGCCATCATAGCAGGTTGTTCGGGCGCACCTATTGGCGCACTTTGAGGAGCACCTTTAGCCGTACGTTGCATGTTTTTCTGTTGTTGCTTTTGACGTTGGCCTAATATTCCAGCAGTTTGCTTTGCCATCTCGTCTTTGTTCATAGCTAGAACTTCTTGCTCGCGTTGCTCTAGTATGGTGTTAGGATTTTGTTGCTCACTTAACAACAATTGATTTGCCGCAGACTCTTTCTCAGACTTAACTTTTTGGAGGGCGAGTAGGTCTAGCAGTTGTTGGTTACCCGCTAAACGCTTTTCTAATGCTTGAGGATTGTTTCTATAGGCTTCAACCTTAGTATCTACAGCTTGCGCCATACCACCTAGACTAGCATCCGCACTATTACCTCTTGTGTTAGGCGCAGCGCCCATAATCCCATTAGCTTGCTGTTGCATCTCTATCTCCTAAAACTTTAAATTTTATTATGCTGCGGGTGCGCCACCACCAGTTGTACCACTGGGGTTTGTGCCACCACCACCATCACCATCGTCAGTATTACTACCACTACCATACAAGCTATCTATTAAACTCTGAACCCCAGCGGTACTACCTAAGAGCTTTTGTAAATCGCTAGGCTGAGAGTAAGAGTAAGACTGCGCTTCTAGCGGCAGACCTTGTAACAGCGACTGCATGTACTGGACTTGTTTATACGGGAAGTCTCTCTCTTCTTCAAAGGCTGTTTGATCCGCAGATAATCCCTGTTGTTCTTGTGCTCGTTGGGTTGCACCTGCGGTAGCTTGTCCACCTAGTACATCAAACCCGTACTGGTTAGCCATTGTTTGAGCTTCCATACCACGACCTTGCTCGGTATTAAATTGCTCTCTTGCTCTGTCGTACGCACTAGCATAGCCCTGTCCCGTTATGTCGGCTAGGTTAGTCTGTAAGTTACGCGTATTCTCCATATCCATAAGAGCCTGACGTGATCCACCAAAGGCACCTGCTTGTGTCATACGTCCTGCATTAGCAACACGGTCTATTTCACTTTGACGGCGAGCTTCCTCAAGTTGGGGGTTAAGCGATTGCATTAGGTATGGGTTCATATACTGTTGCGCTTGGTCTGCACCAAAAGTCTGTGGAGTAAAGGCACCCATATTAGTAGGAGCACTTAAAGAACCGATACCTTCAAACGACTTAGCTTGTAAATCACTTGTACCTGCGGTAAGTGGGCCTTGATACGCTTGATACCCTTGGTCAGCTAGTGCCGACCCTTTACCCAACATATCAGTTACATATGGCCCTACCCAACTAGATAGCGAGGACTCCGAACCAGTTTGTTGCCCTACATTGGGATCATTACCTACATTGGTAGTAGGAACAGTACTACCTGTTTCCCCATTAAACTTACGTACAGAACCGCCATAGTTATACGCGTTGGCAATACCACCTTGAGACATAGTAGGCATAAACTTGTTAGGGTCTATCTCTTTACCCTGCTTTGGGTTTCCAGTTCGTTCCATACGTACATCATCCATCATGCCGTGCAGTTGTTGTGCTCCCGCATCGGAGTTACCGTTACCTAGATGACTTACTACATCAGCAGGGATAACGAATTCACCGTCACTAAGACGGGCTTCTTGTTGACCATTAATATTTGCTGGTACTTCATCTGCCATACCATCGGTCATACCACCTAAGTAGTATCCGTTATGGCGGCGATTATACGCAGAAGCAACACCACCAGCAGCCATACCTACAGATTGTTGGGGGCCACCAGAAGGCTGTGGTTGAGGCTCTTTCTTTTTAACTGGGGGCTTATTTCGTTCCGCTAGTTGTGCTGCTTGCGCTTGCGCTCTAGCTTTAGCATCTGCAATGCTTATAGGCTGCGCTTCTTTAAAACCTTTTTCACCTTTAGCATACTGCATATCAGTAAAATATCTTTGGTTTTGTCCGCCAGCACGCCGATTCTCATTAGTAGGTACACGTTCTCTTACCGTTTCATAAGATGGTATGCCGCCTTGATAACCTACGGGGGCTATATTAGGATCATTTAATCCACTCTTACTCAAGCCATACCCAATACCGCCTGTTATTAAAGTGTCAGCAAGACCATTACCTGTACTACCTGTAGTAATGTAGTCCTTTGCGCCTTTTGTAAAAGTATCCCACCATCCAGCCATTATTCTTCTCCTAATAATTTTAGTAGGGAGTCGTTTCTTTTAAGTAAACCACCCTGCGCTACTCTCTTTACGTTGTTAGGGTTCTGATTCTGGTTTTGAACAGGAACCACGTTACTATTGCCGTAAGGACTAAACCTTTGTGTTTTATTAGTTGGGGCAAATATATCACTACCACCAATATCGTACAAATAATCTATGTTTGCTAGACCCATCTGTTGAGTAGTTCTAGTCTGAGGTTCGTACAATGCTAAGTCTCTAGCAAATCTTTCTTGACCTCTCTCCCTTTCTTGCGCTTTTCTAGTATTCTCTATTTGGGTTTGCATTTCTAGCTGACGATCTTTAGCAAGTTGTTGTTCTTGTTCAAACTGCTGTTCGGCTTCTAGTTTTTGTTTTGCCGCTATCTGGTCATTATATAAGTACAAACCTGTAGCGTTAAACTTATCTCCATAGAGATCAACTTCTTGACCACCAAGAGACTCCGCTAACATGTTCTGGTCATTTATGTCAATAACGCCATCGTTGTTAACATCATACTGCAATTGATCTTCAGTTGGAACAAAAGAAGTAGGGTCAGCAAGCACTTCCTGTTGAGCAATAAGGTCTGCTACAAAGTCTATATCCTCTTCAGTAACTTGGTCTGCGGGCTTACCTACAAAATTTGCTACTGCGTCTATATCAAGACCTAGTTCATCCATACCCGCGTCAAACTGAGCTAGTATGTTAGCTTCTGAAGTACCTATTTGTTCTAGTAACTCTGTTTTAGTAGTACCAAGATCAGTGGCTACGTCATTAATTGCCTTATCAAGCGCGTCATCCCTTTCTATACCCGCGTCTTCGTACTCTTTCATCTTAGCTAAGATGTCGGTTTCTAGCTGGGTAACTTGTTCGCTTACACCGCTTATAGCATTAGTTAAAGTTTCTACATCAGTATCTAAATCTTCAGCGATCTGAGCTATAGCTTCATCTTGAGTTAATCCAGATGCTATAAGATCATCAATACCTTCTTGTGCTTTAGCTATAGCTTTTGCGTTTAACTTTACATCTCCACCTACCCCGCTTATAGCAGTAGTTAAAGTGTCTACATCAGTATCTAAATCTTTAGCGATCTGAGCTATAGCTTCATCTTGAGTTAGTCCAGATGCTATAAGATCATCAATTCCTTTTTGTGCTTTAGCTATAGCCTCCGCGTTTAACTTTACATCTGCACCTACACTTTTTATAGCAGTAGTTAAAGTGTCTACGTCAGTATCTAAATCTTTAGCAATCTGAGCTATAGCTTCATCTTGAGTTAATCCAGATGCTATAAGATCATCAATCCCTTTTTGTGCTTTAGCTATAGCCTCCGCATTTAACTTTACATCTGCACCTACAGCATCTATAGCAGCAAAAATACCTGTGGCTTCAGCACCCTCTTCAGCAGGTGAGCCTATAATTGAAAATATCTCGGCTTTAGTTTTTCCAAGTTTGTCTGATAAATCGTCAACTGCTTTTTTAATAGCCTCATCACGAGACATTCCTGCCGCTTCGTTTGCAGCTATAACTGCTAATAACCCTTCTTTATCTATATTATCTGGGTCATCAGGGTACTCGTCTGCAAAATCAGGTACGCCATCTCCATCTGTATCGGTAACTCTATCTATGTTTTCTGGATCAAGGGGGTAATCGTCCTCAAAATCAGGAATGCCATCGCCATCAGCATCGGCAGTGCGATCTATATTATCTGGATCATCAGGATATTCGTCATAAATGTCAGGTGTACCATCACCATCCGTATCAACCTCGTTAGGGTTTATATTATCTGGATCATCAGGGTAGGTATCATCTACATCAGGTATACCATCACCGTCCGTGTCTACAAGGGTAGCGGGGTCTATGTTATCTGGATCATCAGGATAATCATCTAAGTAATCAGGTGTGCCATCACCGTCTGTATCAGTAGTGTTATCCACGTCAGGATCTGAGTCAAACTCATCAGGTATGCCGTCACCATCACTATCAGGCAAGTCTGGCTCTACATTGTTTGGATCATCAGGATAATCATCTAAGTAATCAGGTACACCATCACCGTCTGTATCGGTAGTGTTATCTACATCAGGGTCTGAATCAAACTCATCCGGTATACCATCTCCATCAGTGTCAGGTGCATCTGGAGCCACATTATCTGGATCATCAGGGTACTCATCTAAATAATCAGGTGTACCATCACCGTCTGTATCGGTAGTGTTATCTACATCAGGGTCTGAATCAAACTCATCCGGTATACCATCACCGTCAGTATCAGGTAAATCTGGTTCTACGTTGTCTGGATCATTAGGGTATTCATCTAAATAATCAGGTACGCCATCACCGTCTGTATCAGTAGTATTGTCTACATCAGGGTCTGAATCAAACTCATCCGGTATACCGTCACCATCACTATCAGGTGCATCTGGAGCTATATTCTCTGGATCATTAGGGTATTCATCTAAATAATCAGGTGTGCCATCACCGTCTGTATCAGTAGTATTATCTACATCGGGGTCTGAATCAAACTCATCGGGTATACCGTCACCATCACTATCAGGTAAATCTGGCTCCACGTTGTCTGGGTCATTGGGGTATTCATCTAAATAATCAGGTACACCGTCACCATCAGTATCAGTAGTATTATCCACGTCAGGGTCTGCATCAAACTCATCAGGTATACCGTCACCATCAGTATCAACAGGCTCTGACTCTGGTTCAGTTGTAATATCGGGATCATTAGGATCAAAATCATCTACATCCGGTACTCCATCTCCATCAGTATCAATAGTATTAGGATCAACAGGTTCAGTTGTAACATCAGGATCATTAGGATCAAAATCATCTACATCCGGTACCCCATCTCCATCAGTATCAATAGTATTAGGATCAACAGGTTCAGTTGTAATATCGGGATTGTTTACGTCAAAGTCTAGTGCGTTAGGCACTCCATCTCCATCGGAATCATATTCTCCGAAGATAGTAGTTATGTCTAATGGGTCTGGAGACTGTTGTGTAAGTTCAGCAATCTGTTCTGGCGTTAGGGTTATACCATTTGATAAAGCAAAGGCTTCTACTTCTTCTTGTGTTAACTGCCTAGGGTCTACGTAACCGTATATAGCGGCGTCAAGAGCATCATCTCCATAAGAGTTGCCAATAAAAGCACTCCAATCTTCTTCTGTAGGGGTATACCCTAACTCGTTAAAAGCAGTCTGAGCTTCTAGTGGGCTTGTGTACTGACCGTCATACACATGGTTCATAAGTGCAGAGAAAGACGCGGGGTATGTGTCAGGGTCTAATCCCGCAGAGGCGAATATAGCTCTTACAGTGCTTTCTGATAACAGGGGATTGCCATCAGAGTCTGTCTGTAATGCATTGTTAATTGTAGGACTAAAGTTGGCTAACGCATTGGCCGTCATATCTCCGCCGGGGATGTTAACGAATGACTCGTCCATCCAATCAGCCATCCAGTCAGTACCGTTTGAATTACCCTCACCAAAACTGGGCATTTCTATTCCTGCGTTATATAATGCGGAAGCTGTTCCCATACTAGTAGAGGTAGTCGCACCGAGCAACATACCAAGTAACGTATCTCCAGTAATTGCTCTAGCTCTGTCAATACTAGGATCAATTTGGTACAGCAAGGCGTTTTTATATGCAGATATTCCTCCTTCTTCTGCGCCCTCCCCAAGAGTTTCTCCTCCTATAGCGCTAAACCATT
>Ga0208814_1001265_pt1 | contig 12162 bp, 8 predicted proteins | sample MalvirAntarct_55_FD_184253 | JGI IMG/M metagenome (GOLD analysis project Ga0208814, IMG submission 184253) | Marine viral communities from the Global Malaspina Expedition - Malaspina viral metaG Antarct_55 (SPAdes) (version 2) | ecosystem: Environmental > Aquatic > Marine > Oceanic | place: South...
CTGCAGGTGTTACAAATACCTTAATGCTACCAGCAGGTGCTAACTCAACGTTAGTATCTCTTGTATCTACAGATACACTTACTAATAAAACTTTAACGTCCCCTAAAATTAATGAGGATGTAGCAGTAACTTCTACAGCTACAGAGTTAAACATACTTGATGGTGTAACATCCACTACAGCAGAGTTAAACATTTTAGATGGTGTCACTTCTACTGCAGCAGAACTTAACATACTAGACGGTGTAACAAGTACCGCTGCAGAACTAAACATTCTTGATGGTGTTACATCTACCGCAGCAGAGTTAAACCTTGTAGATGGATCAACTGCAGGCACTATCGTAAATAGTAAAGCTGTTGTGTATAGTTCTGGCGGTCAAGTTAATGCTACTACACTTGCTATAGCTGGGACTGCTATTACGTCTACAGCAGCTGAGTTAAATATACTAGACGGTGTTACTTCCACTGCAGCTGAGCTTAACATTCTTGACGGTGTTACTTCTACTGCTGCAGAACTTAACGCACTAGATGGCATTACTGCAGTAGTTGGTGAGCTTAATGCACTAGACATTGGTAGCACAGCAGTGGGTACAGCAGTTGCTTCTAAGGCTGTAATACTGGACTCCAACAAAGACTATGCAGGAATGCGTAACGTTACTACAACAGGACTATTTAAACCTGTCACATACCAAGAGACATATGTATCAAAGAGTGCGGCATCTACAGTAACCTGTGATCTAGCTACAGCTAATCACTTTGCAGTTACTCTGGATCAAAATACTACGTTTGCATTTAGTAACCCACCCGCTAGTGGTACTTCGTTCTCGTTCATACTTCTCGTTACTCAACACAGCACCGCCGTAACACTAACATGGCCTAACACCGTTGATTGGGCAGGTGGTTCAGCACCTGATGCTGCAGGTAATAATGAAGTGCAAGCTTATGGTTTTGTAACCAGAGATAACGGAACGACTTACTACGGTTTCCTTGGAGGAACAGCTATTGGGTAACTCATTTGAAAAGGTATTTATAGGTAACGCTGGTTCTGCTGGTGGCGCTGGTCTTGATATTGATAATGTTTTCAGCACTTTTGTGTATGATGGGGCACAAACAACACTTGTTGTAAATAATGGCATTGATCTTGCAACTGAGGATGGGATTACATGGGTTAAGTGTCGCAACGCTTCTGAAGACCACTTTTTATTTAGCAGTTTGCAAAATTCTGATGGTCAAACTCTATTTCTGAAACCAAACGAAACTAATGCGGCTAATGGAACTAACGGAATTAGTCAAACATCTACTGGTTTTTCTTTGGGAGGTGGTGAGGGATTAACAAATCAAATTAACAAACAATACGTCTCTTGGACATTTCGGAAGGCCCCTAAGTTCTTTGATATAGTAGGTCCATTCACTGGAAATGGTCTGGATGACCGTGTTTTAAGCCACAACCTAGGTTCTACCCCCGGTATGGTCATTTTTAAAAGAACGTCCAGTGGCACGTCGGCCCAAGGTACTTGGTTCACCCATCATCGGAGTTCTGGATTTAGTGGAGGTCTTTCTTTAAACGGGACAGAAAGTGCTGGATATACAATTGGTTCACCAATAACCGCAGCATCCGACACAAATGTAACTATAAATAACCCTGCTAACAACGGTAACGTAAACGCAGATGGAGCAACCTACATGGCCTACCTCTTCGCACACAACGACAGTGGTGACGGTGAGTTCGGACCTGATGGTGACCAAGATATTATCAAGTGTGGGAGTTATACTGGTAATGGTTCTTCTACTGGCCCTGTGATTGACTTGGGCTTTGAGCCTCAGTGGGTGATGGTGAAAAACTCATCCGCCGCTGGTGGTTGGCAAATTATGGACAGTATGAGGGGCATAGTCACTGGTGGAGGAGATGGTAGGTTGCAGGCTCAGGCTAATGCTGCGGAAAGTACTCCATCTTTTATAGACTTGACCTCAACAGGTTTTCAAGTGACGTCAACGGGTAGTAATATGAATACTAACAATGCTACCTATATATTCATGGCAATCCGCCGTGGCCCACTAGCTGTGCCAGATGATGCGACTAAGGTTTTTGATATCCAGTTACAATCAAATGCAGATACTTATTCCGTAGGTTTTCCAACTGATTTGATACTGTTAAACAAAAGAGGTGGCAGTTCAGCAAACACATACGTTGGAAGTCGTTTAACAGGGGATACTAAGAAATTAAGTACTAGCACAAACGCAGCGGAAGCAACATACTCATCCTATTGGGCGTTTGATTTACAAAACAGTTTTGATCAGGGTGCTAGTACATCTTCAGCGTGGGTGGGTTGGCATTGGAAGAGAGCGCCGGGCTATTTTGATGCGGTGGCATACACGGGTACGGGATCAAATAGAACTGTAAGCCATAATTTAACAGTCCCACCTGAAATGATGTGGGTAAAAGGTAGAACTCTTGCTTCTGATTGGCGTGTTTACCACAAAAGTACAGGAAACACTAAACAGCTGCGCCTAAACGAGAGTGCGGCGGCAAGTTCAGAGCCTTATTGGAATAATACTACACCGACATCTTCAGTCTTTAGTTTGAATAGTAATGCCAGAGTTAATGGTTCTGGAGAAACCTACATAGCCTACCTCTTCGCAACTGCACCCGGTGTGTCCAAGGTGGGCATCTTTAATCATTCAAACGGCACTGCATCTAACGTAGATTGTGGCTTTAGCAATGGTGCTAGGTTTGTGTTGGTAAAGAGGTCTGATGGAACAGGAAATTGGTTCGTCTGGGACTCAGTCCGTGGAATTGTCGCTGGAAATGATAAACGCTTAGCCTTAAACACGACGGGTGCTGAAAATACAGGTAACGATGATATAGACCCACTCAATGCAGGTTTTACATGGGTTGCTACATGGTCAACTGGCTACTACATTTTCTACGCTATCGCATAACTACATCAACCCCCACTTGAAAGGATCAATCTTATGGGCGAATACAGACACACTACAACAGGCGAAGTTAAAACTCAGGGCGCATGGCGTGGGTTAAACAAACATAGGTCCATGCCACGGGTATGGAATGTTAATGTGCTAGAAGCTCTTAGCCTAGAGGCTGTACTTGCATCTCCAGCGGCTACGATATCACAGTATCAAACATCTGTGCGTGACGGCGTAGAGCAAGATGCTAATAACAACTGGGTGGAGAAGTATGTAGCCAGAGATATGTTTGCCGATACTACTGATGATGATGGCGTAACAACCACTAAGTCAGAGCATGAGACTGCATATCAAACTGGCCTTGATGCCGTTACTGCAGCTTCGGTTCGTACTAAACGTGATACACTACTTGCTGAAACGGATTGGACAGGTATGTCCGATGTAACAATGGCTTCCGCTATGACTACTTACCGTCAAGCTCTTCGTGATATTACTGACCATTCAGACTTCCCCAATCTTGAGGATTCTGACTGGCCTACAAAGCCATAAGTTATGTCAGAAGTAACCATCACACATGATGAGCTAGAAGCAATGCTGGACCGTGCAGCTAGGCGTGGAGCTAAGGAAGCTCTACGTTCTATCGGTCTACTTGACGATGATGCACACAGAGACATTACAGAAATGCGTAGCTTGATTGAAGCTTGGCGTGATACTCGTAAATCTATCTGGACAACAGCAATAAAAGTAACCACTGTCGCCGTACTGACGTTTATCGCAGGCGCAGTATACATGACAATGGATAAGTAAAGGACGAAAATATGGCAATCACTGGCGGAAGAGCAGGACACGAGACTGACAATGACGATGATGCAAAAGACGCAGCAGGTCAAGCAGCAAATATGTATGCAGGTCTTGGTGCTACTGCTGTTGCTACCACTACGGATCAACAAGCTTCTACCACTAGTCTCCTTAAAGAAGATGGTGTCACTCCTTACTGGGTACATGCTGACTATAGCTATGATCCAGCTAACCCACGTAAGCCTAATATGCGTGAGCTTTCAGAGGCTATAGGTGGTAAAGCCCTAGGGGATATGACTCCAGAAGAGTATAAATCTGCTACTAGTCAGTCTTCATCCTTATTGTATGGTGTTGTAGGTTCCAACCAAGAGACTCGTAACTGGAACGACATCATGAATGAGGGGGTTGATTCTCCCGGTAAACTTGTCGCTGCTGCACAAATCGCTACCTCTCAGATGTATGGCGGAACTACAGTAAAGTATCAGTCTGGCGGCTACCAAACAGACGCTGACGGTAATGTAGTTAAGGATGCAGGTGGTACGGCTATAAAATTACCAGATAATTTATATATTATGGGTGGTAACGGCACTGTACTTACAGGTTTAAGTGGTAACGCAGATAGTATGTCTAAGGCGCTTCAAAACTTTGGTGTACGAGACAGTAACTGGATCACAGAAGCTTCCTCCTCTATGAGTGCAGAAGTTTTAGCACAATACCAACCTTCTTTTAATTCACTAAAAACTTCGTACAACCCTTGGGCAGACTATGAGTATATGTGGGATAAAACCTTTACTAGTGGTGTTACTCCATTCCAAGACCCTTTTAAAATTAATGAAGTTACAGGGACGCAAAGTGCTGTAGAAGAAAAGACAGGTGTAGAGCAGACTATTACAGCACCTTTAGTTGCACCTGGATCTCAAACTACACCCGATACAGAAGAAACAGTACCTGTAATTCAACCCTCATACACGCCTAGCCCTACTATTCTCTCAGTACCCCAAGTAGCACCTACAACTACAGGTGATGGCGTATATTCTATGGCTCCTATAACAGGAACTATGAGCACACCTCTACAAACAGCAGGTATTTCTGCTGTACCACAGACTATACAAACAATGCCTGACTACACAGGTACATCTACGTCTAATCTTACATCACAGTCACAACAAGGTTTTGGTGGGCAGCGTACATATGGAGATGCTTTTGGCACTAATATTACTGTAACAGTAGATAGCGCAGGCAAACCCTTAACGTATGTACCTCCTGGCTATACTCCTGTACAAGGGCAAAACAAAGGCGGTGCTGTACAAGGCTATGCTGAAGGTGGTACAGTAGATTCAGCCCTGCTTATAATAGCTAGGATGAATGGCTTTGGTGGTGATGACATAAATTCTGCCAAGACTTTTATGAATAGCAGTGAAGGTCTTCGCCGTAAGGCTCGTGCTGTTGGTGTGGCTATGAGCAAAGGTGGAATGACTAAGAAGCCTATCTACGCTGCAGAAGGTACGTTTGTACAACAGCAAGCTGAGCGTGATGCTGCTCTCATTGAACAGACTATGCAACCTATGCAGTCTAACGTTCAGTACATTCAACCACAAGCTGCAGACTTTATAGGATCTGCTGCAGGGCAAGCTGCACCTATATCCCCAATGGCTCAGGCTACTACTGTAGGTAACGTGCAACAGTCTATGATGCCAACCATGACAGCTGCTAACACTGCAGCATTTACGCCAGCCTATGCAGGAGTACAGGCAGAGACAGCTGGCACACAGGCTGCTCAAGGTGTAGTATCTACTCAAGCTCAACCTATAGCTGCACAACAGCAAACTTCTGCTGTAACTGGAATGACTGCTGCTCAGGGTACAGCCACTATGGTTAATGCCCCTGCTGCACGTGAGATACAGGCTGGTGAGATTATCTCTGGTGTAGCTGATGCTGAGAAGGCTGCTACATTCAACGAGCAGATCCAAGCGGCTACTGCTACACCTTCTACACAAGCTACTGTACAAGGACAACTAGAAGGTCTCATGCAACAGTTTGAGGGTGGTAATACACCTGCATGGGCTGCTGGTTCCATGAGAGCAGCTACAGCTACGTTAGCTGCCAGAGGTCTAGGTGCTTCTAGCATGGCAGGGCAGGCTATCATTCAAGCTACAATGGAAGCTGCACTACCTATTGCTCAGATGGACGCACAAGTACAGGCACAGTTTGAGGGTCAGAACTTATCTAACCGTCAAGCACGTGCTATGCTGTCTGCACAACAACGTGCTCAGTTCCTTGGCATGGAGTTTGACCAAGCCTTCCAAGCACGTGTACAAAACTCAGCACGTGTCGGTGACATAGCTAACATGAACTTCACTGCAGAGCAGAACATCGCTCTTGAGAACTCTCGTTCCGCTAACACTATGAACCTTAACAATCTGTCTAACCGTCAAGCTATGGTGATGGCAGAAGCTGCAGCCTTGTCTAACTTGGATATGGCTAACCTAAACAACCGTCAGCAAACAGCTGTACAGAATGCACAGAACTTTATGCAGATGGACATGACTAACTTGTCTAACGAGCAGCAAACGACTATGTTTAAGTCACAGCAAAACATCCAAGCTTTGTTCACAGATCAAGCTGCTGAGAATGCTGCAGCACAGTTTAATGCTTCTAGTGAGAACCAGACTAATCAGTTCTTTGCTAACTTAGCTAGTCAAACAGGTCAGTTCAATGCTTCTCAGCAGAATGCTATGGATCAGTTCAACGTCAACTCAGTCAATGCTCTGCGTGAGTTTAACTCTGAGATCCAGCAACAGCGTGACTTGTTCAATGCACAGAATGGCCTTGTGATAGCGCAGTCTAATGCCCAGTGGCGTCAGAACTTAACTACACTTAACACAGCCGCTCAGAATGAGTCTAACATGGACTTCGCTAAAACAATGGCAGGCTTTACTGCACGTAACTTAGATTCGTACTGGCAGACAGAGCGAGACATTATGAGCTTTGCCTTCCAGACAGAGAACAATAATGCTGATCGTGCAACAAGTATTGCTTTACAGAGCCTTAAGAATGAGGCAGGGGTTGATGAAGCTGCAGCATCAAAAAGTTCTATCTTCTCTAAGCTTGCTGGTACATTCGTTGATAAGGTTATCTTTGGATAATAATATAGGTATAATGACATGACTGATTTTAATTTTGACCCCAACACTATGACTAGAGCTTATGCTCAGCGTAAAGCTTTAACTGAAGAAGAAAACGTTAGACCTAAAGCTAGACCTAAAGGTATTGCATCTAAGCCTGATGATGGCAATACTGACACTTCAAGTGATGAGCCTAATTTCTATGACAAGATGTTAGATGAACTATTAGGCTATTTCTCTAGTGAAGATGACGCTAATAAAGTATTATCTGATAAAACTCCAGATAGGCAAGATACACAGACCAGTTACGAAGATATGTTTGGAGGTTTATCCCAGGAAACTCGTGATGCTGTTGAACAAGCAAAACAGAAAAGAATGGGTCCAGCAGATAGACGTGACGTAGATGTAGTTGAAAAAGAAGTAATTACAGAAGAAACAAAACCTATTACCCCTAAAATAGACCTTTCTGACTTACAGATCATGAAGCCTGAAGGTATAGAGGATATGCCGCCTTTACCAAAACCTGCTACTGATGATGGAGGTCTTATGTCTAGAGATACTCCTACAGAGAAGGGTGAGACTACTACTGATACAGGGCTTATGAGTAAATCTAAAGTTAAGGAAGACACAGGGTATACAGTTAAGTCAGGTGATACATTTGATGAGATTGCTAAAGATAACAACATAACTCCTGCAGATCTTAGGGCTGCTAACCCTGACATAAGTGACTATAATAAGATTATTGTAGGCCAAGAGATTAATTTAGGATCTTCAAAGATAGGTGAGGGTCTTACGGATGATGACATGGGTTTACCTGATGACAGGTCTACTACAGAGAAAGATATGTCCTTTAATACAGCCTTTGTTACTAAAATGGCTAAATCAGAAGGCGAAGTAGATCATGTAGACAGTTTAGGTATACCAACACTAGGCTATGGTATTCTACCTGCAACAGCACGTAAGTATGGCTTTGACCCTGATAGTGCGGAGTACTCAGATAGAAAGGTCTTAGCAGAGGCTGTCTATGATGCTATGTACAAAGAAGCTAAAACATCTTACTCTGATGTATTTGCTAATCTTAACGAATCTCAAAAGATAGGTGTCTTATCTCTATACATTAATCTAGGGGAGTTACCTGACGGAGTAGTGACTGCCTTATCTAGTGCTACGCCTGACTTTGATGCAGCGAGAGACTCTTTATCCACTGTTGTTTTAGGGTCTCCACGAGATGGGGCTGGCAATAGAAAAAAAGATAGTAACAAAAATACTATATACACCTCTAATAAAGGGTTATCTAAACGTAGGGCGGGTGAGTACAACATACTTATGGAAAATCAATCAGGGTTTATACCTGTAAAAACAGTTTCTGTGGAAGGTACTAAACAAACCCCTGTGTTTGTCTGGAAAGACAAGGATGGTAAGGAAATCCGTAGATACACACCTACTGTTACAGGGCAAGGAAAAGTATACCAAGGATTAGATGATAGTAGCACTATGACAGACGTTAGCGTTTAACACATGTTTGGTCTCCCCCTAGAACTTATCACTATGCTCTTCTCCACCGTGCTAGGCGCAGTCATGTCTATCTGGGGGCAGAACACTAAGAACAAAGCTAAGCAGCAAGAGATGATGATTAGTGGTATGCAGCAAGCCAGAGAGCATGGCAAGTCTGACACACACTTTGCGTGGACACGTAGACTCATAGCATTATCTTCAATATTTGCTATTATAGTCTTGCCAAAGCTAGTTGCTGTATGGTATCCTGAAGTAAGCGTTATTGTAGGCTACACTGAAATACATGGTGGCTTATTCAACTGGCTCTTTGGTGGTGATGGCACAGTACATTGGCAGTCTGCACGTGGCTTCGTAATAACACCCCTAGACACACACATTGTATCAGCTATTGTAGGTCTCTACTTTGGCGCTGGTTTCACTAAGTAAGGTATATATAAAATGGCATCTCTATTAGAAGCACCCACCCCTGGACAGTCTTTAACTGACTTGCCTAACAACTGGCCTTGGGAAAACCCTCCTGAAATGGTAGACTTTGAAGAGGCAACAAAGTATTACATTGATAAGTTAGCTGATGATGAAGTAATGGATGACCTATCTGTTATTCTAGGTAACGACATGCCTCTTGCACCACTGGTTAAGACATTACTTACTTCTGGGGTTATGAACGGTTTGCACTCTATTGATGTTAGCATGGTCATTGCACCAGTTATTCACTCCTTCATTAAAGCAGCTATGTCAAACTATGACATTGTGGTACGTGATGATATTACTAATCCTGAGCAAGACATTAAAGAGAATGAGAGAAAACGCCTACAAGCTTCCATTGAGTTAGCTTTTATTGATGCAGATAAGAAGGGCGCTGGGCAGGAAGATGCAGGGGTAGCACTTCTTGAGGGGCTACAAGAAGCCTTGAGTAGTACAGGCACAGAAGCTCCTGTCGATGACGTTGAAGAAGATATGAGCATGGAAGTAAGCGCACCTGCTGAACCTATGGGCCTTATGGCGAAGGGAGTTTAAGTTATGGGTTTTGATGTACAGGCATTTGCTACAGGCTTTCTAGAGTCTAGGGTAAAAGACATTGAGAAGAAGGGCGATGAAGCCCGTGCATTTGAAGAGCAACAGCGTACACTTGCTGATCGTAATACCCAGACTTTATCTAAGCGTAACGCTGTAGTCCAACAGGTTGTAGGCATATCTAATATGCTACGTGATAATGGTGCATCTGAGCGTGTTATCCAAGCTGCTATAGCTGCAGGGCCACAAGAAATAACAACCTTAGCTAATAAGGTAACAAAAGCTAGAGAAGATGCAGGTGGTGGTAAGCTTGGTGCATCAGACATTGAAGCACTAGTTAATATACCAGAGGGTTTCTCTGTGATGGACACAGACACCACTAATCTTATCAGGAAGACCTACGGGCTAGGCTATGAAGGCAAGGGCGTTACAAAAGATATGCCTGAGCGTAGCTTCATGGATCGCCTTAGGGGTGACAAGCAGATGGACATGGCTCGTGCAAGGCTTGACAGAGAAGTTATAAAAGATGGCTATACCGCCTATGATGTTAATCAAATGTCTGCACAGCAAGATTATGAGAGCCTTGTGCCTGGTACGTTTATTACATTCAATGACATTAAAGTGTTTAGACCACGTGAGGATATGGATGGGTTTACACGCACTATAAATAACTTGACTAAAGCAGTAGAAGACACAGGTGCGTACTCCACTTTAGATACAGAGATTAAAGGTCTTATAGGGGCAATACGAGTTTCTGAGGATCCAGGTGAGGTAGCTGCAGCCAAGGCTAGGTTGCCTAAAGCACAAGCTGAGATGGATGAACTTTATCTTTCTACGGTAGGTTCTACTATTCAAGATATGGTAGATACGTATGGTGAATCTTTCACAGACAATGCTGGCGGTTATCTACGTAGCTTCCTTAGCGAATCCTACGTAAACAGCTTATCTCTTGGTACTACTAAGACTGATGCAGACACACAGACAGAAGACGCATTTTCTCCTACAGGCCAAGAGCCTATTGATACCCCAGAGGTTAATGTTTCGCTACTACCAGATGTTGATATGGATGAGGTAGCTGTTGCTGTACCTAAACTACGCCCTCAACCTGAAGGTGAACCTGAAGTAACCCCTGAAGTTGAACTTGAAGTTGCGACAACAAGCGAACAAGATGCAGATCCTCTTGAAATTACACAGTACGCCCCAAAACTAGCTAATGCTGTAGATAGCGCTCTTGGACTTAGTGCTGCAGCAGAAACAGCACAGCTTAATATAGATAACCAAAAGACTATGGCACAGACAATGGCTACTGTTACTCTTGAGGAATGGGATGAAATGTCTCGTGGTGAACGTAAAAAGAAGGGCTTACCTGTACACAATCTAGACTTAGCGTATGCTGGTAAGGATAACTTCAAGAAGATAGAGAAAGAACGTGTTGAGTCTATCAGAGAGAGGGCTGCTAAAAAGTTTGGCATAAAGCCTTCTGTCTTTGACGGGGCTTTAGACAGGGGTACGCTAACAGAGCTAGACCTTCAGATATTCGTTGATCATGGTGATGATATTGTAGACTTCATCAAAGCTGACTTGTACCCTATTGGTCCTGAAGGTATAATCGACGCTCTATCAGATTGGGCAGAAGAGAATAAAAAGACGTTACCTATGGATAAGTCTTTCTTAGTTAAAACATTTAGTACTGCCTTAGAGGGTTAAACCATGTCAGAATATAATTTTAAATACACGTTAGACACTGGGCCTACTGAAGCAGAACAGAAAACTGCAGAGGTAGAAGAAGCTAATGTAGAAGATGAGGATGTAGTAGGTGGAGGTAAACTAAAGAAGGACGATCTTCTAGAATATGAGAACCTCAATAAGATTCGCAGCTATATGATTGCACGTAAAGGCGTAGACTACAAAGACAAAGAAGGTGACGCTGTAGTTGAAGACTTTGTGGATCACATGCGTTTCTTTAATACTAATATCGTATCCACAGGTGGTGAGGTACGCTTTATCTCTAAGGCAGATGACAAGCAAAAAGCTTTAGCTAAAGATGCATACGATCTGTATGATGACTTAGGTAACGTGTTTGTTAATGATGGCTTCTTTGGTGCAGTAGATGGCGTAAAGGATTATATCCTTGCTGCTGCTTCTGATCCAACGAACTACCTTGGTCTTATGACAGGTGGACTAGGTAAGGCTGCAGCATATGGTGCTACTCAAGGTGGTAAGGCATTCATCAAGCAGGTAGCTAAAGAGGCTGGTGAACGTGCAGTACGTGAAGGCTTAGACACTGCTGCACAAAAGAAAGCAGTTGATACAGCGGTATCTCGTGCTACTACTCGCCTTGTTGAGAAGGGCGTTAAAGGCCCTACAGCTGATCGTGTTATTAAAAACGTAGCAACTAAAGAGAAAGAGATATTCCTAGCGGGTGCTCGTGAAGGTGCAGAACGCACAGTACTAGAGGTTGTTGAGAAGAAAGCCCAGCGCTATAGTTTGTATGGTACGGCTGCTTTAGATGGCACGTTTGCTATGCTTAACGACTACCAGATACAGAACGTCATGCTAGATGTTGGTTCACAAGAAGAGTACAGCAGCCTACAGACCACCTTCAGCTTCGGCTTAGGGGCAGTGGGTGCAGGTGCTCAGCTACTTGGACGTGCAGGTAAAGGCAAGAGTGGCTTAGGTGACACAGCAGGGCAGCTAGAGCGTGGCGCTATGCGTCAAGAGATTGATGCTGAGATAGCTGCAGCATTACCTCCTAAAGAAATTAAACGTAGTGTAGAGACTATCAATA
>Ga0208814_1001266_pt1 | contig 12162 bp, 10 predicted proteins | sample MalvirAntarct_55_FD_184253 | JGI IMG/M metagenome (GOLD analysis project Ga0208814, IMG submission 184253) | Marine viral communities from the Global Malaspina Expedition - Malaspina viral metaG Antarct_55 (SPAdes) (version 2) | ecosystem: Environmental > Aquatic > Marine > Oceanic | place...
CTGGTTCAACCAGCGTTTTGTTTTGTTTGCTGCGTTACTATCCTCTATTTCTCGCAAGAAGTCATCCCCCGCAGCCATTGCCTGTACCTTCTCGCCTATGGAGACTACTCTAGGACGCCCATTCTTGGCTTTTACGATAGCCATCCAGTAATCTCCGACTTTGCCCACCAGAGTAAAACCATTGAAGCCCATAGCCATCATTGCAGAGCCATTACCTTCGTGCAGCGAAAATGGATCAATCCACATAAACGGAGACATTTGCATGAGATCGTATTCAGTCATCTCAAAGTTTTCTAATACGTCTTTTACTTTGCGCTCAAACTCATGCTCACAAATTGGACAAATGCGTGTGTTCGATGCCACTTCGCTTTCACAGTCTGGGCAAATTTTCGTTGGAGCATCGCCACCAACAGACTTGTCTGCACCATCTAAGTTTGCTGTTTCATCTAAACCGCCATGAGTGATGATTGATGTGCCGAAGTCCATAACAACGCAGTCAGTCTTTATGACATCTGGATATAACTCAGGATCAAGAATGCGCAGACCACGACCAATCATTTGCACCATTGTACCCTTTTGGGAGCATGGGCGTGTTAGAATGATGCAAGATACAGGTGGAGCGTCAAAACCTTCTGTCAGGACTGCCACGTTTACGATAACTTGGAGATCACCAAACTCAAGATTGTACAGCATCTCTGCACGTTTCTGTTTGTCTGTCTCTCCTGTAACGTAGTCGGCTCTTATTCCTGCTGAAACAAACGCATCGCAAACGTGTTCCGCGTGTGCCACTGTAGAACAGAATACAACAGTCTTTCGATCTCCTGCCTTGTCTTCCCATTCGGAAACAATGCGATCATTAATGACTTGGCGATCCATGATAGCCGCCACTTCTTCCATGTCATATTCTTTACCGCGTTTTGTAACCCGATCTAGTTGATCCCCTACGCCAAGATCAATGATGTAGCTTTTAGGACGTACTAGGAAGCCTTCGCGTATTAGCGTAGCTAGTTCAATCTGATGTGCGCAGTTGTTGAAGATTGAGCGCAGACCTTTACCGTCGCCACGGTTCGGCGTTGCGGTAAAGCCTACAATCTCAGCATCATCGTTGTCTTCACGAACTGCGTTAATAACTTTTGTGTACGTTGGAGCCGCCGCATGGTGGCCTTCGTCAATTACAACCATGTCAAACAAAGGGCGATCTCTAAGGTTTCTATCGCGTGACATTGTTTGGATCATTGAGAACACAGCATCACCGTCCCAATGCTTGACTGTTCCATTGACAATACTTGTTGTGATGTAAGGATTAACCTTTTCAAACTTCTCTTTGTTTTGCGCTACAAGTTCATCACGGTGTTGAATGACAAGAACTCGCTTGCCTTTCTTATGCCGTTCACCAACGAGCGCAGAGAGCATGATTGTTTTGCCAGCACCTGTAGGAGCGACAACTAGGGTGTTTTTATGCTTATCTAACGCGGTACAAGCGTCAGAAACAGCAATCTTTTGATAAGGACGTAATATCATAATAAGAACCTATTTGCTAGAATAGTTGGGGGGTTAGCGGCCACGGCCCCCCTATCCGTGTTCTAGCAGGCGCGGAATGGCCCTGCCGCTAGATTACTTTTGCGCCCAAGAAGGTACTGCACCGCTAGGTTGTGCAGGAGCTTGTGGTGCAGATGCCTGTGCAGGAACTGTAGTATTCTGCATAGGAATGCTGCCTTGAGGCAAGAAATCCTTATTATCAGGCGTTAATGCCACCATTAACTGATTACTGTCCTTGTAACCATTAGTGCCTTTCTTAACACCAACCTTCACACAAAGCTCCATCGCGTTCAAGTCAAACATTCCGCTAATATTGCGATTTTGTTGTGCTTGAGGCGTTACGTCAGAAGGGTTAATGTTTCGTGCGCTTTCGACAACGGACTTCAATGTACGAAGACCAATCTCTTTAGCCAATGGCATACCGCTTTGACCCATCTTGTCACCATCGACAAAGACGCTGTGCCAAAACTTACGGCGATCATACTCACCACCTACAATGGTAAACTCTAAGTTCATCCACTTAGCAGATGTGCTTTGTGATTTTTTAAACCATTGTCCCTGACCAAACTCAGAGATTTCAATATCTCCTTGCTGGACAACCATGACAACACGACAAACTGTGCCATTAGGAATAAGAGAGAACTCTTGAGTTTGCGGGTTTTCGTCTTGCGGTACATTATTAAAATTAAGCATTATGCTTCTCCTTCGCTAGAAGTTTGAGTTGTAGGATCGACAAAGGTTAATTCCTTGTCGGACTTGTTGGAGCCTGCTGACATCTTTTCCATTAATCTTCCAAGATGAGGCTCTTCTAATGTGTCGAGTCTGCCAGAACGGTCTTTGGCTGGATAGCCCCATTCGTTCAGAGGTTGACAAACAAAGGCACGATACTGACCGTGATCCCCTGTTAAGACTGACATTGTGATTACCTCGTCAACAATTCCGGGCAATTCACGACCAGTTTTGCTCCCCTCAATTTGAAGAGAGTATTGCTTGCGTCCGTACTCGTCAGTGATCTCGTCAAGAATACCAACAAAGATTACGTTCTTAGAACGAATGTGTTGAATGTGCGTTAGCCATGACATCATCTCACGACCATGCAAACCATATGCAGCACGAGTGTCCATCTTACCAGATCGGTCAGACCGTACTTCTGGCTGTTGTAAGCACCACTGAAAGCACAAACGCCCTGCTACAGTAATAGAGTCCACAAACAGAGTATCGTACTTCTTCCATACCTCTGAAGAATCGCCATAGATTGAAGCCACATAATTGTAGTGTGATTCGCTGTATGGCTGATCTTCAGCCAACGATGGATTTGGTCCACCTAAGAAGCAAGCAAGGTCACGGCAATCTGCCCATGTACGAGGACGAACGACATCAATAGGATGCCCTTCGATAGCTGCATCACCAGCTTCTAAGTCCATGAACAAAGTCGTAGGTGCGTTGAGAGTACGAGCGAGTGTGGTTTTACCCACACCGCTTGCACCACATACCACGATCTTGTGACCTTTTTTCTCAGCCATGCGCTGATCTGCTGTTATAATTTGTAGTGTCATTAGCTTTCCTCCAACTCTATTTTGAAGCTACCAACTTCTGTGGTGCGGCAATCTTCTAATATCCGCTTTATTGCAGGAGGTGCGGCTGTGAACTTACGTTCCTCAACAGCAAAGGTAAGTTTGCCGTAATGCCTTGCGTCCTCCTCAGACAGTTTAGACAAAGCCTCACGAAGAAGCTCTTGGTCCCATGTTACTTTCTTGGAGACAACTGCTTTGATTATGTCGTTACCATGAGAGATATTTACAGTGCCAAAGTCTTCACCATTATAACCAAGTAACTCCTTGGCTTTTGGTAAATATGTGGATGATAGTTTTTCTTCTACTTCTTTTAACTGATCCTTGAGATCAGCCATAGACGTTTTTAAAGTTTTTCTAACTTCAAATAAATCACGACTTTCCATGTCGTTTCCTTTCCGCTGGTTACTAGAGTCCCAACTATAACCATACAGTGTGGGTGACTGTCAAGAGCTTTTTTTGGAAAGAAATATTTCAATGTCAAGACAAGCCTTCATGAGCTTCTTCTTTAGCTTAAACTCAGGGGTTTCAAATCCCTTGGCGTCTTCAACAATTTCATGCCACACGCCGTCTTTGTCTTCGCGCTTATATTTGAAGTCAGCAACGTAGGCACATATCTTCTGATCATTTACCAGTAGGTTGTATCGAACCTGTAGCTCAAGGTCTTTAACTACCCCGGCGCGTTCAAGCGATTTTATATATAGATACCGCTCGCCCTCCCACTTAGAGTCAAACTTGATACCTTGTATGGTAACTTTCTTGTTTCCGTATTTGGGTCTTGACCCACGCAGTTTGGGATTATATACAGTAGGGAAAGTCATTTATGGGAAGGAGTCTCCATGCCAAACCCCGGAAAATATAAATCCGTAGGTGTTTCTATAGAAGCCTACGACAAGCTAGTGTTTATCGCAGAACACGAGGATCGTGCTATCGGACGCCAACTTGCGCGTATGATTGATGAAACATACGGCGATATTCATTTGACTGTCAATGACAAGAGGCCCAACACCCCCCCTACCGCAGTAGGCATTGGGGGTCTGTCATCTGTCTTAGAAGACTAGAGTAGATCGGCACTACCCAAACCACCAAGCAGTGTAGACGCCGCTGCTGGGCTTTGTCGCGCTCTGTCTCTAAGTTCTTTATTAACATTAGATCGAAGAACGTCAATTATACCCATTGGTGCGGCAGGACCTCTTTGTGGAATAGTATCAGGGATTGATATTTGAGGCATTTCGGGCTGTTGAACATTTGGAACACTTGTTCGGTTTCCTTGCTCCTGTCTAAATAAAGCACGAGGAAGTACGTTTTTAGCTAAACGGCTACCTTGCCCGTAAGTAGATGCTGCTCCACGAGCAATTCCACCAGCCTTACTAGCCATTTGTCCTACATTTACACCCTCTTCAATTGCAGCTTGATTCATTATATCCATTACGCCTTGAGCGCGAGCTTCTGGGTTATTTATAGTAGCACGCCTCATTGCTATGTAAGCCTTTACAGACTCTGGCTTGTTGAAAATACTTACAATTGCTCTAAATTTAGCTATTCTTCCTAACACATTAAGAGGATGTGAAAATATTCGAGAGAACATTCCTTGAGCAGCAATAGAGCCTTCCTTAGCCGCATCTTTACCAATAACAGCTAGATCATCTGCAAACTCTTTTAATGCTTTAAAAGTTTGTTGACCTTCTTCGTCTAAAATTTGTTTAAGAGAACCCGGTTTGTATTTGCTCAAGGTTTCTTGCATAGACCTTGCCTTTGCAGCAGTTGTAAATACATCTTCGTCAACCACACTTAGTATATCTTGAAGAACAACATTCTTCATGTTTTGTTTCATTTGAGGATTGTAATCAAAAAATTTCATAATTTGACGAGTTTCGCTTTCAGTCAAATTAGGCTTGGTTAAAGCCTTAACAACATCGTCATAACTTGCAGATTTGTTCGGGTCTTTTAAATCCTTAATAACACTTGTAGTAAGAGCTTCTGCTTGCTCCCTGTTCGCCTTAACAACATTTTCTAAGGAAATTACAAGATTGGAAGAACCTCCTGCGTCAAGAACTCTTTGCACATCATCTGCCTTTAATGTGTTTTTTATACTTGTTTGCTCCATGACCTTTGCAAGTTTTTTAATTTGGCCCCAATCTTTTCCAAATAATTTAGGTCCAGTAGTTCCAAGTTTCATAATACTATTTGCAAACGCCTTACCGCTAAACGCTTCAGGATTTATTGGATCAAATTTAGAATCCTTTAAAGCCATACTAAAGAAACGACCACCAAGTTCGTCCATTAATTCGTTCGGGTTATCAACCGCGCTTAACACAGCTTGAAGACGTTCAGGAGAATCTGGTTTAATAACCTTAGTGAAAAATCTGTCTGATATTGCTTGAGGGCTGGCATCACCAAAGGCTTTTAAGTCTTGTATAGACCTTATAACACCAATGTTTGATAGGTCTTCAAACCTACTAATGCCTTTTCTGTAATTATCATTAGCAGTTTTTCGCAAATCTGCGGCTTTTGCTAATATATTCTTTGTGTTTGGAGGAAAGTCTATACCTGTAGGAAGCACTAAGCGGTTAATAATATCGTCCCCGTCGAGCATACTATCAAGAAGACCCTTGAGACTATTTAGTTGCTTTGTGCCTTGAGTCCCAGCACCAAACATTAAGCTGTCATTAACGTGCTTTCTAAGAGAAACAAGGTTTCTAAAACTAGCCTTTCCACCCGCATCTGTTAGTTCTTTTAATGAGTTGTATGCAAGACCAACAGAACCTTCCAGAAGAGATGTTCCATGATCTTCAATCATATCATCAAATTTACTCATAAGACCACGAGTATTAAACAATTTTACCTTGCCGCCTTCTTTGACAACTTGAACACCATTCAACGTAACAGGAACTTGAAGTTGTGCTAAAGCATCGTCGATAGCACCATAAGCACTCCGCGATACGTCATCAAAAGCATTAAATGATTGAACTATACTGCCAAGAGTTTTTGCGTTTAAATCCAAACCTTCGTCCACAGAAGTATATAGCATTTTCATGCCAGTATCTATGGCATCAAAAGTTTCTGCGTGAGCTTTTTTTATATTCCCATTTAACTTTCCAAATTTAGAAGGAGCATACCACATTACTTCTTTAGCTAAATCTTCTACAGGATCGCCCTTTATGGCATTAGTAAAGATTTTCTTTTCTTCCAAAGCCACTGCTAGGTTATTGTCCATTCTAGTAGTATTTTTTGTTACATTTTCACCAAAAAGTTGAGTGAATGCTAGAGGTTCTGGAGCGTTAAGTGAACGCATAGATTGAACGTATCCTTTGCCAACCAACCTGTCACCTTGGTCTAGTTGTTTTAAAGTTACTTCATCCATTGCACTAAGAGAGCCGCCTGTGCGACCAGCAAGTGATTTACCAGCACGACCCAAACCACGCGCTCCTGCGGCTACAACAGCGCCAGCAACTTCGCCACCAGCACCAATAACGGCTTCTATAGCTACATCTTTGGCTACCTCACCAAGACTTTGAGTTTGAACTCCAAGCAACGCCTCAATAGCTTCTTCTATTGCTTGCCCACCAGCCGCACCAGCGGCTGCGCCACCAATCGCTCCAATCCCAAAAGTAAAACCACCACCAGCGATAGCACCACCAATAGAACCTATGGTTTCTGGCAAGATTCCAGTGAAGTCAGCAAAGTCACGCATACTAAAACCTTCATCTTCAATAATGAGGTTCTTGCCGATTGACTCCATACCGCGAGCCTTTTGGCCTGCTTCGGTTAAGGCGAGGCGTCCAGATGGATCACGCACATAGCCATCTTCGCCAACATTCGATCTTAAAATTGCTTCACGATCTCCTTCAGTTTCACCAAAGGACATTAAAGCACGAAGTTTGCCGTCTGCACCTGATTCGTAATCAAACATTTCTCGGTCTTTGTTAGTTTTTTTGTCAACGATTTGCGTTAAACTCTCGCCTGAATTTAAACCAGCGAAAGCTAAAGAACCCATCAAACTAGAAACTTCGCTATCTGGTTTGTTTTCTTTTATGGCTTGGAGTGCTTCATAACTTTGTCTTTCATTCAACAAACCTGACTTTAAACCTTGAAGAAGATTATATTTTGTCCTGTCATCCATTACTGATCTACTCCCATCGCTTTCAAATCAGCGTTCATAGACTTTCTTTCCCCTTCTGACAATTGACCATCTCCAAAATAATCAGAAATTTTCTTACCTGACACTGCATCAAGATTTGTAAGACCTTCAAGAATTTTATTCTCTTCGCCAAGAACAACATCGTTATATAGTTTTGCAAGTTTAAATTCTATTAAATCTGGATTTGAAAATAATGTTTTATCCCCAACAATTGATTTTACAAGTTGACGCTCAAAATCAGATGTATTTTTGCCACCTTCACCTAATATATTGCTTGCTTGTTTCGCTTGTAGTTCTGTTAAAAGAGCTTTCATTTTTTCGTTCGGGTTAGCACCCTCTGAAACATTAACTCCAAAGGCACTTGCTGCGCTGTCCACAACGTCTATTAAAGTGCTAAATACATTTACAGCGCCCTCATCTGACATTTTCTGAAGGTCTATAAATTTTTCTTTATTTGTTTGATTTGATTTAAATCTTTTTTGAAGCGCTCTGTATGCAGAATCAACTGCTTTAATGTTAGAAGGTTGAACTTGTCCACGCTTACCTTTATTTGGATCAGCGTAGAATACGTCTATAGTATAAAGAGGATCATCATCCCCTGTTATAAGAGACATTGGCTGTGGAGTGGTATTAAAATATTCTTGAGCTTCTGGTGTTTTCATGGCCTCTGATACAACAGAACCCCAAACCGATCCGGGCAATACCTCAAACTGAGCAGCAAATTCAGGATTTTTCATAAGTTTGTCTAACTCATACTTGCTCAAAGATTTACGCTTGCCTTCTCCCTTCGCTAAATTTGCTAACAAACCTTTTACATCTTTAGACTTTGGAACAACAAAATAATCGGTACGCTCCATTGCTTTTTCGTTGGCTGCGCGAGCTTTGGCTTCATCAGAAGATTTAGCTTCAAGAGCGTATTTACCAGCGGCTATGCCGTCCAAACGAGTGCGCTCTCTAGCTTTCTGAAGCGCAGGCATGGCTTTCTCACCAGCCGCACCTGTAGCTGTCAACATTTTACCTACGTTAAATCCCTTGCCAGCCTTGTTTTGCATAAGAGCTAGACCAAAAGTCATCAAGGCATGGCTCTTGTCAACCTCACCACTAATGTCAATGCCAGTAGCCTCTGCAAACTTTTCTTTGTAATCTTTAATATCTTTAACTGGAGATACTTCAGGTCCTGCACCTCTAGCGGCTTCTATGTAATCGTTCATAGCAGCTATAGATGCTTGCTCAATATTATCTTTAGTAATCGCTGTGGAATCAGCAACAGTCATAGAGTTCAAACTACCTTGAGAATCTACAAGTTGTTTTTCTTTTGCTCTAAACGCTTCAGCTTCTTCTCCGCGTTTTTTCTCTTTAGCGGCTTCTTCCATTTGATATTCAACATCTAAGCCTGACATATCTATTTGAGGAATGTTCACTGCTTGATCCAGACCACCGAACTCACCTAACAAAGTTGGGTCTGCTTCGATTGCAGCTAGTAATTTAGCTTGTTCGTCAGCTTTCTCGGTTTCAACTTCAGCAGCGGCTAATGATTCACCGTACTCAGTAGGAGCGCTAAGATAATCAAGCGCACCCTCTGCTAGATAATTTGGAAATCCACGAATAGCTTCTGACGCATCGCCAATAAACTCAAGACCGCCTAAAATTCCTGAACCAATTCTCCCAAAATTACTTTTAGGTAAATATCCAAAAGGCGCGTCCCTGCGTGCAGCTTCTTCATCATATACTTGTTTAAGATCAGCCATAGTTACCTCTTATTGGTTCATGCCTTGGTATGTAGCGTAAGCACCTACACCCTGAAGGAAAGGATTTGGAGCCGAACTTGGTGCAGTGTTAAACTGACCGTACATCGAAGCAGATGGCGCTCCTGTTAGGAAGTTCTGAGCGTAGCTGTAAGGAGCAAGCGCATCTTGTGTTTTAAGAGCCTCGTTAGCACGCTTAAAATCATTAAACTGCTGATCGTACTGACGTTCCTTGCCGCCAAGCTCATAAACAAACCCAAGGTCAGCAGGAGCCATACCAGCGTATGTGCTACCGATACCAGAAGATGTCGCCGCCAGTGACCCATATGCCTTGCCAAGATCGCCCTGATAGCCTCCTAGCTGGCCTACAGTCGATCCTAAACCACCCATAAGGCGACCTGTTTCAAGGTTGCGTTTCTTTTCGTCTTCTCCTGCACGAGCTTGCGCTTCAGCACTGGATAGACCCATGCTACGGTACATATCAGCAGCTTTAAGCATACGACTTTCTGAATCGCCAAAGCTCTTAGCTTCAGTTCCAAGTTGGCTTGTTGAGAACGACCCAAGTTGTTGACCACCAGCTATGCCACGCTTTGCTGCGTCTTCATAAGCCTTCTGTTCAGCAGTAGTTCCACGAACGCCCATCTCACCAGATAGCCCAGATGCTTTTAGCGCACGCCCACGAGCAGCTTCATCAGCCGCAGCGGATGCAGCCAAAGACTGTTCGTATCCTTTGGACATCAAACCAGCTATTGTGTTTTGTTTTGTTTCTTGAATGCCGCGCTCTGTTTCAGCCGCTTGCACTCCGCTACGAGAGCCGCCGAACGCTCCAGCCTTAATTGCGTTTGCTGCACCAGCTTGTCGTGTTTTTGTTGCTTCACGATCAATCTTAGCTAAAGCTGCGTCCATTACCTTTTCTTGGTATGGGTTCATAAAGTCATCAACGGAGGATGGATCAAACTTTCCTAACCCCTGATCCTGCAAATCAGTAGCGCGTGCAGTACGTCTGTCGAAGGACTCTTGAGCGTCAAAGTTACCAAGTCCACCTTTAACAGCGGAGCGAGCATCGCCAAGTAGAGCATTTGCTCGTGTTTGTGCATCGAAAGAGTCTGTGCCTTGATCTGCCCGTGATTTCGCGCCTGATAGCTCAGTATCGTACATGGTTTTGGCGTCAACTGACCCAACACCCTTGCCTAAATATGTTTTAGCGTCAGGGAAATAATCAGTCAAAGCGCCTGAAATTGTAGTTCCAGCGGTTTCAAGTCCAGTATCAGCGTCAGGAAGGTATCTAGGCTTTCCCTCTGCATCCATGAAATACGGTTGATAACGATCCATAAAGTCTTGACGCCCCGCGTCAGTGCCTAATGTTTCTGTAACTGCTGTTTGCAGATCATTTTTGTCAGCTTGATCGTAGTCTAATGTATTAAACAAATTTTGGTCATCAATAAGACCGCCTGAAAACTCAATTACAGGGTTTCCCTCGGCGTCAAGAACTGGATTTCCATCAGCATCTAGTTGAGGGGTTTCACCACCAAAAATACGTTGTAGCAGAGCTTCATCGTACCCCTGCATATATGCTGGAAGTTGCTTTATTGAGGTACTTGTAACCGTCTGATCTGTCATTACGCTTTCCTCTCAAGATTATCCATCATACCATACATTTTATTAATACCACTGTTTAAATTACCGTTGCCTGCGCCTTTCACAGCGTCACGCGTCATAACAAATTCACCAGCGGTTAACATAGCAGGAACATCATCTTTAGTGCCAGAACCTTCGCTTGGCATTATACCGCCATTCCTACGAGGGAAGTAAGCTGGACCACCTTTGTTTCTCATTAACAAGTAGTCCTCATCGCGGTTGCGCTTTTCACGAGGTCTAAGTTTGACAGGAGCTTGCCCAGCGCCACGGTTAAATCTTTCCATCATGCCGTAAGGATCAGGGTCTTCATCTTTGCTAAACAGAGAGTCAAGCAACTGTGTGCCAAGGCCCATCGCAAGGGATTCACCAATTTTTGTATCTAAAGCATTAGCAAGAAAACCACCTTTGCTTGGATCAGTGCCAAACATCTTTCCAATGCCTAAAAGACCTTCAGACCTAGCAATATCAGAACCTATATTTTTGTTTACTACACTTTGAAGAGCGTCTGTAGTCCCACCTCTAAGGCCATCGCCTATATTGCCAGAGGCTGTAGCTCCAGAACCACTTCCTTTGCCCATAAGACCAGAGAGGACATTAGAACCTGAATCAATGTCTAAGCCCAACAGACTGTCAAGGCCACCCATGCCTGTTGTACCACCACCGAAAGCACTAACAGCGCCGCCACCTAAACCACCTAGTAAAGCATCACGAAGTTTAAAATCTTTACCTTGTATCTTTCTTAAAGCAAAGTTTCCAAGAGCGCCTTGCACCATAGGATTACCAAGCAAAGTGCCTAAAGCAGCTAAGAAAAACTCAGGTTTTCCCGTTGTGGGGTTGATGCTATTGCTTCCTGAACCGACTACATACCTACGAGGATCAGCGCCTGCATCTTGAAAGGCTCTTCCAAGGCCACGCGCTACATTCGGGTTCTGTTGCAACACTTGTTGAGGTACAACTGTCTCGCCCGGAGTTAGGTGAGCCATAGCCGTATCGCCGTTTCTACCGTATTGTGACATGCCTTGCATATTAAACCTCGTGACCACTTAATTTAAGTTACCAAATATTCCTTTAAAATACTAGAGCGTAGAACCAGAAATCTGATCGGGGGCTGTAACCCGAATATTTGTGCTTCTTGACTCTGATCCAGTCCAGCTTTCACCGCAATCTGGGCAGTTGCCGTCTGGGTATGACGCAATCTCTTGAGGCGTATCTACCTCATTTTTACAGTTTACGCAAGAAACAGTCTCTGTGCTGCTAGATGGACTCCAAGTTGACCCATCAGGAAGTGTAATAATAGTTTTGCTCATGATATAGCCACCGTCACTGCTCCTACTCCGCCTGTTGCTGTGTTGCCTCTTAAATTAGATTGATTAGCCGTTGCAATCTTTACATATCCCATCATTCCAGAGGCGTCCCTGTAATTAAATAATGCTCCCGGCTCTAACCCTTGATCGTCTGTTTGCAAGTTTGTAAGGGTTAAATTCGTGTGGCGACCCTCTCCGGGGTTTTGTATTTGAGTCAAATACAC
>Ga0208814_1001268_pt1 | contig 12150 bp, 14 predicted proteins | sample MalvirAntarct_55_FD_184253 | JGI IMG/M metagenome (GOLD analysis project Ga0208814, IMG submission 184253) | Marine viral communities from the Global Malaspina Expedition - Malaspina viral metaG Antarct_55 (SPAdes) (version 2) | ecosystem: Environmental > Aquatic > Marine > Oceanic | place...
GTTCCAGAACCATGCGCACAGCACGCTCACGGACTTCAGGGGAGTAGGTAGTAGTCTTTCTCATGGCCTCATCTTCTCAAGAGTTGAGGCCTCCACGAAACCCGGGGTGATTCATTCTGCAGAAATCCCAGCGCCGGAAAAGCAGACAATTTTGTGGGCGCTCGCCAACGCTTGAGCGGCTAGCTCGATATCTGGCATTGAGCTTCCTCCTAGGCCGGATATGGGTGCTCTCTATGAGCGTCAGAACAGCTGCAACGTTGTGGGCTTTACCGTACGGCGGCGTAAAGGAAGGGTTCGCTCATGTCCCAGACAGGGTTCGAAGTTTGGGGAGCGTGAGCGCGCAGATGCTGCTCCGAGTACAAGACACGAGTGGTTTTCTTTCTGCGGAGGTCCAGACTGCCCAACTTATACGAACCTGCCGACGTTCGATAAACCACTGCAGACTCACCTGTTTCTACGCCTTTGAACAAGACGATCTGCACCAGATCCTCCAAGCTCCAGATGTCTCTGCTGGTCACCGTTGGTGGGCATAACATCTGCAGCTTCTCAATGATTACGTCCTTGGCGAACTGAAGGTAATGTTGAAGTTCGAAGGCGCATCGAATTATGGCCGCGCGGTTGCGCCTGCCTGTATGAATTGAGGTAATCGTTGCCAAGAAGCAAGGACCCTCAATTTCACATTGCGGCATTGCGTGTACTTCGCGGCTCGCAAGGTCAAGCGCGTATATCACTAGTTGCTCCGTGGTGAGTGACGCGAGTTAGACAAGCCCAACGACGAGTTGCCGACGCGGGCTCCGCGCACCCAACGATGGGGCACAGTCCACGGAGCGGGCGATGCGATGGGGCCTAGACGTATAACTCAGACCCCCGCTTATACATGTTATAGCCCAGCGATGTGGGGTGTCAAAGCATGGCCTTATGATCTCTTTTGTGGACGCACGGAAGAGAGATGGAGTATTTGGAGGCTCTTGGGCACACGCTAAGAGAAATTCGAGTCGATGCCGGGCTAAGGCGTGAGGATTGCTCTCGGGCGCTTAGCCGGGAGTATCTCGCCAGTGTGGAACGAGGACATCAAAGCATCTCCATTGTGAAACTCGCTTCGTTGTGTGAATGCTTAGGGGTTACCCCCAGCCTCGTGCTTCTTACTGTGGAAGCTCGCTTGGCAGCGTTGAGATTAGAGGAATATCAGGCAACGCAAGAGATACTGCTCAAGGAGTATGTTAGGGTCGGAAGGCTTCGTAGCGAGGCCGGCACAAGGGCTAATCAGGGGGTAAGAGGTCGGCGCGCTGAGCAAAACCGACGAGCCATCCAATCCCTGCAATCTGAGGGTCTTACCAAAGCAGAGATAGCTCGCAGGCTCGGATTGGGGACTACAACAGTAGACCGACATTGGCGCAAAGCCAGTGATATCGAATGATCTGATATGTTGCTTTCAGCCTGATGCCATATGAGATCGCATCCGCAGGATGCTAGCTTTGATTCGGCGGGCATGCCCAGAAAAGGGGAAATCTCACTCAATTCCGATCTAACCTTTTGACCCACAAGGGGATTCCACGCTCGAATATATGGGCGTGCCGATATACGCTACCCTCGTCAGTTCGAGGTAAATCTCCCGGGTCCCTTTTGAATGCCGCTTATATCGATTGATAAGTTGAGTGGCAGCCTAAAGCCATCCTCTCGTTGGAGCTGATGATCATGCGCCACGTTACTACCGAGCCGACGGAAACGACCTCAGACGTTACTTGCGACACTTGTTGCCAGAGCACACGCGTTGAGGGCTATGGCCACCAGTTCGGCTTTCTTCGAGCTTGCTGGGGGTACGGTTCAAAGCATGATGGCGAGCGCTATGAGATTCACCTTTGTGAATCATGCTTTTTCCGAACGCTGGCCATGCTTCGTCGCGAGCGAATGGTCAACACTATGTTCGATGATGAACTTGACACCAATCAGGATGAGTTTGGTTTGGTGCGAAAGGATGATTTCTGGGCCGAAGGTTGAATGCGCCGATCAGGCAGCGTTCACAGCCGCATGGTTGGTGGCTCAGCAGCTCTTGCAGGCTTTACGTCCGTTGAGCCACGATGCCGCCGATGACCGCATCCGCGGCGAGCCTTCAGAATTATTGCCTAAGCAGGTCTACGAAATAGAACAGCAACCTTTCTGGGCCTGATGAGCAGACTGACTAACTACACCATGGCTGATGAGCTTCGCGTAAAGCAGGCTCTCCATATGGCTGTCGCGACCGGTGATTTGCTTGCGGTCGGCAAAGATGGCAAAACTAAGCGCCGAACGGGCACTAGTATCAAATCCACTGACCTTTTGATAGCGCCCCGCAGAGCCCCCATCTTCTGTCTGCAGCCACTGAAGAAGTACAACTCGGAAGGCTAGGCTCGGCCAAGTGATCGAGCAGCTTGGTCCATCGCGAGAAGATAGAGACTATTACACCCTAGGCGTCTGGCGCGTCGATTAAATAGCCCATCCCACGAGCGGTTTGTATGAGCTTTGGCTCGAACTCATCATCAATTTTTGCTCTCAGCCGGCGTACCGCCACCTCGATCACATTGGTATCGCTGTCGAAATTCATGTCCCATACTTGGGAGGCGATAAGTGATTTTGAGAGCACTTCCCCGCGACGCCTAAGCAATAGCTCAAGGAGTGAGAATTCCTTTGCAGTTAGGTCTATGCGTTTCCCTGAGCGCGTAACCCGACGTCTCAGCAAGTCCATCTCAAGGTCGAGAAGCTTGAGTATCGTTTGGTTGGGGGCATGGCTGCCGCGGCGAAGCAACGTACGGATCCTGGCTAGCAGTTCGGAGAATGCAAATGGCTTGATGAGATAATCATCAGCGCCCAACTCCAACCCCTTTACTCGATCCTGAACCCCGTCTCGGGCGGTGAGAAAGAGCACAGGCACCTCATTACCGGCATCGCGAACTTTCTGCAAAACCTGCCACCCATCCAAGCCAGGCATCATCACGTCTAAAATGAGCAGGTCGTATGCGGTATGAAGTGCGTGCTGAGCAGCATCGGTCCCGTTCTCAACTCGATCGACCGTGAAGCCTGCCTCTGAGAGCCCCTGCTGTAGATAGGTGCCCGTTTTTGGCTCGTCTTCAGCGACAAGAAGCTTCATGAAAGTACTCCAGCTAGCGTTTAGAACAGTGTGCCATTGTTTGTGCGTGCAGCCAGTACCTTACAAAAACGTAATGCTCGCATCATCTGTTTGACAGCTTAAAGCGTTAACGTCTGCATCAGCAGTTGCTCCCATACTCTGCTCTTTGGGCTTTCCATGCTCCTTTGGCCTATCGGCGCCTAGATGGCGCCTTTTTTTTGCCGGGTGGAAACAAGACCTATTATTCGACACACGCAACCTGCACCGTTTGGTCTGCATTACTGACGAAACCGTAATGTCTAGATCAGGGTTCTGACAGGAACGCTCGGTTAGCTTAGACACAAGCCCAAGCCTCTGCTTATGGAGCTGCGCTGGGTCTTCCGTGTCTTCGAACGAGGTAACAAGTAATGAAAGTTTTCAGATCCCTTTCTGTACTGCTCGCCATCGCAGCAAGCTCTTCCTATGCAATGGCGGAAGGTGGTGGTGATCGTACCTTTGCTCGTATGGAGCAGGCTCGCCAAGTAGCTATCGCTAGTTATCAGGCTGACCAGAAGGACCAAGGCCAAGAGGTAGCCACAAAGGCATCTTCAGCGAAGCGCGCTCACGCTAATTGCTGAAGCGAAACCTTACGCAAAATTTGACCACGCGCCTATTTGAGCTATGGCAGCTTCTACGAATGTTGTAGCTGCCATGGTGTTGGCACTTGCAACATTTGTTGGAAGAACCGACGAAGCCGGTATTAGCTACGTTGAGCCTTGTCACGTGAAAGATGACCTAGCATCCCCGCACCAAGCAGATACGCCTTGTGTTGGCTAGTTAAAAATACAATCCATCTTCAATGGCTGAGATTGATAATTATTGAATCTCCTACCTTTGTTCGTGCCTGAAAAAGGCGCTAAAAGACTAAAGGAGCATCAAAAAACCCTAGAAAATCGCTCATTTCTGTCGGAGATGTGATTATTAAATCACATCATTTTTAAACGGCTCTTATCACGCCTGCGACTTAATGAAACCAATCTTAAGGTGGCCGGAATAATTATGGACGGAAGGCAGCGATTTCTTGATCGCTTTTGATGCGTTTTAAGCTTACAAAAATGTAATCACGCATCTTTCTCAGGCATGCCATATTTACGAATAAAGGCGAGTCGCTTGATAAGACACCGTGCCCGAGCTTTTAAGATCAATTAACGCTGGCAACATCAACCCTCAGGGCTGGTTTCGGCTTGGCTCCTTAGCTTGATTGGAACGTACACATGCAACGTAAAACCTCTAGGCGAACCTTTGTTAAAGGCTTGACTGCCGCAGGCCTCCTTGGCGGTCTTGGTTTGTGGAGAGCTCCGGTCTGGGCAGTGAGTAGCCCCGGCCAGCCCAGCGTACTAACCGGCACGGAGTTCGATCTACTGATTGGGGAGACGCCGGTCAACATCACCGGCGCGGCTCGGACGGCAATGACCATCAACGGCACTATTCCAGGACCGCTTCTTCGTTGGCGTGAAGGGGATACGGTCACGCTGCGGGTCAGGAATAAGCTGAGCGAAGATACATCCATTCACTGGCACGGCATGATCCTGCCGGCCAACATGGATGGCGTGCCTGGACTGAGCTTCCACGGCATCGCTCCCGATGGCATGTATGTCTACAAGTTTCAGGTTAAACAGAACGGTACCTATTGGTACCACAGTCATTCAGGCCTACAAGAGCAGCTTGGTGTCTATGGTCCGTTGGTCATCGATGCGAAGGATCCCGAACCGTTCAGCTATGACCGCGACTATGTGGTGATGTTGACTGATTGGTCCGATGAGGATCCTGCTCGAATCCTTTCTAAGCTCAAGAAGCAGTCCGATTATTACAACTTCCATAAGCGCACTGTCGGAGACTTCATTAACGATGTGAGCGAAGACGGGTGGGCCGCAACGATTGCAAATCGGAAGATGTGGGCTCAGATGAAGATGAGCCCCACCGACCTCGCCGACGTAAGTGGCTACACCTATACCTACTTAATGAACGGCCAAGCACCCGACGGGAACTGGACCGGTATCTTTAAGCCCGGCGAGAAGCTTCGTCTGCGGTTCATCAACGGCTCGGCCATGAGCTATTTCGATGTCCGCATTCCAGGGCTGAAGATGACTGTAGTCGCAGCCGACGGCCAATACGTCAACCCCGTTAGCGTCGACGAATTCCGCATTGCCGTGGCAGAGACCTACGATGTGATTGTCGAGCCTGCAACCGAGCAGGCTTACACGATCTTCGCCCAATCGATGGACCGCACAGGGTACGCCCGTGGCACGCTAGCGGTTGCCGAAGGGCTGAGCGCTCCTGTTCCAGAAACCGATCCTCGACCGCTAATCACCATGGACGATATGGGGATGGATCACGGCAGTATGGGCGGTATGGCGGGCATGGACCATGGCGGCGGCATGCAGGGCGACATGGGTGCGATGGACCATAGCAACATGTCCGGTATGAACCACGGTGACATGCAGGGAATGGGCGGCATGGGCGCAATGTCCGGAATGGATCACAGCAAAATGGCTGGGATGTCAGGGATGGACCACTCTGGGATGGCGGGTATGAGCGGAGGTATGCAATCGCACCCGCCCTCAGAGTCCAATAACCCACTGGTGGATATGCAGACCATGAGCCCGACTCATAGGCTAAACGATCCCGGTATTGGCTTACGAGACAACGGCCGCCGAGTCCTGACCTATGGCGACTTGAGAAGCACTTTCCCCGATCCGGACGGCCGTGAGCCCAGTCGGACGATCGAACTCCATCTCACCGGCCACATGGAGAAGTTCTCCTGGTCATTTGACGGCATAGAGTTCTCTGATTCGGAGCCCCTGCGGCTCAAATATGGCGAGCGGGTACGCATCACTTTGGTCAACGACACCATGATGACCCATCCGATTCATCTGCATGGTATGTGGAGCGATCTTGAGGATGAGAATGGAAAGTTCATGGTTCGCAAGCACACGATCGACATGCCTCCAGGTTCGAAGCGCAGCTACCGCGTGACAGCCGATGCACTCGGGCGTTGGGCTTATCACTGTCACCTACTGCTTCACATGGAAATGGGCATGTTTCGTGAAGTCCGAGTGGACGAGTAAGAGGAACTTTATATGGGAAATTTTATGAAGCGTAAAACTCTTATCGGCAGCGCGTTAATGTTCAGTCTGCTGGGCGTAATGAATATATCAGCTGCGTTTGCAGAGCAAACGCATGATCAGCACAAGCAACCATCGGCTTCGTCGCAAAATTCAGGCAACAAGCCGGCATCTCAGACACAAGGCTCCTCTAACTCAGAAATGGACCACGGCGACATGGGTCATGGCTCGATGGACCATGGTGAAATGGACCATGGCAAGATGGATCATGACCCGAAGGCTACTGGTACTGAGGTGGATTCGCACCATGACCACTAGATCTTCTCGCTTTGCTCTTATTGCGCTCGGAGTTTCGTTGAGCGCAGCGGCTGGACGGATAGCCAACGCCGCCGAGATGATGGATCACTCGATGCATCAAACCCCTCCTATTCCGGCAGCTCAAGCCCCTGCATCTTCTGCCAAGCCCGCGGCAATGAATCATGGCTCCGGTGGGCAAATGGACCATTCTGCAATGGGTCATGGTGCGATGGACCATAGCAAGATGAACCATGGCCAAATGAAGCATGACGATACGCTCGAAATGCCCGGCATGGTTCATCCCTCGTTCATTCCAGTATTGACCGATGCGGATAGAGAAGCGGCTTTCCCTGGTCTTCAAGGTCATACGGTCCATGACAAGTATCTGGCCTGGTTCCTTCTGCTAGATCAACTTGAGTACCAGGACGCAAATGAAGGTAGCACCCTCAGTTGGGAAGCTACTGCCTGGGTTGGTGGCGATATCAATCGGTTCTGGTTTCGCTCGGAAGGTGAGCGAACGAATGGCGTTACTGAAGACGCGGAAATTCAGGCGCTTTACGGGCGTGCAATCAGTCCCTGGTGGGATGTAGTAGCAGGTGTTCGCCAGGACTTTAAGCCCGAGTCGCCGCAGACGTGGGCGGCTTTAGGCGTCCAGGGGATGGCGCTGTATGGGTTTGAGGCGGAAGCCACCGCCTTCGTCGGTGAAGGTGGGCAGACAGCAGCACGTTTTGAAGGCGAGTACGACATTCTCCTAACTAACCGGCTCATCCTCCAACCGACTGCCGAGCTCAATTTCTATGGCAAGGACGATCCTGCACGCGGAGTGGGCGCTGGTCTAGTAAATACAGAGGTGGGGCTCCGCCTCCGATACGAAATCGTTCGTGAGTTCGCACCGTACATCGGCGTCACGTGGAGCCGGGCATACGGTAATACCGCTGATATGGCGAGAGATGAGGGCGAAGACCTAGATGAGGCGCGGTTCGTTGCTGGCATCAGGCTTTGGTTTTAAGGACCTTCGATGAAAAGAATAATTATTAGCTTCGCTGCCTTCTGTGCTCTGGGCCTGTTGGTAGTGGCCGGAGTTGTTTTCTCAGGACTGATTAGCGTTGCCGCGGATGATCCTCATACGGGAGTCGTGCACGCATTCCTGGAAACTGCTCGCAATCGCTCGATTGAGGTTCGTTCCGAAGACATAGTCGTGCCATCTCTCGACGATGAAGACCAAATCCGCGCCGGGGCGGGGAACTACGACTCGATGTGTGTGGGTTGTCATTTGGCGCCAGGCATGGCTGAGACCGAGCTAAGCAATGGCCTTTATCCCGCACCACCCAGCCTGGCTGAAGCGGGGCTATACGGTGACCCAGCAAAAACATTTTGGGTCATCAAGCATGGCATCAAGGCCACTGGGATGCCTGCGTGGGGTGAAAGCATGGCTGACCCGTACATCTGGGGAATGGTGGCTTTTCTGCAGAAGCTTCCTGAGTTAGATGAAGGAGCGTATCGAGCACTCGTTGCGTCTAGCGGTGGTCACCAGCATGGTGGTGGGGAGACCCCAGCTGGGCACGGTCAACAACATGGTGAGGTGGCCTTGGACGACCACCATCAGGGCGACAGTGGCGACTCGGATCACCATGGCTCTAGCAGCTCAAGTGATGCAGCCGGCCAATCAAACTTTGGTCACCATGGTAATAATGAAAGCGATGACCATCATGCGTCAGAGGAGCCCCAGGCGGTTAAACACAGCAATGGCAATGGCGGTGACAACGCCGATGCGGAAGGCAAATCTCCTTCAAAAAACCATGTACACGCAGACGGGAAGCAACACGACCACTAACATCCGGTATGTCTGTACCTAAGCGGTTCTGACCAGGCTCTTAGAAAGACGCCTCGGCACAAGCAAAGGGGGTCGGTCTTAGGCCATCCTAATTCGACGCAACGGTACCGGAGGGCTTTTCACAACCATTAGGCCGCAGGTCTAGTGACTCTCATAGTTAAGGGCTTTCGCTCCGGCCGTTCCCCATTGGATGCTCCCAGTCGTGGCGACCGGGAGCTCCCCATACCCCACCGGTTATCTAGAACAGACTAGCGAAGCCGGCTAAGCCATCGGAAGTTTGGCTCATCGTCTCCAACTGTCACCGCATACATCATATTCGGTACCGTTGCGCACCTTACAGCATTGTAATGAAGTTGGTCGAAACGGGCTCGGTAGGAGCGTGTCGTAATTCAGTGCCTGCTAATACGCTTATGAGGTATTTGGCTAGTAGGCACCGACGACATACCACTATCGAACCCTGGAGAACGCAATGACAAACTCAATGTTCGCTTCCTGTATCCAAGCTTGTTCGAACTGTGCCCTAGTGTGCGAAACGTGCGCCTCTGCTTGCCTGCGTGAGGATGACGTAAAAATGATGGCTCGCTGCATCGAGTTGGACCGTGACTGCGCAGACATTTGTAGGTTGGCCGCCACACTGATGAGCCGTGAAAGTGAGTACGCCAAGGAGTTCTGTGCCCTTTGCGCCAAGATCTGCCGCGCATGCGGTGAGGAATGCGCGAAACATCAGATGGATCACTGCCAAGAGTGTGCCAAAGCGTGCATGAAGTGCGCTGAAGAATGCGAGCGCATGGCTGCGTAACAATCTCGACTTGCTGCTCTGGCAAAGCTCATATCTCGTTGCCAGAGCCGCTTCGCCGGATTGACCGTTATATCCCAGCATGTGCAGAAGCTCAGCCAGCTGACTTGCTAGCAGAAAAGCCTAGATATCCGCTGGCCTAGCTCACCCAAACCTGCGCGCGGTCGCAACACCGTAACGCTTTTTTCTCTTGCCGCAAAGTAACCGATACTACAGTGCTGGGGACTAGATCTATGGAGCATCAAGGAGAATATCTACGCCAAGGCGCCACGTCGTCCGATATGGGTATGGATGCGCATATGCAGATGATGGAGCGACGCCATCTCGCGACGCTGTGGTGCCACTTCGTCAATGTATTGCTCGGCTTTTGGGTGCTGAGTGCGCCCTTCATCTTCGGCTACATGAACGTAGCGCCGGGTGACCTTGATCTGCCACGCCTGGCAGCCGAACGTAATTTGCCTGAAGTCGCCACCCGCGCGTTGCTGATGACCTGGAACGACGTCATCAGCGGCGCGTTGATCGTGTTGTTCGCCATCCTCTCGCTCAAACGGATTAGCTGGGCGCAATGGGCCAACACGGTCATGGGATTGTGGTTGATGTTCGCGCCGCTGCTGTTCTGGACTCCATCCCCGGCGAGCTACGGCAATGCCTTGCTGGTCGGTGGGCTGGTGATCGCCTTCTCTACTCTGGTGCCGATGATGCCCGGCATGAGCATGCAGGGCATGATGCAAAAGGCTGCAGTGCCGCCGGGCTGGGATTACAACCCTTCGACTTGGCTGCAACGCCTGCCAATAGCCATCCTCGCCGTGATCGGCATTCTGCTCGCGCGTTATCTGGCCGCTTATCAGCTTGGCCATACCTCGAACGCCTGGGATCCCTTTTTCGGCACCGAACCTAACGGCACCGAGACCATCATTACCTCGGACATGTCGCGCGCCTGGCCGGTATCCGATGCAGGGATCGGTGTGATGGCCTATATGATCGAGCTGCTCATGGCGGTTATGGGCGATGCCCGGCGCTGGCGCACCATGCCGTGGATGGTCGCAGCGTTCGGCGTGGTGGTCGTGCCCCTTGGCGCGGTGAGTATCTTCTTCATCATCGCCCAGCCGATTTTCATCGACACCTGGTGCACGCTGTGCCTGGTTCAGGCCTTGGCCATGCTGGTGATGATGCCTTACGCACTGGATGAGCTGGTCGCCATGGGGCAGTTTCTGAAAGACGCGCGACGTCGCGGCAAGCCGTTCTGGAAGACCTTTTTCATGGGCGATGCAATGGAAGGCGCCCGCGAGGACAACACGCCGGAGTTCGACGGCAGCCTCTCCTCAATGACCCTCAAAGGCCTTCGCGGAGTAAACCTGCCCTGGGGGCTCGCGCTGCTGTGCATTCTAGGCGTCTGGCTGATGTCGACCCGGTTGATCTTCGGCACCGAGGGTGCCATGGCCAACAGCGATCATCTGATGGGCTCGCTGCTGATCACCGTCTCGGTGCTGGCCTTTGCAGAAGTAGCTCGCCCGCTGCGGTTTCTGAATCTTCCCATCGGCGCCTGGTTGATCGCCGCGCCCTCGTTCCTCGACGGGGCAGGATTCGCCGCCACGATCGGCAGCCTGATCGCTGGTCTGCTGGTAATAGTGCTGAGCCTTCCGAAGGGGGTGATTAACCACCGTTATGCCGGCTGGAACGCGCTGTTGCGCTAAGCCAATGCAATCCAACCAGCACAGGAGTCGAACATGACCGACCGCGCAAAAACCGCCGTGATTTGTGGCGGGACCGCAGGCATAGGAAGAGCGACAGCTCATGCGTTCGCGCAAGCTGGCTTTCGCATCGCAGTGATCGCCCGCGGCGAAGAGGGGTTAGCCGATACCCGTGCTGAACTGGAGGAAAAGGGCACCATGACGCTGGCGATTTCAGCGGATGTGGCCGACGCCGAGGCGGTCGATAAGGCAGCCGAGCGTATCGAGGCGGAGCTGGGTCCGATCGAGATATGGGTCAACGCCGCGATGGCTACGGTGTTCGGCCCGGTCAACAAAACCAGCGCGGCGGAATACAAGCGGGTGACCGAGGTGACCTATCTCGGTTTCGTTCACGGCACGCTGGCAGCGCTGCGCTATATGGAGTCGCGCAACCGAGGCACCATCGTCCAGGTGGGCTCGGCCCTCTCCTATCGCGCGATTCCCTTGCAATCGGCCTACTGCGCCGCCAAGTTCGCCATCCGCGGGTTTACCGACTCGCTGCGCTGCGAGCTGATCCATACCAACAGCCGCGTACGGCTGACCATGGTGCAGCTGCCGGCACACAACACGCCGCAGTTCGACTGGTCGCGCAACAAGATGCAAAAGCGTCCGCAGCCAGTCCCTCCTATCCATACGCCAGAGGTCGCCGCGCGCGCCATCCTCCGTGCAGCGACCGACGCACCCCGCGAACTTTGGCTGGGGCGCGCCTCGTTCCAGGCCATCATTGGCAATATGTTCATGCCCGGCCTGCTTGATCGGATGATGGCCAAGCAGGCCTGGAACGGGCAGATGACCGACGAACCGGCTAGCGATGAACAGCCGGACAACTTGTTCCAGCCGGTAGTTGGGCTGCATCGCCTCGAAGGGCGCTTCGGCGACCAGACAAAAGGAAAGGCACTGGGCCTAAGCTCCGAAACCGTGGGCAAGCTGGCTGCGGGTGCCTTGGCGTTGGTAATGGTGTTTGGCGTAGCGGTAGTTGTTGCTATTGCCAGCTAGCCGGGTCGCATCAATTGGATCAGGCAAAAGCGCCCGTTGAACGCGGGCACGTTAATCAAAAGAACCGAGGCTCAGTGCGGCATTGATCAAACCCACATGAGAAAAGGCCTGCGGTATGTTGCCTAGATGCTGGCCGCTTCGGGTGTCGAACTCCTCAGCGAACAGGCCGTGCTCACCCTTGCGTTGCAGCAGCTGTTCGAAAAATTCCTTTGCCTCTCGAGGCCGGCCGGTTTGCACTAATGCCTCGACGAGCCAAAAGCTGCATATGAAGAAGGCGCCTTCTCGGCCCT
>Ga0208814_1001269_pt1 | contig 12144 bp, 7 predicted proteins | sample MalvirAntarct_55_FD_184253 | JGI IMG/M metagenome (GOLD analysis project Ga0208814, IMG submission 184253) | Marine viral communities from the Global Malaspina Expedition - Malaspina viral metaG Antarct_55 (SPAdes) (version 2) | ecosystem: Environmental > Aquatic > Marine > Oceanic | place: South...
TTATGCCGCAAACTCGGTACAGCAACAGCAATTTTTTGAAGCGATTAGCGCTCTTTGTGGTAAAGCTTTTGCCGGTAAGATCACTGCTGGTGGCAGTGAAGGAGATGGCTTTAGTGGCAAACCATTAATTATGCATGTAAGAGAATGCACCGATCACCAGTTACGTATTCCATTTCATGTTGGTGATGATCACTCTCGCACTTGGGTGATAACTCAAACCGATACCGGATTGCGCTTAAAGCATGATCATCGCCATAAAGATGGCAGCGATGACAAAGTGACTATGTATGGTGGAGAGACTCGTGATACTGGCACAGCCAACTTGCAAACGTTTCCAGTAGACGATGAATCTATTGCCAACTTTAAGCAACATGGCTTAACGAAATCGGTCACTAACGAGTGGCAAATGATGATTGAAGCCAATACTTTTACTTATCGGTTAACCAGGGAAAATCGCGACTTTAAAGTTGAGTTTGATTTATCTCAACCAGTTACATTACCGCCAGCCCCTTGGGGATATAAATAGGTTTTTGGTAGGTTTATCGGTTTTGCATGGCCTGCGGCCACTAGCGTTGTGGTGCTTCGCCCACACCAGAGTAAGTTAGTAGGTTGTCTTCTTACGCAGGCTAATTTAATCGTCATCCCGGTAATGTTCGTGAGCCGGGATCCAGGTTTGTACTTATGGCCTGCGGCCACTAACGTCGTGGCACTTCACCCACACCAGAGCAAATGGGTAAAGCGCTTATCCCCCTTTGCAAACCCTCAGCGTTCCGGCAACATTTTCTGAACAGATAAAAGGTCGCAACGGAAACTAATCTAGCTTTTGGCCTCGTTTGAATCCTGCTTCGGCCCATCTTGTAATAAGGAGTGAAAATGCTAACGCTTCCGATGGTACATCCTGTACCGCGAAAGCTAGCCTGACGTCCTGTCAGGTTCACGCATTCTTTTATAAAGAGTCTTCAACGTCCTCAAGTTCAGAGTAGAATCGGTCCATTTCCAAACCAAAAAACTAACTTATTTTTGCCCCAAACCTTCTTAGAGTTATTACTCACAGCATTCGTATTCAGCTGTGTTTGACCCAATTTATCTAATGCTTCATTATGTGATTAGTTTACTATTTTCGATCCATCTGTGAACTAGATATATGGGTGCAGGTCAGTGGCTCGATTCAGACACAATAATAGCGGTTAATATGAGACTTTATTCTGTATCTACACTAGCTGTTTTCCTCTAAATGATGCTGAATGGCTAACTGATGGAGACGCATTGTTCTTCGATCTACACGGCGAACCAGAAGGAGATACAACTGGATATTACGAGAGTTATGTTATTGCCACGTCTGATGAGATGAAAGGGAGTTTTACCGCCCCCTTTGCAGGATCTCATGGCTGGTATTGGAAAAATAAGTCTACCACCCCTGTAACCATTAAATTACTGGTTAAAGGTCAATATAAAGTGATTGGTTTAAAATCATAAGGACAAGTAAATGAGATATTTAATTTTAATTTTAGTGATCTGTAGCGCTCTTGTCAGTAGTGATTCATTTGCACATGTAGATAGAATGAAAAGTATGGATCATTCAAGACATAGTCATATGAACGATGAAAAGGTCAAGGGTATTACAATAACAACAATACAGAAATTGACATTTAAAGACTTAGGATATGAAGTGGGCAAATTGCCTTCATCGTGGGAAAGCATAAGCACTGCCGATGTGAACATTGTAAGCACCCATGGGGGAAGCTATGTAGTGAGTGCGACTAATTCACAAACAAAAAAGACAATATTTTTTAAAATTGAAGACGATGGCGAGGTTGTTGCTATATCAGAGAGTAATGGCTTTAAATAAGCGGTAAGTAATGTAATAGTGATTGCCAAACGACTACTTCTAATTGAAGTAGTCGCAACCATTGTTCTTACTAAGTCAGGATAAGAACAAGGCGTCTAAAGGCGGCACTATCTACTTAGAAGCCTGTTGGTCATAATGGCAATTGATAACACCATCATCCTAATTGTTTACTACTACACATTATGAGAGCTTGAGTTAGTTAACTTGAAATGGTCGCATAATCATGTGAATCGCTTGGGTAATGGTGTCCCAGTGTTCATTTATTATGGAAGTTAAATAATGTTCGAAACTAGTCATAAAGATCGCTACTAACTGAAAAGGTAACTATTCACCCACAAGGTCTTGACACATAAAATTATGTGACCGGGTTAACTTGATCCCACATTTAATTTGAGTGATCTTTTTTCGGTGGTAATCATGAAGGTATGAATAAGAAAACATTACCTCCGCCGCCAGATTTCGATTCTCCTGAAGAAGCGAAAGATATTATCCATTATTTATGGAACAAGCTGGCTGAACTTGAAGACCGACTCAATCAAAATAGTCGCAACTCTTCTGTGCCATCATCTCAGCAGCCATTGCATAATAAAGCTAAGAATACTTCGCCTACCAGGAAAAAATCTGGAAAAAAGCAAGGCGCTCAACCAGGGCATAAAGGGCATCGCCGACTGCTTCATCCTATTGAAGACAGTGCCTCGGTTGAGCAGTACTTACCAGAGAAAACATGCCACTGCGGTGGTTGTGTTGTTCCCAATCGCAAACCTTACAAACGACATCAAATCTTCGATTTGCCTGATATTTCGTACACACTAGTTGAGCATCAAGTCTTCAAGGGTGAGTGTTTATGGTGTGGTGATAAGTATCAAGCGGAGCTTCCAGAGTATGTGCCTGATGTTCAGATGGGGCCAAATCTACATAGTTTTATCGCCATTCAAGCAACGCAGCATCATCAAAGCATAGGTAAAATACAATCCATGCTGAAAGACGTCTTCCAACTCACCTTCTCTACAGGCGCAATCTCTGCGGCCCAAGGGCGAGTCACTGAATACTTAGCGGATACCCATACACAAATCCATGAGACGGTAAAAGCGTCTCAACTACTCATGGCGGATGAAACCTCACATCAACGCAATAATGATAAACGTTGGATGTGGGCTGTACTGAGTAATGATGTTGCCTTTTTCCAAATTAACAGCGGCAGAAACCAACATGCCGCCAAGCGACTACTTGGTGAGGCAGTCTCACACCTTTTGGTCACTGACCAATACTCAGCCTATAAATATATAGATGAATCTAAGCGGCAGTTATGCTGGGCTCATATATTAAGGAACGTTATCGCTATCGAAGAGAGCGTTTGTCCTGAAAACCAAAAAATCGGAGAAAAACTCGCGTTAATCGCTCACAGTGTATTCAGGTGTCACCATCGATATATCGAGGGACATATTACCGAAAACCACTATTACCGTCGACTCAGGCGGTTAAGAAAGAGTTGGCATCATTGGCTCAAACTGGGCAGCTATCAATGTTCGAAACGATATCGAGGCCGGTGTCGAAACCTTCTCGCTGATGACGCTATGCTCTGGCGTTTTATGGATGACTCCGAATGCCCATTGACGAACAATGCCGCAGAGCGAGTTCTGCGTAATTATATATTGATGAGAAAGTGTTGTTACGTGACTCGTTCATATCGAGGCGACCTGTTCCGAGAGCGTATGTTCTCACTGATAGAAACCGCAAAACTTCAGAAAATCTCAGCTTATAAGTGGCTACGTGAAATCGTCGAGCATCATATGCTCAAAGAGGATTATCAGACGCCGGTGTTCTTAGTGTAAACCGACGTCAATAGCTCGTGGGTGAATAGTTACCTGAAAAGTTAGAAACTAATAAAAAGCGACCGACTCATTGAGTGGTCGCTTTTTTTGCCCAGCGAAGCTGGCAAACCCGCTAGGCTGAAAGATGCCCAGATCAACCCTACTGAGGGGAAGATAATCGCAAAGGCGTTGTTGGTCAACGACAGGGTCTGAAGGAAGCCATAGGAAGTTAACAGTACACAACGCAAGTGAACCTGCTTCGGCAGTTGAGGTGGGTAAGCGTGCAAAATAACGCAAAGTCCTATACTCAGCCAGACCTAAGCTGTGTTTGAGGGTGGCATTGTTAACAGGGAGTCAGTGCAGTAACTGGGGAAGCCTGGCACTGAATCCGGATATAGACCGGAGACATTGAGTCAAGGCGAAAGCCAAGATCAATTTTAGTGTGTGGTGGCAGATGACCCCGTAGTAGTAGTGAGTTAAGCTTGGCCTGTGAAAGCCTGTAATGGTGTGGAGGACAAAAACAAGCTGACCATCAACAATGCGTTTTATGGAACGTTAACGGTCAAAAGCAGTTAAACGTTGCGAAGGGGTGAAGTACATTTTAAGTCTGTGATGAGCAGATGTTTTTTTTAGTGGTACCCAAACCGACTTGCTATCGGGGTATTCCTGCTTGGTTGATTATGGAAATAATCAACTGAAATGAGAAACCGTACAAGGGAGTAGCTTTGACAAACTTTAGTAAATTACCTGAGCTTCGGATAAGAAATTAGCTCCCCAAAGGAACTAAATGCTCGTTCCTTGATCCGATCATTCGACCAAGAGTTATTAGAAAAAGAAACGAGCATGAATAAATTAGTGAAACCTACTGTGATTTCGAGCGAAACTGGCAGAAATCCAGATCAATACAAAGAAGCTGTTTAACGACTTAAGCGACAACAGTCTTTAAAAATACAGTTTAGTTTAATTGACGAAATCAATAAGAAATGTTCTACTTTAACTTTGTGCATCTGATGGTTATTTCTTTGAAAAATAAGTTTCTAAATTTAATATTAGCGATTGCGATTGTAATACAATCGTTTGTAGCTATTGCAAATTCACAAGAAACGCATACATTAGATGTACAACATATCCAAACCGAACATTCTCACGAATATGATAGCCAAATAGTTGATAACGAATTACCAATAGAAGGTGAACATAGTGTTGAGGACTGTCATCACTGTGGACATTGTCATGGGTTTCATTCTCAATGTTTGACTCAAACTAAACCTAGTATTGATCACAATATACTAGTAACTCATCAATACCTATATTCATATCAATATGCTAATGCATACTCTGATAACCCAATAATCCCTCCTATAAGTTAACTCTATTTGAATAGCTCATTTTAGCTGAGCATCTTTATATTCTTGTCTACTTACGATTTTACTGTCGTCAGTTAACACTACCAAAATAAATATGAGTTTAATTTATGAAAATATTTTTTAAAAAAAGTATTTGCGCCATGCTATGCGTCGGTATGTTTTTAGCTATGTTAATCAATATACAAAGAGCAAATGCACAACCAACATCGACGTCTTGGCTGTCAATGCAAATAAACAAACATCCAAATATTATTGCTGCCAAAGAAGAAATGAATGCTGTTTTTTCAAATGCGGAAGGGAACAAGCAACCGCTTTATAATCCTGAACTAGAGACTGGTTATGAGCGAGAAGGTGACGCTAATAATTATTCCATTGGCATTAATCAAACGATTGATTGGTGGGATAAACGAGAAACAAAAGAGCAACAAGCTAACTTTAGCTTAACTCAAGCAAGCAAACACTTTGACTTTCTTGTTCAAGAAAAGACAGCGCAAGCTTTACAAGCGTTAATTACTTGGCAAGCAGCTAAAAAGCAAGCTTTTATAGCTCAAGAACAAGAAAAGCAGTTGGAAACCATACTTGATTTAGTTAAGGATCGTCAAAAAGCAGGTGATCTTGGACAAGTAGATGCTGAACTTACTTTTTTAAGTTTATCTCAAATGTTGAATGTTACCGCAAAAGCACAAGTTCAATTAAAACAAGCTGAAGCTCAAGTCAAGGAGCTACTGCAGGATTGGACGCCGGATAAAGAGGTTTTACCTGCGCAAGGTTTGACTATCAGCAATTATCAATTATCACCTCAATGGCTTCAACAACATCCTTTAGTTCTAGAGGCAAAAGCGCAGTGGCAAATAGCTAAAAGTAATGCTCAACTGTCAATGTTGGAGGCTAAAGCGGACCCTACTATCGGTATAAATGCAGGTAAAAATGCAGGAGACAATGTGCTTGGAGTAACGCTTTCAATGCCTCTGAACATTCGCAACAATTTTTCAGCACAAGCAAGAGCTGCGAATCAACAAGCATTAGCTGCCGAAGCAAATTTTCTCTCCATTATGCGCAAACAACGGTTTTCTATTCAATCAAGTATCGACACCTTGCTCACTTATCAAAAAAACTATCAACGTTGGCAACAATTGATGGATGGAAGAGGTAAACGTAGTGGCGACTTGCTGCAAAAGCAATGGCAAAGCGGTGATGTGAGCACTACCGAGTATTTACTCGCTTTACAACAGCGTGCTGAAGGTCTTAAAGCGGGCATAGACTTACAAAGTCAATTTCAATTAAGCCAAATAGATTGGCTATTACAAGTGGGGCAAATTAAGACTGTGCTCCAACAATTATCTCAGCCTTGATCATTAAATGTAATTTGAATAATTAATAGTCAATGAACCAATTTTGGAAAAAACATATGAATAAGCAAATTAAATTAATAACGCTGGCCGTACTTTTTTGTGGAATAACAACCATAACTACTGCGACATTTGCAAATGTTCAATCATCTGAAAAAAACGAAAAGCATGTTGAAGAAAAAGATGATGGACATGGACATGAAGCTAAAAATGAGGAGGAAGAAGGTGCGGGAGTTAAACTTTCAAAGGGGCAATTAACTTTAGCTGAAATTAACATAACCGTACTAGAGCCTCAGACGATGGCTTACAGTATTTATGCTCAAGGGGAGATAAAGGCTAATGATTATACCAGTTATTTAGTCTCGCCAAGAGTAGATTCAGTGATACTAAAACGCCATGTTGCTTTAGGTGATCATGTTGAAATCAATCAACCGTTAGTCACCCTATTTAGTGAGTCAATGGCTGAAGCTCAAGCCAGCTATAGGCTCGCTGATTCAGAATGGAAAAGGGTTCAAAAACTTGGTCGAAAAGCGGTAGGTGAGAAACGCTTTATAGAAGCTCAGACCGATTTTGAGGCTGACTTAGGACGATTATATGCGTTTGGCTTATCTACTGACGCTATTATCTCTTTGACTACCAACACTAAAAAACTGGGGCAATACACTCTAAACGCTGAGACTTCTGGCGCGGTATTATCTGATAATTTTCGTCAAGGCCAACGCATAGAATCGGGCGGTACTTTATTTGAGTTGGCTGATGAAGATACGTTATGGGTTGAAGCACGTTTAGCTCCATCAATGGAATTGGACTTACCTGAAAATTCAAAGGCGCAAGTAAATGTAGGTAACAATACATACATAGCTACGATCACTCAAAAAGCTCATACCATAGACCCAGTAACTCGCACACGTATTATACGCTTACAGGTTCAAAATGTCGGTCATAAGCTTCATCCAGGCTTATTTGCGGATGTCTATTTTGCCTTTGAAACGGACAAAAAAGTTCTGACTGTGCCTGAAGAAGCATTAATGCGTGGTAGTGATGGTGATTGGATGGTGTTTGTTGAAGAAAATGGCGAATTTAAAGGTGTCGAAGTTGAATTGGGACGACAACTGGGAAAATCACGTGAAATTTTTGGTTTGCCATCAGGTACTAAAGTCGTTACAACTGGCGCTTTTTATGTTGCCGCGGAAATTGCCAAAGGCAGTTTTGATGCTCATAACCATTAATTAACTGATAATTGGAGAACTAACACATGTTAAATCGTTTGATTGACTGGTCTGTCGCTAACCGATTATTGGTGATTCTTGCCTTGATTGCGTTCACGGTTTCGGCCTTTTTTATTATTCCTCGTTTGAATTTGGATGCATTTCCAGATGTTACCAACGTACAAGTGGCAATTAATACTGAGGCGCCTGGTTTGGCTTCGGAAGAAGTAGAACAACTCATAACCTTTCCAATAGAAGCCGTAATGTATGCATTACCTGATGTTGAAGAAGTACGCTCTATTTCTAAAACAGGCTTGTCTGGTATTACGGTTGTTTTCAAAGAAGGCACCGATATTTATTTTGCTCGTCAATTGGTTTTTGAACGATTGCAATCAGCAAAAGAATTGATCCCTGAAGGGGTTGGTACACCTGAAATTGGCCCAAACACTTCTGGTTTGGGGCAAGTATATCAATATTTATTGCTCGCTGATGAAGACTCGGGGTATGACAGCATGTCACTTCGAAGCCTTAACGATTGGGTGGTTAAATTACTCTTAATGCCAGTAGATGGCGTTACAGATGTTTTAGCATTCGGCGGAAATGTTAAACAATACCAAGTAAATATTAATCCTTCTCGTTTGCTTGCTTACCAATTAACTCAACAAGATATCGCTAATGCATTAGAAGATAATAATGACAATGCGGGAGGCTGGTATATGGATAGAGGCCAAGAGCAACTTATTATTCGAGGTGTTGGTTGGTTAAGTAGTGATGAAAAAGGTATTGAAGAACTAAAACAAATCCCTGTTAAAACAATTGAAGGTACTGTTGTTTATCTTGCTGATGTGGCCACTGTTGAATTTGGTAGCGAAATTAGACAAGGCGCTGTCACCATGACTAAAAGAGAAGGAGTTAACGGCAGTAAGTTTTTGGGTGAAGTTGTATCAGGTATTGTTTTAAAACGTATGGGCGCAAATACCAAAGTTGCCATTGATGGCATAAAAGATAGAATACCGCTCATTCAACAAGCCCTGCCAAAAGGTGTCACGTTTGAACCTATTTATGACCAAGCTGACCTAATTGAAAAAGCGGTTAGTACGGTTTCAAAAGCATTGATTGAGGCTTTTGTCTTTATTGTTATCGTGTTAGTACTTTTCTTACTGAATGTACGCGCTGTTTTATTGGTACTTATTTCTATTCCGCTTTCTGTTGGTATGGCGTTAACGGTAATGGCCTACAATGGCTTGTCTGCGAACTTAATGTCACTGGGTGGTTTAGCTGTTGCTATAGGGATGATGGTCGATGGTGCGGTGGTGATGATGGAAAATATTTTCAAACATCTTAGTCAACCCGATCGTCGTCATGAGCATGAAGGAACACACGACAGTGAAAATCCTTTTGATGTAGAAAAAGATACCTCTGTTGGTTTACGTATACAAATTGCCGCTAGAGAAGTAGCTAAGCCAGTATTTTTTGCCGTCACGATTATTATGGTAGTGTTTGCCCCTTTATTTAGCTTAGAAGGTGTCGAAGGTAAACTATTTCAACCGATGGCAATCAGTATCATGATTGCGATGGCCGCGTCCTTAGCCGTATCACTTATTGTCGTACCCGCGTTAGCCAGTTACTTCTTTCAAAAAGGCTTTAAAGCCAGAACCAGCCCTTTAGTTAGTGTACTGGAGAAACTTTACCGCAGTAGTTTAACAAAAGCGATGAATGCCAAAAAAGTTATTCTTCTGGGAGCTGGAGCTTTGCTTGTAGGTGCTTTATTTTTAGTACCGCATTTAGGCACTGAATTTGTACCTGAACTTGAAGAAGGCACTATTAATTTACGTGCAACAATGGCTCCATCAACCAGTTTAGCGACAGCGCTTTCAGTTGCCCCTAAACTGGAAAAATTATTACTGGAATTTCCTGAAGTTACCTACGCAGCCAGTCGTATTGGTCGAGCGGAAATTGGTGGCGATCCTGAGCCAGTGAGTAATATTGAGATCTATATTGGTCTCAAGCCTACCGCAGAGTGGACGAGCGCAAAAACACGCCATGAACTACAGGGCTTGATGGAAGAAAAGCTTGAGCAATTCCCTGGTTTATTACTGAATTTTTCTCAACCTATTGCAACCCGTGTCGATGAATTACTTTCCGGAGTTAAAGCACAGTTGGCAATAAAACTATTCGGTCCAGATCTCGATATCCTGGCTCAGCAAGGTCAGGCTATTGTTAATGCCATTCAAGGGGTTGATGGTGCGAGGGATGTTGCTATGGAGCCAATAGAAGGAGAATCTCAGTTAGTCGTCAGACCAAACCGTCGTCAATTGTCTCGATATGGTTTATCGATTGGTGATGTCATGAGGTTAGTGCGAAATGGTATTGGTGGTCAGGAAGCAGGACAGGTCATTAATGGTAATGAACGTTATGATATTTATCTGCGGATAGACAAAGCGTTTAGAGATCAGCAACAAACTATTGCTGATTTACGACTACAAGCCCCAACAGGTGCATGGGTACGACTAGGTGATGTTGCAGATATTGCCATTGAATCAGGCCCTCCTCAGGTTCGCCGAGATGATGTTCAGCGACGCGTCGTTATTCAAGCCAACGTACAAGGTCGAGACATGGGTGGTGTGGTAAAAGATATTCGAGCAGCAATTGCAAGTAAGGTTGATTTACCTCCCGGTTATTCCGTTGATATCGGTGGGCAATTTGAAAACCAACAACGAGCACAGCAACGACTAGCTATTGTTGTGCCACTTTCTATTGGCATTATTGCGTTGTTATTATATTTTGCTTTTACCAGTGTGGGTCAAGCCATGCTCATTCTCGTTAATTTACCTTTAGCCATGATTGGTGGCATAGTTGCCTTGTATATTTCCGGTCAATACCTATCTGTACCAAGTTCAATTGGTTTTATTACTTTATTTGGTGTCGCTGTTCTAAATGGTGTGGTGATGGTTGAAGCGATTAATCTGCGCATTGAAACAGGTACGGAAAGTATTGCTCAAGCCGTTTACGAAGGTGCTATATCAAGACTTCGCCCAGTATTAATGACGGCTATTATTGCCGCCCTCGGTCTGATACCCATGATCATGTCAAATGGTGTTGGTTCTGAAATACAACGACCATTAGCTACAGTCATTGTGGGTGGATTGGTCACTGCGACGTTCCTTACTTTATTTGTTCTTCCCGTACTTTATGCTTGGTTTTCTAAAGGTCGGATTGAAGAAATGAGAAGGTAGTGCTGCTTGGTTAAATAAATATAACTGTTTGCTTTAACTAGATATCCCGTAGGTATTCGCTGCGGGATATCAATTTATAGGAGAAAGTAATGTCCGACAATTCACATCAACACCCAGCTAGCCATGGACACAGTCATATTCCTAAAGATATGTCTTCAAGTCGTATTGGCTGGGCATTTATATTAAATGTTTGTTTTACTATTATCGAATTTATTGGCGGCTGGTTAACCAACAGTACCGCGATAATGGCAGATGCGGTTCACGATTTAGGAGATAGTTTATCCATTGGTCTCGCATGGGGATTAAACAAACTCAGCAAGAAAAGTCGCGATGAAACGTTTAGTTACGGCTACCACCGTTTTTCTTTACTTGGTGCGCTAATTAACGGTGTTGTCTTAATCGCGGGATCGATTTGGGTATTAACCATATCATTTCCTCGATTGATATCGCCAGAAATGCCTGATGCTCAAGGCATGTTGTGGTTAGCGATATTGGGGGTGATTGTTAACGGTTATGCTGCTTTCAAATTAAGTGAAGGGAAAACATTAAACGAACGTGTACTTAATTGGCATTTATTGGAAGATGTCTTAGGTTGGGTAGCCGTATTAATTGTTGCTATCGTCCTAATATATATCGAACTCCCAATACTTGATCCCATACTTTCAATAGGATTTACATTATTTGTTCTTTTTAATGTCTTAAAAAACCTCCGTACTGCAATACGTCTGTTTTTACAAGCAACACCTGAGAAAGCCATTCAAGAAAAAATAAAAATTGAATTATCAACATTGAAGTTTATTGAAGATATTCATCATTTCCATTTGTGGTCCCTTGACGGCGAAAGGCATGTTCTTACAGCTCATTTAGTAGTGAATCATTATTTTGATCAACAAGAATATATGGCAATAAAGCATGAAATATCAACACGACTTAGCCCTTTTTATCTTGAACATACAACACTGGAATTTGAGTTCGTAGACGAAATATGTAGAGATGCCTGGCTTGATTCTCCTTCAGTTGGAAATGAGATTATTACTTATTGCGAAGAGACGCCTCTGAGTTCTGAAAATGAGTATCCCCCTGTGTCAGGATAGTTGTCGCCTCAGTTTTTCATAAAAATAAAACAGGGAGCGGTAAGTTTGTTATGAATGAAGCATTATCCAGAAGAGCATAAGCAAGCCGTCATTAGAAAGCTCCTTGAAAGTGGCTTATCATTAGGCCAATTCGCAAAGCTAGAAAGTATCAACTTATCTACTTTGTATTCATGGCGAGATAAGTATTTAAAAGTAGGTTCTAGTTTGGCAGAGAGTAATAATTTAGATGG
>Ga0208814_1001270_pt1 | contig 12137 bp, 13 predicted proteins | sample MalvirAntarct_55_FD_184253 | JGI IMG/M metagenome (GOLD analysis project Ga0208814, IMG submission 184253) | Marine viral communities from the Global Malaspina Expedition - Malaspina viral metaG Antarct_55 (SPAdes) (version 2) | ecosystem: Environmental > Aquatic > Marine > Oceanic | place...
ATGTATGGACTGCCATAAATCTAATTGTGGGTGCAAAGACACTCAAACTTACTGGGGTTACTAATATGTTAGGCGAAGGGTTATTTATTTTAGCCGTCAGTTTATCAGGAGACTATAAAGACCTTGAGTACATTGGAAACTTCCCAAATTGCATTATTGCCATGAAATACTTTAAAGAAAACTGTTCACGACATAAGGCAGCGAGCTGTACTTTAAAAGAATATACTTTACTACCGCCTGACCATTTAGATGTAAACCCGTTTAAATTTGATATAGGAACTCAACAGAGCTGTGGCTTTATTGGGGTTGACACTAGAACTTTTATAGAGGAAAAATAATGTTACACGAAATGTATGACGGCTTAATGATAATGGATCACTTTGATGATTGTATTATTGGAGTCATAAAAGGAATAGATTCAGAAGACAAAGTTTGTTATAGCTACGATCAAGTAATTGCTAAGCTCATGCTCGATGATGAGATGGAAGAGATAGACGCAATAGAATATTTTGATTACAATATGATAGGTGCATATGTTGGAGAAAATACTCCAGTCTTTTTATTTACTGAGGGCGATTAATGGCAAAACTAACACAGTCAGAACGTAAGTACGAACCAACACATAAACGAACACAGCAAGGGGGTAAGGTACCTAAGACTTCTTCCATGAACAAAAGCTTTAGAGCCGGGTATAAAAAATATAGGGGGCAAGGAAGATGAGTAAGAAATCAAAAGGTATAATAAAAGCAGAAGAAGAAGGGCTTCAATGGACAAAGAAGATGAGAGAAGCGTCGTCAATTGAAGATATTTTGGATGCATATGGGCTATTAAAAGTTTGGAAAGATAGTTCTTTCAATGCACAAAACAAATTAAACAAATTAAGTAAGGACACACAAAAAGAGACCTCTAAATAATGAAGACTCTTATCCATGTTAACCAACATGTTATAAAGTCAAACAGAAAGAACAAGGTAGAAGATCCTGTATTGACTGTTAAGACATACAAAAGCAACACCTATGCACATGAAGTCAATATAAAAGGTGGCTCTAAAGTAGTATATAGCCCGGACAAACCACTATCATGTGGCGCACATGTTTGGATAGAAACCCAATCGGAAGTGGAGATAGTTAGATAGTGGCTGATTTTACATGGAGCTTTTCCTCCCTAAAAGAATATATTAATTGCCCTAAGAAATATCAAGAGGTAAGAATATTAAAGAACTATTCATTCATAGATACACCTCAAACTATTTATGGTAAGGAAGTGCATGAGGCATTAGAACTTTATGTAAGAGACGGCGCACCCCTAGCTAAAAACTATTTACGCTTTAAGAAAATGGTAGACTCTTTAATTGCTATTCCCGGTACTAAATACCCTGAACTTAAGATGGCACTTACTAAAAATTTAGAGAGATGTAATTTTGATGATGAGAACAGATGGGTAAGAGGCATCGCGGATTTAGTTATTGTGGATAAAGATTATGCTTTTGTAATTGATTATAAAACAGGTTCTAATAAATACCCCGATCCAAAACAATTACGTTTGATGGCACTAATGATGTTTAGTTATTTTCCCGAAGTTAATAAAATAAAAGCGGGACTACTTTTTGTAATGAAGAATAGTTTTATAGATGAAACCTATGAAAGAAAGGATATAAAAGATTCTTGGGGTAAGTTTGAGGTACCTTTAAAACGACTAGAAACATCTTATGATAATGATCAGTGGGTACCTAACCCTACTCCTTTATGCGGATGGTGTCCGGTGGACACCTGTGAGTTTCATAAGCCACGCAGATAATGTACAGTCGATCTTGCAAAGTATGTAAGACAAAGTTTGAAACTCTACACCCTAAATATCTTTGTTGTTGTACTGAATGTACAATGATCAATAAAGTAAATAAAAGATATGAAAGAGAAAGCGGAGATTGGACAGCTTACTTTAAACAGTTGTTATCTAAAAAAGAAAATACAGATTTAACCCCTATAAAATTAATTAATATTTTAAATAAACAAAAAGGCAAGTGTATTTTATCCGGAGTTCCTCTTACATGTGAAAAAGTAAGGGGGGTTACTTTTAAGACTAATGCAAGCATTGATCGGATAGTAGCCGGAGGAAAATACCGAACAGGAAATGTGCAGTTGGTGTGTAGAGCTGTTAATTCTTTTCGTAATGATATGACTGTAAATGACTTCATTACTTGGTGTAAAAAAATAACAAACCATACGATTTATCAGCATAAAAAAAATATAAAAGATAGATTTAATAAAAAGAGTTGACAATAATGGTGACATAACGTAATGTGACTTAATTACTGAGAGGATAATTAATGCAACTGATAGAAGACAGAGGTCTTAAAATTTCTATTCCAGAAAGTTTAGTACCTAAGATTAAAGATAATATAGAGAAATGTGTCATCCTAGGAACCAATAACAATTTAACAGATATGTTAATACATTGGGGCGTAGAAGAGATGACTAAACTAAATCAGCTTATTCGTTTTAAAAGCCTATTACCCTCCCCTATAACTCGCGATTATAACTATCCGGGTATTTATAAACCATTCGATCATCAAAAAATAACTTCAGAGTTTTTAAGTATTAATCATAAAGCCTTTTGTTTTAATGAGGCCGGTACTGGCAAAACCTCTTCTATTATTTGGGCGGCTGATTATCTTATGAACTTAAATAAGATTAAAAAAGTATTAGTTATATGTCCTTTATCTATTATGTATTCTGCATGGCAAGGAGATATCTTTAATACTGCTATCCATAGGACAACTGCTGTTGCTTATGGTTCGGCAGATAAAAGACGAAAGCTTATTCATAACAACTATGACTTTACTATTATTAACTTTGATGGGGTAGGCGTGGTGCAAGAAGATATAAAAGAAGCTGACTATGATTTAATAGTTATTGATGAGGCTAATGCTTACAAGTCTGTCTCTACTACTCGATGGAAGACCATTAATAAAATTATAAAACCACACACTATGCTTTGGTTATTAACAGGAACCCCGGCATCTCAATCTCCGGAGGATGCATATGGTTTAGCTCGATTAGTTTGCCCAGATAATGTACCTAAATTTAAGACCGCATGGCGCGACAAGGTTATGCACCAGATTACACGGTTTAAATGGGTACCAAAGAAAGAAGCAAAAGAAGAAGTCTTTAGGGTACTTCAACCCGCTATTCGTTTTGCTAAAAATGATTGTTTAGATTTACCTGATGTAATGTATCAGACTCGTTATGTAGCTCTTACACCACAGGTAGAAAAATACTATGAAGCCTTAAAAAAACAAATGCTTATAGAAACATCAGGCCATCAAGTAACGGCTGTCAACGCAGCGGCTGGCCTTAATAAACTACTGCAAATTTCAGGAGGCGCTGTTTACACAGACAGTAAAGGGGTAATTGAGTTTGATATATCTCCGCGTCTTAATGCTTTAATGGAAACTATTGAACAGACTGAACAGAAACTTTTAATTTTTGTTCCTTATCGTCACACCATTGTAGTAGTTACTAATTTTTTAAAGAAGAATAATTTATCTTATGACGTTATCCATGGTGATGTGAGTGCCAGAAAACGAGCAGATATTATTAATCAGTTTCAAACATCGGACGATCCCCGGATTCTTGTTATTCAACCACAAGCGGCTTCTCATGGAGTGACGCTAACTAGAGCAGACACCGTAGTTTTTTGGTCTCCTGTGATGGGGGTTGAAACTTATCTACAATGTATTGCTAGGATGGATAGGGTAGGACAGAAGAACAAGATGACAGTAGTTCATTTACAGGGATCAGATGTTGAAAAAAGGATGTATAAAGTTCTACAAGGTAAAGTAGACCAACATACAGCGTTAGTTGATTTATATAGAGAGGAGATAGGAATATGATTGAAGTAGATAAATTAGTAGATGCATACATATCTATAAGGAATGAGCGCGATAATATTGCGAGGGAACATGAATTAAAAGACCGCGAATTAGTAGCGCAGTTAGAAAAACTAGAAGTAGTTATGCTTGAACACTGTAATGAAATACAGGCTGATAGCATTAAAACTAAGAAAGGAACTATTATTAAAAACTTAAAAGAGAATTATGTTTGCGGTGATTGGGATAATTTTAAGCAGTATATTCTTGAGAACCAAGCGTTGGAGCTACTTCAACAACGCATTAGTCAAACAAACTTTAAAGAGTTTTTAAGTACAAGAGAGGACGAAGGATTGCCCCCAGGTATTAGTACGTTAAGGCAGTTTAAAATTTCAGTTCGTAAACCAAGTAATAAATAATAAGGAGAATTAAACATGGCACAAGCACCGAACGTTTTTACAACACCAAAAGGAATCGCAGCTTATCCTTGGTTATCTAAACCTGATACTAAATTTTCAGAAGAAGGTGATTATAAAGTTAATCTTATTTTAACTAAAGAAGATGCGGCACCTATTATTGAGCAGATCAACGAAGTCTTTGCAGAAAATGTTAAGGCTGAAATAAAAAAGAACAAGGGGAAAGAAGTTAAAACTTCTAATCCTCCTTACATGAATGAGTTGGATGCCGATGGAAATCCTACAGGTAATATAATTTTTAAGTTTAAATCAAAGGCTGCTTATAAACCGGCTATCTTTGATGCTCAAGGCACCGTTATGTTAGAGAGTAATATATGGGCCGGGTCTGAGATTAAAGTAAATGGTTCAATTGGACCTTACTTTACTCCACTTATTGGTGCGGGTGTTGCTTTAAGACTTAGAGCAGTACAAGTTATTCAGTATGTAGAGGGTGGTACAGGTCCAGAAAGATTTGGCTTTGAAGCAGTAGATGGAGGTTTTGTACAAGAGGCTCCTCAAGTCGAGCCTACTTTTGAAGAACCTACTCCTGCTCCTGCTCCTGCTCCTACTCCTGCTCCAGATGTTATTCCTGAACCAACTGTAAGAGCTTCTGCAGCAGATGAGGAACCTGCCGGTACTGATATTAATGACATCATGAATAAATGGAGCACTAAAACCTAGGAGGTAATTATGACTACTGAAATACTTACACAACTAAAACAAAACCAAACTCTTATAGATGAGGGTTTGGATGCGGATACTCTAGCTGTTGCCACTAATAATTTAAGTGGGAGCATGAAAAGAATATCAATTAGAGGAGGAGTATTTCGTAAGATAGTAAATGGAGAAGAGGTAGCGGTGTTAGAAAGTCCACAGATGAATGTTGTTATTGCTAAAATGTCTCACACAGCAGCACGAACTTTCTATGCAGAGGCTTATAAAGAGGGTGAAAGGATTAGCCCTACATGTTGGTCATCAGATTCTAAAATTCCAGATCATGATGTACCTAATAAGCAAGCATCTATCTGTAGTGAATGCCCTCATAGTATAAAAGGGGCATCTACCAAGTGTCGTTTATCTTGGAGAACCGCAGTTATTTTACCGGAAGATTTAGGCGGAGAGGTGTTACAACTTATATTACCGGCAACATCTACATTTGGGAAAGAAGATATAGGTCGATGGCCTTTTAAAGCTTATGTTCAAATGTTAGCGAGTAATAATATTAGTGCATCAAGGGTCATCACTCGGATGGAGTTCGATACAAGTTCTTCTTTACCTAGAGTTTTATTTTCGCCAAGAGGAATTGTAGATAGCTTAGATGTTCCTACGGTGAAAGTACAAAACAAATCCAAAGCAGCTGAACAGGCTATTGCATTAACTGTTTATCAGACTGATAGCCCTGTTACTCCTATGGAGAATCCATTTATTAATATTAAAGAACCTATAAAGTCTTCAACTACAGGAGATGTTCTTGAAGTAATTGAAGAGAACGTTCCACCGAGGACTACTAAACAACACGATGACCTTACAGATATTATCAGTAGGTGGTCTACTAAAAATTAAAGGATTAATATGACAAGACCTTACAGCGACAAATTTTTATTACATTTAGAAAAGACGGAATCTTTATCTGAGGGAGTAGAGTTAGCTAAGCTATGTGTTCAAGCTAAACTTCCTATTATTTATCTAGCCTCAGCTTTAGGAGTTTCTAGATGGACTCTACATAAATGGTTTCGGGGAGAAAATATTCATCCTCGTAATTTAAAAAAAGTAGAGAGGGCCTCTACAACAATTAGTAATGCCCTAAAAAAAGGGGATTTGCCTAGTTTATCTCGTCATAAAGCGATAAGCTTTGTAAATCTAAATATAAAGTAGTACAATAGATATGCTCCCGAAAAAGTTTAAAAAACTACATTTAATAGTAGGGACCCCCTGTTGACTCTAAAAATGGAAAGTCACTGCAAATGATAAAACAATTTTATAAACACGTACTCCCACAAAAAGGTGTCTACTGCTTAGGCGAAATAGACCCTCAAACAAAAAGAACTAAACATAAGTTTGTAGAAACTATTGATGAGCTTGTAAAAGCTATTGAATCTAGAAAAGCAGACACTAATGTTTTTGTAGCCATGAGTAGTTTTAAAGGCTATAGCAGAAAAGCCGACGAGGCTCAAAGTGTAAGATCATTTTTTGTAGACCTTGATGTTGGTGAAGGAAAAGGATATGCATCGAAAGATGCAGCACTCAAAGCGCTTGAAAAATTTACAGTCTCACAAGAACTACCACCACCAATTAAAGTTGATAGCGGTACAGGTATCCATGCTTATTGGATATTTGACAGAGATGTACCAGCGGCTGAATGGAAGCTATATGCTGATAAGTTTAAAAACTTTTGTCTTGACAACGGACTTTTTATTGACCCGGTGGTTTCAGCTGATTTAGCTCGTATACTACGCGCCCCCAATACTTTTAATTATAAAACTATACCCCCTGCCCCTACACGTTTACTTGATAATAAATTTCAAGAATATTCTTTTGATATATTTAAAGAGTTTTTAGGGAAAGTAGAAGTAAGTTTTGAATCTATTTTACAAGACAACAGTAAAGTATTAAGTGCAGCGCAACGTAAGCATATGAAACTAGATAACTATCAATCTAATTTTAAAGACATCGTTATAAAAAGTATGAAGGGAGATGGCTGTAATCAGATTAAATATATTATAGAGAACGCTAAAACTTTACAGGAGCCAGTGTGGTACGCAGGATTATCCATAGCTCAACATTGCGAAGATCGGGGCACAGCCATTCACTTAATGTCTCAAGACCATCCTACCTATGATAAAGAGGCTACAGAAAGAAAGGCTACTCAAGCTCAAGATAAGCCTTACTCGTGTGAAAAATTTGATGATACTAATCCTAGTATATGTAAGGGGTGTACTCATAAAGGAAAAATTACTAACCCTTTGGCTTTGGGTAAACTTTTTAAACAAGCCCCATCTCAAGAAAACCCTATTAAAAAAGAGTTGGTTCCGGTAGCTAAGGCACCTTTACCTGCTCTCCAAACTACGCTTACGGGACTTCCTAAAGATTTATTTCCCTATGTTTATGGAAAGGAGGGGGGTATTTATATGATAGTTCCCCAAGAAGAGGACGAAGTTAGACCTCCTAGATTAGTGTATGAGAATGATTTGTTTCCAATCAAAAGAATTAAATCTCCTATGGATGGAGATTGTTTATTAATGAAACATATTTTACCGCAAGACGGGGAGATAGAATTTTATTTACCTATGTCACATGTGTATGCTCAAGATAAATTCAGGGATGCTATGGCGAAAAATGGTGTATTGTATGACCCTAAAAACGGACAAGGAGGAGCTATCATGGATTATATTATTAAGTGGGGAAGATTTTTACAGACTCGTCAGAAGGCTGACGTAATGAGAATGCAAATGGGATGGACACCTAATCGAGAATCTTTTGTGATCGGTGAGAAAGAAATTACACAAGACCTTCATGAGATTGAATCACCTACCTCTCCTCTATGTAGAGGCATTGCTAAACATATGACGACTGCCGGAACCTATGAAATCTGGCAAGCATGTGCTAACAAATTAAATCAGCCTGGATTAGAACTTCATGCTTTTACAATGTTAGCTGGATTTGGTTCAGTTTTAATGGACTACACTTCTACTTCGGGAGTAACCATCTCATTAACAGGAGAGTCTGGGGCTGCTAAAACAGGTGCACTTTATTCAGCATTAAGCATATGGGGACACCCTAAAGATTTAAGTGTACTTAATGCTACTGAGAATGGTATGGTAGGAAGATTCTTAGGTTTACATAATATTCCTTTTGGTCTTGATGAAGTAGGTAACATATTACCTAAGACTTTATCTCAAACAATTCATAACATATCTCAGGGTAAGTCTAAAATTAGAATGCAAGCTTCAGTGAATGCCGAACGAGATCATGAACTTTCAGCTTCATTGATAGCTATATTTACTTCTAACCATTCACTCTACGACAAGTTAACTACTTTGAAGAAAGACCCTAATGGTGAGGTGGCTCGTCTTATTGAGTTCTCTATTAGGAAACCTCAAATCTTTACTGATGATGCTAGTATGGGACGTGAGATATTTGATAAGTTTAGATTTAATTATGGATGGGCCGGACCAGAGTTTATTAAAGCTATCTATAAAATAGGGGACGAAAAAATTATATCTCTATTAGATAAGTGGTCTATCAAATTTAATGAGACCTTTGGAAATGATACGGCATATCGATTTTATGAGAACCTAGTTTGTGCGGCAATGACTGCGGCAGATATTGCTAATGAAGCCAAGATTATTAAGTTTGATAGCGAAAGAATTTTTACACATATCGTAGGTGAAATGATTGCAATCCGGGATAACGTACAGAAAATTAACGACGTGGATTATGAGAGCATAATAGGAGAATTTGTTAATAATAATATTGTTAATATGCTTTCTATCAAGGAGGATAAAGTTACTATGGAACCTCGTGGACCTTTACTTATCCGTGCAGAAATAGATGAGGGTTTAATTTATATATCGAAGCCCGCGTTCCGTAAGTTTTTAATTGAGAGTAATATAAGTACAAAAGAATTTTTATTCCAAATGAAAAAGCAAGGGGTAGATATAGAACAACGTAAGAAAAGGATGGGTGCCGGATGGAAGGATGCTACTGGCGCTTTGAATATAGATACTTTTGTAATACCTACTTCAGCTTTTAATAAAGAGTTATTCGATTAACATGCAAGGCGAACCAGTTTGGATATTCCCTTTCGAGAACATGGAAATAGGCGAAAGCTTTTTTATTCCTACCTTGAAGTCGTCAGCTATGATTTTTGCAGTGGAATCAGGAGCGAAGCGTGCAGGGGTTAGAGTTAGGGTTTATCCATCTATTAAAGACGAGTGTATTGGTATCAGGGTTTGGTTAACAGGTTAAAGACCTGCTTTTAATCTTGCCTTAGATATCTGTCTTACTACATTAGTGTTTTGTTTATCTATTTTATTAAGTAATTTTCTTTTTTCAGAAGAGCCTAAGTTACTATTAACAACTTGTTTTCTATAATCTCTTAATGTTTTAAGATTTTTACCCGCTTTTTTTATATAGTTTCTTACCCCTAATAATTTTTTATTATTACCTTCCCCTAAATATTCTTTTGCATCTTCTGATTTCCCTGATTTTACCATCCTATTAAAGGTTGCAAATACTTCATCGCTCAAATCTTTTAATTCATAATAATCATTTAAAGAATCACGTCCAGTTTTACTATAAAGAAGAGGCCCAATAAGTGGATGTTTATCCCACGGAGTAGTAGGTAATTTTTCATCATAAAATATATTAGCAGTACCATCTATCATATAAAGACTCAATGCACCTGCAGTTCCAAAAAATGATCTCATTATATGGTCCATTTTAATAGGGGATATAATACCTGTCTGTCCTATAAGTTTAGCTAACTCAGAAGTACCTGCATTAAATTGTTCAGATGTTTTTAGTTTACTAGTATAAGGATCGACAAGAGGTTGACCTGTAAAGAAACTATGATTAGTAGTTGCTTCTAGTATTCCTTTACCTGCTTGAGGAAATAACGTAGGTCCTAATAAAGCATCGCCAAGTGAATCTCCTACAGCGCCCCATATTTTTGTAGTATCTATTTCATCCTCTGTATCTTTTTTAGTATAATATTGTGTCCCTAATTCAGGTATCATTTTTAATAGTAATGAAAGCTCTGCTCTCACAGGAACTTTTAAACCGGTCCCTGGAATTACATAAGACCTTAATTTTTCTCTATCTGAAAGCTCTTCATATTCATCATCGCCCGCTACTAACATTGCATAGATAGTATTTAATACGTACATTTTAAGACTTGTTTGAATTAATAAAGCTATCGCTTGTTTTCTTTGTTGACCTGAAATTCCTTTACCCCTTAACGCTGAAAGGAGTACATCTTGCCCTTGAATATATGCATTAGCAAAAGGAATGGTAGAGGTTATTAATCTAAGTGTAGGGCTCGCTCCACGTTTTTGCCAATTGATAATATCTAAGGCCCTATTCATTGCTAGTATTTCATTACCTCCTACAATAGAACCATCAGGTTGTTTTGCTCCTCCTGTTTCTATTAAAGTCTGTTCAAATATTCCGCGTCGTTGGGCTAAATCAGATTTTGCAGCAAACCTATCAAACCAGTCTAAACCTTTTTCAAATTTTCCAGCATCAGAAATTCCTAATTTAATTCTAGCTCTTTGAGATATATCCTCTGCCGTATGACCATAACCTCCAGCAATTCCTAGTTTTTCCATTTGTTTATTAATAGGATCTTTTGCTTTAGTAAAAGAATCATCAGCTGCACCTTTTAAAATTCTTCCCATCAACTCAAAGGGACGTTCATTACCTGATATTAAAGCTGAGCCTATAGCATCATTAAATACTTGGTAGCCTTGAAAAATAGGATTGGCTGTAATTGAGATCCTTAAAACTTTAGCTACTTTACCTAGCATTTTTATTACTGAGTTGGTAGCTGGAGCTATTGCCGTTACGCTTGTAGCAAAAGTAGGATCTGTATAACCTATATATTTTCTTTCACCATCTTTATAAATAGGCACATAAGTTTCATCATTTTTTGAAGTAGGGGAAGAATCATAGTATTCAATATCGGTATCTGATGCATCTCGAATAGCTAATTCTTGTGAAACTAATATATGAGCATTGTTTCTTGAGCCTGCATTAGTTGCCCAAAAATGTTGAGTTAATACGTTGTCAAGTATATCAGTAACAGTTTTATCAGAATCTCCTTCAAAATTATATTCTTTTCCTAAATCAACAAACCCACTAAAATATTGTTTAGCACCAGTGTTTTCAGATTCTAAGTCTTCCATAACTCTATATAAGGGTACATAAGATTTTCGTTTTCTATATTCGTCTGCTTTTTCTTTACTATAAATTCCGGTAGATTCAAGAAAATTAACTTGGTTTATATTGTGTTCTCTAAGTATTTCACTAATTTTTTTTATTTCTGGAAACTTATTTATAAACAATAATGCTTCAGGCATCGCTGCTAGTTGGTCTGGAGTAGCTGGATTAATATCTTTTATTCTACCTTTAATCTTATTTAATTTAACTACTTGGTTTCCAGCTTCCATAAAAGTAAATTTTTCATTATCAACCACAATCCTTTTAACTTTTTTAGTTTTACCGTCGACAATAATAGAGGTAGGAATTAGACCTACTTTAATTGCTTTTTGTATTTTACTAATAGATTCTTGAATACTGTTTCTTCTCTCTTGTCTTTGAGCATTTAATTCAATTTCTTCTTGTAGTCGAGCAGCTTCTAAATATTTATGAACTACTTCATAAGCTTGAGTAGCTCCTATTTTTTTACCTAACTCATCTCTTAAATTAAAAGCAGCCGTAAGATTATTATCACTATCCACTACTTTAGGAATACCAAATTCATTAATTTTCATAAAGCCTGATTCTGCGGCTTGAGCTGCCATTACATTAGAAGATAATGATTGACCCTGAGCAATATCTGCACGAACCTTTCCAGTAAGAGAATCGGTTATAGCATTGTTATATTTATCCATTAACTCTTCTTGAACCCCTGCACCAGAGTATGCAATTTGAGTTCTTAACTTAGTAAACAAACCCATCAAAGAATCTTTAGGCGCATCTTTTACACTTTTAATTATATTTGTTAGTCTATCTAACATAACTTCAGGAACAGGTGGTAAATTAGGAGCAAGTGCAGAAGTGCTAGGACTATATTCATCAGCTTTAGAGAACTG
>Ga0208814_1001271_pt1 | contig 12127 bp, 13 predicted proteins | sample MalvirAntarct_55_FD_184253 | JGI IMG/M metagenome (GOLD analysis project Ga0208814, IMG submission 184253) | Marine viral communities from the Global Malaspina Expedition - Malaspina viral metaG Antarct_55 (SPAdes) (version 2) | ecosystem: Environmental > Aquatic > Marine > Oceanic | place...
GCACGCCAGTGAAGTGGTTGTCGTCCGTGTCATCGTCTACTTCAAAGACGAGAGAGCCTATCTGGTTGCCGTCTAGGTCTTGGGCGTCCATCGTAATGTTGCCCTTTCCTGCCGCTTGTAAGATCACTGAGTAGGTTTCTTTCGTTTCAGATAGGGAACCATGCCAAAGCAGGGGCGTTACTATAGTCGTTTCTGGGTGAACGCCTGTCTCTGTTTCAACGTCATTGATATTGTAGACGCCGCCGATTGTGCCGTAGACGAGTTGGCCAGCAAGGAAGCTGCCGCACCGCGCTTCAAGAAAGTCGCCTGTGCTAAACTTTGGCTGGGGTTCGCCACCCTCTGGATTGAGGGCCAGAGTTAACCGCCTGCACGAGTGGTCGCCCGCCTGTGGGAAAAATACGTGGTAATGCGCGGTGTCTTGATCAAATACTGCCGATATTCTCTGAGGGTCAGGGACGCTGTCAAAGAGTTCCCTGTAAAGAATGTCGATCTTGTCTGACAGCGAGTAGCTGTAGACGAGGATGCCGTTTTCTTCAGATCGCTTGATAGAGTGGATGCCGCCTCTGGAGCAGAAAATGAGGTCGGTTCCCGCGTTTGCGATTGTATTGTGGGAAGAGCAGCCAATGTTGATGTATGTACTGTCGTCTATTGTCCAAAGGTTTATGTTTGGATCAATCTTATAGACCAGTGCGCGGTCAGCGGTGAATATGACAAGACGGTTTTGCTCAAATGCGCCCAGAGCCGTTACCCTGTCGGCAGTGCCAAGTAGGTTGCCGACGTCTATCTTGCCAGCACGAAGAACATTTGTGTCGTCTGCGTTCTCGTCGTTTGGAAAGATGTCGTCAAAGTCAACACGGCTCAAGTGGACTTCTGTAGCGGAGCCGCTTGTGCCAGCTACAACCAAACGACGCTGGACGGAGGTGACAAATGCAGGGAGTAGAGCGTTGATAGAAGCAGACGTATTCCTTACAAAGCTCGACCCGTCATACTTATACATGGCACGGCCAGAAGTGGCTATCTGGACTTTAGTGTTAAACACCGTCGAGGTGATAACTGCGCCTTTAGGGTGAACCTCGTTGAGATAGTGGTTGTCATCTGACTGGAAGTTTACCGCCGCTCCATCTTCTTCGGCATAAAATACGCCGCCCGTCTTAAAGTGGTTGACGTGCGTTACTTTAGTTGCGCCCGACCTGTAGGTAGCAGAAGGGTCTCTTACTATTTGGCCTCGCCAGTCGCAAAAGCCGTTTGTCATTTCTGCAAGGTGCTGTTCCTTGCCAGTATCTAGGGACGTTATATCCCTGCTGGTGTCCAAGCCTTGAAAGTCCTCATAAGAAAACGCCTTGGTCTTAACGCCAGAGGGGGAGAACGTGCTCATAAACTAACTGTTCCGTTTACAGTAGACGTTTTCATTCGGTTCACGTTTCTAGGATTTGAACCATTGTCTGCTACGCGCAATCTTATTGGAGTATTGCCGTTCAATGACCTCCATAGCTGCTGGTTCAGCGTCCTTTGGTAGTTCGGCATGTAGATTTTAATCTTATCCGAGCTTTGCTGGAGAGAATAGTGGGCGAGAAGGCCAGAAACTACGATCTGATCGTCGATGTTACGGCTTTCGTCTATGGATTTGTAGTAAATAAGGGGATCAATACTCGTGCTTGACGTGGTGTTGTCTCCAGACGTGGTCGAGTAGGTTGTTCTTGGTGCGTAAGGGTGCATCCTGATGTCATCTATGATCATGTTCGCGAACTCGATGAACATAAGTAGGACGTCACCGTCTACTGTGGTCGCGTTAAAATCTCCGAAACGTCTGAGAGCCTGCATAGACAGGGTACGCAAGGGCGTATTGCCGTTTGTAATTTGTGGATTTGTCTGGCTGTCGAGCGTAGTTGTAAGAGTTTGGCTGTCAGACGAATGTATCGCACCCGTCATCAGGACACCGCTCGTATAGTGGGTGTCTCCTGTGTAGACCGAGCCGTTCGGAAGATAATTCGCCATTGGTTATGCCTTTCGGACGATCCGTGCGTTCACAAAAAAATGGTTGGCCTCGAAGCGCTCAACGTCTCGGCTGTCCACTTCGTATTCGAGACGCCCGTTATTAAAGTTTCTGATGGACTGTATGCCTGCGACTGGGAACATGACGGGTTCTTTTTCGCGGCTCTCGTACCAGACCGTTGTAGGTGCTGCGGGTTCTTTTTTTACGGGGGTCTTCTTGGTAGCCATAAGGTTCTCCAAAGTTAAAGGGGCGCTCTCGCGCCCCTCCAATATGGTATATAAGGAGACAGTAGTCGTCCTTAGTTGGTCCGCGTGTTCCAGCCCTTGATGTACGCGTGAACTTTGTCCTGCAAAAGTTCCAGACCACACTCGGTCAGATACTCGTGCTTGATGCTGTCGGCGTCTGCTGCTTGGCGGTTTTCCAAGAGCTGCGTATCGCGACCTTCAAGGCAGCGATAAGACATGTATGGGAAGTCCACGATGACCATCGCGTTCTTCATGTGGTCAAGCTGACGGAACATTGGGTGTAAATGAACCATCAGGTCGCCTGCGAAAGTAGAGTATTTCACCAAGTTCACACCATAGGTGCCTTCGACTGCTGTTGGTTGCCAGCGATCTTTACCGATTTGCTGGAGCTGGTTCGCAACAGTCTCGCCTACGAAAGCAATCTTTTGGTTGCTGCCGTATTTGAATACAGTGCTGATCAGCAGGCTATCGAAGCCTTCTTCAGTCATCTTGCCTGCGCCTGTGCCGCCGTAGGAAGCATAGTCAGTCGCAATATCCACCACGTTGGTCAGCGAGTTTACCAGACCGCCAGTGTAGCGGGTGGGGGTTGCGCTGGAACCGTTGGCTTCATGCTTGACGCCAAAGAACATCGCTCTTTCAATATCGCTCATGTGCATCTTGAGAGCTTTGGTCATGCTCTCGTCCATCTTGTCGCCAGTCCGAAGGAACGTGGAAGACAAAGTGTTTGATACTTGGAACGCAGTACGGAAGATTTGCGTGTAGTTTGACACGACTGTCGCATCGAAACTGATTGCGGTTGGGGATGACCCACCTTCAGCCGCCGCAAACCCTGCAATAAACAGGACTGCATTGTTTGCAATCTGGTGAGATGTACCACCAATGTTTCTGGTAACGGCCAGAGTTGTCGATGCGGTGTCGGCTGTGACGTGCATGACTTCGCCAGTCGTCTGGTTGATGACGATTGAACCGTTGACGGCAAACTTGTTGTCGTCTGCGGAGGTGATCGTAATCGACGTGCCAGAAGTGTTTGCGATTGCGCCGTTCACAATAAGTGTGCGGTCGGGCAGCTCGTCACGGAAGTTTTTGTACTCTGGGTCGTCTGTGGTTTCAGTAGACGACATAGCAAGCATAGCCTGCAATGGAGCGTTTCCGTTTGGTTCGAGAAGCGTAAAAAGCTCTCGATAGTTCTTTGGACGGAAGTCGGTGCTGAACTCACCTGATCCGCGCATACCTTGAATGCCTATGGACATTGTATTTCTCCTTGGCGCTAGAGTGCGTTTTACATTTTGGTGAGCTTACGGTATTACCATCGCCTTGCTCGAATAGCCGTCTGGCCGTAGCGAGACATGTGACTTGGGAGCTAGGGTAAACAAGTAATTTGGGCGCGTCGTCCCTACTTCCAGCTTATGCGTTCTGAACTGGTCTTTTTCTTCATCGCGCTGGTGCATTGGGCTTTAGTTGGACGGCAAGCAGGATAAGACTTCCGCTTCTCACCCTTTTTACGGCCACATGATTTGCCGGTTTTGCAGTCAATCCAGCCTTTGCCGCCGTTTTGAGAAAACCATTTATGTAGGCCGTCGCTGCTCATTTCTTTTTCTTTCCGATATTGTAGTTCTTCGCACCGACCTTGCGGCAACGAACCATATGTCCAGAGCGGTAGGCAGAGTTCTGCGGCATCGCTCTGACCACCTTTTTGTAGCATGCGTCCTTCTTTTTCTTCGTAGCCATTTCGTTCTCTCGATTAAATTGCGTCGCCAAACACGCGCACGCAGGCAGGCAGGGCGTAATTAAACTTTCCATCCATTGCTATGCCGAAGTAAACGCTCATCGCCTCCTCGTAGCACTCCGTTTCAGAGCTGTAAGTCACCAAGTCATTTCTCGTGTAGACTTGGCAACTTACAGCGTCTGCCGTGGAGCACCCTAAGAAGATGAGCACCCACATTATCTCATCGCACAGGGGCAGTTGGGGTGTGTCATCGGCCCTGTCCTTGTTTTGGTTGCGACTTGGCGTGTCTTGGGAGACTTCACTTCTTTTTCTTTCCGTAGCTAACTTTTTTAGTTGGTTTCATTTTCTTTCCATAGGCCATGCTTTTCTCCTTTGTTTAGCATTTCCATCTACGTCTAGCGGCGCAGATACGTTTCTTGGGTGTCTTGGAACACGAGATGTTGTGCATCTTCATTTGGCCAGCAGAGCGAGAGCAGTAAGAGGACTTGCGCTTACCGCCAGAGGGTTGCGGAGCCTTGAGCTTGGAGCCGCACGCCTTGTTGTATTTGGCACGGCCTTTCGCGGTTAGCCCTGCGCCTTGAGAGGCGGGCTTCTTCTCTCCACGTCCAACAGAAAGGGAAACTTTGCATTTCTTTTTTGCCATGTTCTTTCCTAAAAAGCCCGCCCCCGAAGGGGCGGGAGGTGGGGAGGAATTACGCGATACCTTTGTTGGACATTGCCTTAGAGGCGAAGCTATCGAAGCGGGAACTGGACGGTGCCTCGCCTGCTGGGCCAGAGGTGGGGGTTGAGCCGAATGAGCCAGTCATTGCCTGACGCTTCTGGGCGATGGCTTTGATGCGCTCCATTTCGGGTGAGTTCATATTGTTTTTGAAGTCCGTCATCACCTTGAGTGTGAGGTTCGGGTTGATGAAGTCTTCCATCGTAAAGCCGCGCTCTGCTGCAAAGGCCATGAAGGGTTCGGCTTGGTCGTCTGCGAGCTGAAGGTGCGCTTGGACGCGGTCCACGTTGTTAGCAATTTGTTTTTGCATTGCCGCAACTTGTGTGCCCTCGGCTTGTTGGACGCCTGTTTTGGCTGCGTCTGCCACGCCTGCCGTTTGGGCCATGACCTGTCTGAGCATTTGCTGGGTCTGCGCGAGCTGCTGTTGCATCGCCGCCATAGACTGACCTTGCTGGCCGCTGCCCGTCATCATTTCACGATAGCCAGGTGGTAATGTTGCTGCGTTGTCCTGCTCCCACTTTGTGAGCATGGCATCGCGGTCTTCTGGCTTGGGTGCGTCGCCCGACTTTTCGCCTTTGGTGTTGCCCATTGTTGGGTTCGAGGCTTGAGCCTTGAGCATGTTGTCGATCTTGTCGGCAATCTGTTTACTTGTGGCGTTGGGGTTTGCCTTCTGGATTTTAGAAACGAGGCTATTAATTGGCCCGTTTCGCGCATGCTGGTGATTGAGAGATGCGTAGCGCTGGAAGGTGGATTGTATCTGCTTTTCTGTCAGAGGGCGCTTGTTTCCGTCGCCCATGTCTATCTCGTAGACAATGGCCTCGGCTGACATCTTATCGCCTTCGGTGTCAGGACTTCCTTTTGCGGAGGCTTTATCCTCGGCGCTGTCCTTTGCTTTGGGTGCGGGAGCGGCCAGTGGCGGCTGCTGCGGTGGAACGCCCATTTGCTTTGCGGCCATGCTGTCGATGGTGTTGGCGGCTGCTTCGGGGGTTTGGGGTAATGCCATAATATCTCCTTGCCCAGCCGTAGCGGGGCGGTTTGTGTGTGGGGATATTATGCTAGAGGTGGTGTGGGGGTGTCGTCCTTGGCGAGAGCAACCTCACCGTACAGTTTCGATTTCAACCTGATGGGTATGTCTACCAGCGCCTTTGCGGCGAATATGCTGCCACGACGGAAGTTAATTTCGTCTAGCGACATGTTCGGGTTTTCTGCGATGGCCATAGCTGCTGAGACGATCTCGTCTTCCATGACCTTTCGCAAGACGATCCAGCCCTTAGACTTCTCTAAGGCTTCGATTGCGGCCAGTTGGGATTTAGGGGTCACTTTTTGCGGCTACCCTTTTTGGCTTTGCCAGCCATGACTGCGCCGTGTCCGTATTTGCCAGACGAAGTTTTGTGAGGATGAGTTAGTTTTGTGTTGCCGCCCATGTCAGCTCTCCTAGTTTGTTACTGCATCTTGTTCAAAATAGTTAAGAGGATAAGTATTGTCGCCCCGCTCGTGGTAATTAATACGGCCTCTATGCGCTTTACTCTCGTAAACACCTCCTTGAATTGTATGCGTACCTCGGTTTGAATGGCAGTCATTTCTCGCTCCAGTGCGCTCACGCGGGTTTCAATATTTGCTATAATGCGGACATCATCGGTCATACTCAACTCTGGCTCCATACAAGATTGCTACCAACGTAAACGTGAGTAAATTGATTACTCCCCAAATACACGCCTTCTACCACAGTGCCTCCGATCTTGATGTTGCGGGTAGCAGAACTTTCGCTTCCACCAACAAAACCAAAGGGACCGATTGCAAGACCTGTGTTGTTTATACCGAAGGGGTCAATTTTTAAGGTCATTACGACACCGTAAACGTTGGGGCGCTAATTGTATAAGTGTCTGCTACTGTACGACCACTATGCGAATATAACACTATGTTCATACCCATGAACCGTGCGTCTGGGTCAAGGTTTGTTGCCGTTGTGGACATAGTGTACACATTCCCGCTTAAAGTTCTCGAAAAAGCCCCGTCACTGTTAGCGCCCGAACGGTTATCCTTTATAAAAAACGCCGTTGAATTTGGGCCGTAAGTTAAAGCCGAAGAACTTCTTGTGATGGTATAGCTAACAGCTAAACTGGTTGCTGAAGATAGATCAGGTAACTTAAAGACAAACGACTTCATGTGCATTTCATTAATTTGAGCAGCGCTACTCATCATAACAACCATATCACCATCGGCGTTATTATAGGACAGAAGCGCAGAAAACGGCGCGTTAACTGTAGTGTTCTGTTGACTCCACAAAGCCAAAGGTGCGCCGTCGAAAGTATTTCCAGCGAAGTGCATGTTCTGCCCTGACCACCTAGTGGTAGCCGTGTAGGCTTTGTTGGTTAGAAATATATTTGCGTTTGTAGTTTTGTAATCGGTGCTTCCGCAGTCCAAAATCCCGATACTGTTATTCCATAATCCGTAAGAATACGAAGTTAATGTACCGGTGCCTGAGTGCATGTTGATAGCAGGCACGGCTGACCAAACTGCGGGGGCTATAGGGACGCGGTTTGCCGTGACGTTATCAATAAAGTATTCGCTTGGATTAACAGAACTACCATATTTAGGACCGCCAGTGCTGGCGATTGCCGAACTTGGATAATTCGCGTCATTAGACGCATAGTTTGTAGCCGACGCAGGTATTGTTAGACCGTTAGTTATATCCTTAAAGAGGACCCCTGCGCTGTTCATGTATCCGTATAGATGAGAGTTCTCCAAAAAGGAAATCTGGCCGTCTGGCTGGTTGTTGTATATAAGCGAAGAACCCGTATAGGGTTGATTAAATATCGCGTTCCCTAATACCATCTTGTATCTGAGCGCATTGATGTATGGCGACTGCCCACAAAACATATTCGAAATCTTGAAGATGCCTCGTATGGCAACAGTTGATGGGCCAGTACCGTCAAATCGCTGATAGTACGAGTTAAGGAAGTTTCCATATTCGATGCAAGGGGTGTCGTCTTCAGAAGAATTTATTGTGGTGTTGTTAATTGTAGCATAATTCCAAGAACTGGTTGTATTGTGCCCCCATTGGCCAAGATGGAATTGGCCTTGCTGTATGGAATAAAGCCTTTGGGCATGCTTGAGGGAGGGTATATAAGTTGCAGATGGATGATACCAGTTAATAAAGGTACTGGGCATGTCAAACTCTTGGCCAGTTTTGTTGCTTCCGTTCCACCATACAATCGTTAGGTTATGACTGCCGCCTGCTTTGATTGGCAGAATTGTAAAACCACCCCGCGCACTTGAGCTGACCCAGCCATCAGTAACGGTTATTTGTTGCACACTAAAATTAAAAGCGTTATCTGGGTTGCTCGAAAATGCAGCGTTGTAGTCGAATACGTAAACAGGGTCTACGAACGCGACCTTAACATTATCGTTGACGTCGATGCCTATTTTTGCAGCGAGCCAGCCATATAAAGCATTTCTGATATGGTTGTATAGCGGTATCTCGTTGGTGGCGCTCGCAAAAAGGCCAGCCCTGCCGTGATGCAGCATAAACTTATTAGTGCCTAACATTCCCGGATCGTGAATGATAAAGGCAGGTACGGTGTCGCCTGTAGCGGCAAGTGCTGTCTTGTAAGTGGCAACGTTACTATGGTCGCCTGACGCATAGTTTAAACTGTTATAGTCCGCACTTGTAATATCAATCGTATTACCTGTTGTTCCGATGTTGTGGTAAAAGCTTGTTAAGGGTTGGCCTTTTAACCTAATCTCGTCGTTAATGGATAAAGATGTGCCATTGAGCGCTGAAATTGCGTTTGCGCTAAACAGTTCAACAAGACCAAAAGGGGTAGCATAATTTCCATTGCGCGTAGTTGTGCTTGTGGTCCCGTGTATCCCACCCTTCGGTGTGTCAATGTATGGGTCGACCCAGTAAACAGCCATTTATGCCTCCAATTCAGCCGCGAAAGCTAAAGACGCCGCTTCTGCTAATTGGATTAGCGTCTCAAAAGGCAGACTGGTATCCTCAGAAATAAGACGGTAAACACTATGATATTCAGTCAGATCATCTTCTGATGTAACCTCATAGATCAGCTTCGCGTATATTTTATCGCCCCTGTATTCTATGTTGTTCGAGTTGGGCATTTGTGTTGCGGTTTTCATAATTTCTATCCCGTTACGAAGTAAATGGTATTGGCGTCTGGACTACTTGGGAGAGCAGTCACCACGGCAATAGATTTGCCATCCACGCTATCTGCATCACCGCCACCAGCCGCCGCCCAAGTCAGACCACCTGTGTCGCCTGATTGGGCTGTCAGAACATAACCGTTTGTTGGCGTGTTGCTTACTTGGAGGTTAGCTTCGTCAACAACGTCATTAGCAATAACAGTCGCACCGTCTGACGTGGACGTCACCTCACCGCTATGATTGGGGTGTGTGTAAACCGTATTTGTATCGACCCAAGGGACGTTTACATACATTTTTTCGCTGTCTAACTCGACAGGGTAATTTTTACCGCTCTCAGTGTAACCGATTTTTACAAGGCCAAGCGCGGATGAGGTGGATAAGCTATAGGTCGTATTTGTATCAGTATTTGTATCGACCCAAGGGACGTTTACGACTGCTTGGTTCGCGGCGTTTAGTTGGATGCCGTAAGTGCGGCTGGCGGCAGTAGTAACAGTATTCGCGGCTACAGATTGATCCGTATTGTTGAATAACTCTATCCCGCCTCGAACTTCATTGGTAGCCAAGGGAAGGCTGTAATTGTTTGCATTTGTGGCGATGTTGTCCAGCTTTAAGCCGTCTACGGAAAGGTTTCTTCCGTCCACTGTTTGGGTGCCAGACATCGTAATGTTGCCTGTGAGCTGACCGCCAGAAAGCTGTAAGAACCCACTGCCAGCAGAAACGCCGTTTTCCCACGCGCTGCCAGTGTAGACTTTAAGCGCATTGGCCGTGGTGTTGTAGAATAGATCGCCTTCGTCGTTGCTGGACGAGGGGTCGCTGGAGCCAATGCGGTATTTGTCCGCGAAGTCGTTGACCGAACTGATGTTGGCCGCGACCGTGTTGACGTTTGATATTGAGCCGCCGACTGCGTTTACGTTTGATATAGAGCCGCCAGTGTTGTTTACGTTGCCAATACTGCCCGCAACCACAGTCAAGTTATTGCTAGAGGCTGATATAGTGTTGCCCATAGCGTTGCCGTGGACACTACAATAATATCGCAAAGACGAAGGCGCATCAGAGGCAACCGCAAAAGTAACAGTCGCGCCTGACGACCCTGCGGTGCCGCTAGACGTTACACCTGTCGTGTAAGCGTTTCCTGACGCGTCCTTAAAAGCGATAGGGTGGTTCGAGTTTGTGCCGTCACTTTGGTTAAACACATAGGTGTTACCGCGAACCAGCGCCAATACAGGGTTGTTGACGCCATCAATTGCAAAAAAATTCTGACCGCCAACATTCGCAACAGTAACGGTAAACGTCGTGTTTCCCGTTAAAACACTCGTGAGGCTATTTACGTTGCTTATGCTACCCGCAACAGCGTTTACGTTAGAGATGCTGCCAGCCGTCGTGTTGACGTTAGTAACGCTACCCGCGACTGTGTTGACGTTGGAAATCGAGCCGTTAACTGTGTTCAAACTGTTGATGTTGGCTGTCGTCGCCATCGCGTTGAGGTCTGAGACGAAGTCAAGGGTCGCGAGCTGGTTGAGGTCCGTGACAATGTCTAATGTCGCGAGGACGTTAATATCCGAGACGATGTCCGTCGACGCAAGGGTATTAAGGTCCGAGACGATGTCTGTCGTCGCGAGGGTGTTTAGGTCCGAGACGATGTCCGCATCGGCCAGTAAGTTGATGTCATTGATTACGTCGGTAACGGCCAGAGCGTTTAGGTCCGAGACGAAGTCGGAGGTTATTAAGCTGGCCTTGCCCGCGACGGTGGTGATGTTCGCTGATATGCCCGCAACAGTGTTGATGTTGCTGATTGCTCCGCTGACCGCTGCAACGTTGCCAGTGGTCGCCCAATGCTTCGCGGAGTAGTCTGAGCCGTCTACTGTGCTGCCAGTTTTTGTGGCCCACTCTTTCGCCGCGCCCTTGGATGCCGTGTCCGTTACGCCCGTGCCGCCAATGGCCCACGCTTTTGATGAGTAGTCTGTGCTCTGGACTTGGCCGTCTGTCTTGCTGGCCCAGTCTCTTGCCTCTGAAACATCTACGATCTTTGAGGTGTTGGCGCTGGATATGAAGTTGCTCTCAGACGAGTAAGCCGTTGCGCTGGTGAGGCCGTGAACGATGTAGACGTCTTTAGTGGAAAGAGTGACGAGGTCGAAGTTGTTGTAGGACGTGGATGTGGAGAAAGTGCCAGTGACTTTGAAGAAGGTTGTTACGTCTGTCCAGCCTGCGGTGGAGCTTGAGTATTGGCCGACGCGGACTTGGAGTTTGTCTGTGGAGGTGTCGAAGCGGAACTGAAAGTTGTCTGCCTTGAAGACGCCAGTGGAGCTGTCAAACATGTCGTCTAAGAGGTCGTGAAGCTGGCGATTGCCAACCTCCGCTGCCTCTAGGTACGTGTCAAGACTATGGGTGCCAGTCTTTGCGCTGACAAATTGTATCTGTTCGCCCTTGGGAGTTGTAATAGCCATCAGTCGTAATACCCCAATTCCTTCATCATCTTGATCATCTTGGTCTTGGTAAGAGAGTAGCGTTCGTCTACGGATTTTATTGAGTTCGCTTCGAGAGCGGCCAGACGGGATTGCAGCGTTTGGATTTCAGCCTGCTGAACGGCGACTGTTCGTGCCAGCTCGTCTGTGTGGTACTTCGTCTCTCTTTCTAGGGTGGCCACAGACGCATCTACAAATGCGGCTGTGGTGCCTTCGACTTTGTCTCGGAGTGCGTCGCGCTGCTGTGCGTTCATCTCTGTGCTCCTTGCCGCATAGGGATCAGGTTTCCCTTCTGCACTTCATTCTGGATGTTCTCTTGCGGCTGGACAGACGCGCCGCGCATCTTCTCCATAAGGGCCAGTTGCTGCGAGGGGCTTGGACCTTTGGCCTTGAGTTCGTCTTGGGAAATTCGGAACCGATCCATGTCGGTGATGCCCATTGCGCGGATTGCTTCCTCTGCAATCTTGCCGCTGCTGTACTCCATGTTGAGACCAGTCTTGTCCATGATCTGGAGCATGTTCATCCAAGTCTCGGCGTTGCGCGTGGGTTCAAGCGGAAGGGTGCCGTCGATGACCAGATAATCAATGTCGCCCTGAAGGTCTTTTGCCACGTCATAATCGAGGTAGCCGTCGTCTACGACGGAGGAGAGCTGGGTGGGCATATTGTCAGGATCGACCTTGATCGAGCCTTCCATTGTGAGGGCGTCTTGTATGTTGTTGGTCATCATCCTGACCATTGGCCGTATGGTGGTTGCGGACATAATTCTGGAGATCACTCCGAGGCGCTGAGAGCCTAGCTGGGTGAGCCTCTGTATCTCCGTGG
>Ga0208814_1001273_pt1 | contig 12112 bp, 9 predicted proteins | sample MalvirAntarct_55_FD_184253 | JGI IMG/M metagenome (GOLD analysis project Ga0208814, IMG submission 184253) | Marine viral communities from the Global Malaspina Expedition - Malaspina viral metaG Antarct_55 (SPAdes) (version 2) | ecosystem: Environmental > Aquatic > Marine > Oceanic | place: South...
ACCTTGCAAATAGAACAAATAATATAAAAACTCACAAATTTGTGTTGCGAACGGCTTTTAGGGACTTTTGATCAGGCCAATGAGACGGAAGAATAAGACAAAAAACAAAACGGGGAACCAAAAAAAGGAAGAGTAAGGAGGCGCTGAACTAATAAATTAGTTTTCAACAGATTTTACTAAGCCTACTCGCAATAGGCAGGAATCTGTTTTCCCCCTGGAGCTACCCACCCAGCCGCACCTTTTCGGCCTACGTCGCTTCGCGCACGTGAAAGGGCTTCTAAGGGTTCCTTTTGAGTTCGATTAGGATTCCATTAGCATTTGATTAGGAAACGATTAGGATTCAATTAGGAAAAGGAAAGTCAAACCGGTTTAGAAAGTCCTCGATAGCCAAGAATAATCTCCATGCGTGTGAGAAAGTTAAGGGTCTGACATTGAGATGTTTATATTATACATTCAGTAGTTAGTCGGACTTTAACCGGACATTAGTCAGCCATTAACCGGACCTTAGTCGAAGATCGTTCTAAGAGACTAAACCGTGATTAAATCTAGACTAAACCGTGACTAAACCTAGGAAAACCGGTATTCCATGGCACGGAAAACACTTGTTATCCGTGGGAAATTCTTATGTTTGTGATTGCGTAGCCAGCCATGTTGTGACCCTAAGAAACTCTCGCTCCGCTTGGTTTTCCAGGGTCACAACGGCTGGCCCCCCTCCGGTTGTCGGGGGGGCAGGTACCTAGAACTCATCGAGTATGGCCAGTGAAGAACCCAGGAAAAAGAAGGGCGGGCGACCGCCGAGCGAGACCCCACGCAACCAGCAAATGACGGTCAGCCTGACGGGGCTGGAGAAACTGGCGGTCAAGCGCCGGGCGGAAAAAGCCGGGCTGAACCTGTCAGACTACGGGCGCCAGATGATCCTGAGCGGCCAGGCCCAGGCCAGGCTAACTCCGGAGGAGAACGCCACGCTCAACCAGGTCGCCCGGTTGGGCAACAACCTGAACCAGATCGCCCATAAGGCGAACACCGACGGCATCCGCTCGATCGCCACCGAGGCCAGCCGGATCCTGCAGCAATTGGAACACCTTCTAAACAAACCAACCGGCGCATGATAGGGAAAACGACCATAGGCCGCAGCTTCAAGGGCTGCGTGGCTTACAACATGGAGAAGGTCGAGCAGGGAAAAGGGGAAATTATCTTCTCCCAGGGCGTACGCGATTACGACCAGCGGGGCATGGTGGCCGACTTCTTGCGCCAGACCCAAATGAATCCCGAGCTGAGCCGCAGCGTGTGGCACACGGCCATCAGTTTCGACCCCCAGGACGAAGCCAGGCTGAAAACAAATCCGGGCCTCGTGCAATCGGTGGCCAAGGATTATCTAACGGGCATGGGTCTGGATCAGACGCAGCACGTGGTGATCCGCCACCGGGACACGGAGCACAGCCACTTTCACATTATCGCCAACCGGGTAGGCGACGACGGGCAAGCGATCAGCGACAGCCACAACTACAAGCGCTCGCAGAAGCTTTTGCGGGAGATCGAGCAGCGCCACCAGCTGACGCCCATGCAGGAGCAGGGGCAGCGGGCCAAGATCGACCACCTGCCGGAGGGTGACCGGCAGCGCATCGAGATGCGGGACCAGGTACGGGCCAGCCTGAGCCGATCCACCACCGGCCAGGAGTTGCGGGCCGACCTTGGCCAGCGAGGCATCACGATGATCGTCAACAAAGACCAGGCCGGCCAGCCGCGCGGGGTCAGCTTCGAGCGGTCAGGCCAGGGAGAAGGAAAGGGAGTGGCTTTCAAAGGCTCAAAGCTTCATCAAAAGCTAAGCATAGGTGGAATTCAGAAACAGTTAGGGGAAAACGCGGAACAGCGCCAAAAACAGGCCAAGACGAACGAAATAAAGGAAAACCGCCACGGATACCCGATTCGGGAGAAAGGGCAGGAGAACGAAGAAAATACACCAAACCAAGGCTACCGCCGCCGTATGTGAGATGAACGAACAGGATATAATTGCTGAATTGCTGCAAGCACTGACCAACGACGTCCAGGAATTGAAAAAAAGGGTAGCAAAATTACCCACTCAGGGCGCAGCCGATCACCGGGCCGAAATCGAAAGGCTCACCCAGGCTGTGAAGCAGTCGAGCCAGCAAAGCGGGAAAGTCGATCTTACCGGAGTGATGCAACAGCTTCACTCCATCGAGCAGACCATACAATACAAGACGGAGTACCGCTTGAGCCGCTACGTCAAGTTTGGGGGCTACTCTTACGTAGTGATGGTACTAGCGCTGGCGGGCCTGGCGTGGTATGCCTTGGACCTGAAGAAGGACCGAGACTATTTTGAGAGTTCCTACTACAAAGCAGATTGGCGGGTGCGTTATGTCCGCCAGGCCGATCCCAAGCTATTTGGCTACATGGAGGCGGCTATCAGTAAAGACGCGCCCAAACTTACCCAGTGGATACTGGAACAGGAGCAGGCGGACAAGAAGCGTGAAATGGCGCGAGAAGCCATTGAAGATGCTAAGGCGCTTACGGAGCAAGCAAACAAGCTAGAAGGGAAGAAAAAGTAAAAGACCCTTCCTAGGGGAGTGGCCAACATTCGTACGGAATGTTCCATCAAGCCAGTTCTACAGGTAAAATTACCCAACTTGAAGTAGCTGAAGGTTTACTTTAAATGTTTGACCGAGTTTATTGCCCAGAAAAAAGACTCAAAAGCACTCAATCTGTTAAACTTTGACTTAGTAAAGAAAACGAACGGTTTCTTTACTAGTCTCGTAACGTGCTGATTTTCTGTACGAATCATGCCTGATGGAACATTTGGTACGAATGTGGGCGCCCCCCCTACCATTGCTAGTCTGTCTTTTGCTCAGGAGATTTTCGCTCTATTTTAGATATTTCGAATGGAATACCATTGATGTCAATTGCTCCGTATGCAGCAACGGTATCGATCTTTGCAGAACCAGAAAAAGAAACCAATAAACTATCTTTCCTTAAATTAGTAGGAAGGTTGCAGGGAAGTAATCCAAGATTTGTTAGTCCGCTTGGAATGTCCCGAACGTAAGGGCAATCGTCACAATTTGTAACTTCTATATAATATGAGTCTGGGTCACGTTCAGGATTAAAGTTAAATTTACGTACGATACCTTCCGCTTTCTTATACTCCCGAAGCGTCACATAACTTGGTCGAAGGTCACATACCTCAGGTACGGCTATCTCGTTGTTTGTGCATCCTACGAATAGTACTATAATATTAAAGAGCATTATTTTTGAGTTTCTCATGACTATTAATTTAAATTAATTGGAAATCTGATTAATGGGCTGTGTAAGATAATTCCACTCATCCCTATCTCTAGTCGAATATCTTCAGATAGGGATGAGTGGGGTGCAATTATTCTAATAAAATACGAATTATATCTAGCTTTTGATCTTCACGACGATTGTTAGTGATGTGGACATAATAAGTCCCCCTCGGAAGCTTACTGACATCGAATTCGATGTTTTTACCTTCTTTGAACGATTTATCTTGATAAGTTTTTTGTACATCTATTGTCTTGATAGGATCAGTAGATGCTTCACTAAGCAAATCAATTCGATCAGGTAGTGCTTCGGCAATTTCAGGGTAGTCAAACTCTATCCTCACTACATCCTTAGCGGGATTCGGATATACCGTATACCCCATATTACTACAAGGGTAGAGATAGAAAAAAGCAGAGCCGCTACCGCAACTGTTAGACGCAGTACCTACCACTCGGTAAAACCCTGTAATTGTAACGTAACAACTTCCCCCGGAGGGAGACATAGTTCCATTTCCAGAAAGGGAAGGTGGGTCAACTACCCACGAATAGTTGGTAGCGTAGAAGTTGTTGAGAGCCAAAGTTGCCGAATTACATAGCGTAGCAGAGGTTCCTGTATTCCCATTTATCGTAGGGTTAACAGTTACGGTTGGATTGTTACCTAAGCAACCTCCATTGTTATTAATATGGGTTCCTATAACATTAACTTCCTGACCGTTAAAGAATATGGGAAGGGCTTTAGCTCCTTGACACATAATACTTCCAGTTCCGCAAGTAGATGCACCAGGGCAACATCCTGTCCCGTTTGCATGTTGGGCGTTAAAGTTGTGGCCAATTTCATGAGCGGTTGAAGCATATGCACCATCGTTTCGATCTGTAGTGAAAGAATAGCTTTGTGCTGGAATCGCGCATATGGAACCAAACTGCCCTACGCCTCCTATTTGTGTAATTGACCCATAAAGCTGACCTTGGCCAGGAACGTTGTGGGTTTTTCCAGAGAACAAATGAGCAAGATCGCGGGAAACGTTTCCACGATTAGCATTCCAAAAGTCTCGTATCTCATCAGCAGCCGAATTTCCGTTGAGTGCCAACCCGTCAATTACATAAGGATCATTGTTTTGGGTGTACACGTTTTGGAAAGTGATAACAAATCGAAGCTGGAAGTTACTCTGGTAAACACCTTCTACAACATTCAAAAAGTTTTGAATGCGATTATTAGAATATGGAAGCCCCCACCTATTATAAAACTCCCAGTCTGCATCTGTCGCGATTTCAAGCACTCTGCATGTTGGAAGATTCTCAGGTGAATAATTGGTAGGAGGATTTTCTTTCGCCACGGCGTTTCCCAGCTCTGCTCCACAGATACCCGCAGCTTCACCTTCTGTTGCGGAGAATTTTACAATTTTGCCCCCGTCTGTACTTCCCTTCGTGTAGTTTTTCAGAGACTCGATAAAAAAGCCTTCGTCTTTTGCGTTAAAGTAGCCTTCAAAACGATCTTCGGTCACCATTAATCGTACCCACTGCTCGTTGTCATCGTCGATGACCCCTTTGTAGGTCACTACCTCTTGTGCCGGAGCAGAAATCTCACCCTTAGCAGTCGTAATTACCGAACGATATTCTGAACTCCGCAGGTCATTTTTCATCAGTTTGAGGTTGTAGGACTTGCTGCCGTCTAGGCTAAATCTGATCGTAGCTAATACAGGATTGCTTTTCAAGTAGTCATAGAGTCCCTTTGTGTCCAAGCTGTATACTTGAGGGTCTTTCAACCCCTTCATCTGGCTGCTGTAAGTGCTGGCAACTTCCTGATGCGCTCTGAACTCAGTTTGCGCCTGAACTAAGTGGCAGGTCAAAGTTGCCACAACAATTGGCAAAAGTAGTTTTACAAGAGTTTTCATAGGGTAGAGTGGTTAGTTAGTTGGACATATAGCTTGTTTAAGTTTGAAAATAATTTAGGAATTTACTTATTAAGATTCGGAATTTAAAAAAAGGTTGGAACGAAATTCTGATTTTCTTTAAATTATTTATAATAATGTTTATATCATTTGTAATGGTCTATTATTCAGCACAATAGAGTGTTTGAAACAAAATTCAATTTCATGCCCTTCTAGGCTTTAGCGGAAAACCCATCTGATTGACCAAATGGCATATCATCGGCACGCCATAACTTAAAGATGGCAAAGTGAGCAGGAGTAGGACCAGATCAGGGTGTAGGCGCAGCGCATCAAAAAAAGAACTACCTAACTAAATTTTAATTGAATTCTAGTTTGGTAGGCTGAATTAGAAAAGTGCAACGCCCGGCCCCACTGAAAAGGGAGCCGGGCGTTGTGTTATTTCAAGAAGTGTTTAATAACAACTTTTATGTTAAACGATATTTTCGGGAAGTGACATTTTTTTGTTTCCCAACTTTTATCTGTTACTTTATACGATTAATCCAAATTTATGAAAGAGGAATTAGTACAGAAAATTAAAAGAGTAACATTAATAGCATTAATGTCTGATGATTATTTACTTGAAAACTTGACCTTAAAAGGGGGCAATGCATTAGACATGATTTACAGACTAAATAAAAGAGGATCTTATGATCTTGACTTCTCCATGGAGGAAGATTTTTCAGAGGATTTAAAAAATGTAGAAATTCGCATAAAACGAACATTAACTAATACTTTTTATGAAGAAGGTTATGCTGTTATTGATTTTAAATTCAAAGAAAAGCCAAAAGTAATATCTGATAAACTAAAAGATTTTTGGGGAGGGTATCAAATTGAATTTAAGATCGTTGAAAATGACACATATGAAGCGAATAAAGATAGATTAGATACCTTAGGAGCAAGGGCTATTTCTCTCAATCCAGAAACAAGATCAAGCAAAATAGAAATAGATATAAGCAAATTTGAATATATAGGAGAGAAAGAGCGTCATACGATTGATGGTCTATACATTTACGTATATGCTCCTATTATGATTTTACTTGAGAAGGTTAGAGCAATATGTCAACAAACCAAAGAATATCAGGCTATTGTGAATAGAAATACATCTAGGGGGCGAGCAAGAGATTTTTTCGATGTATATTCTATTCTGATAAATTCCCCAGGCATTGATTTATTCTCGAAAGAAAGTCAAGAAATGGCTAAGAATGTCTTTGCCGCCAAGAAAGTTCCGCTTGACTTTATTGAGCTTATAAAGGAATATAAAGGCTTACATGAGGAAAATTTTCAAGCGGTAAAGAGTACAGTAAGTATTGATAATTTGGAAACATTTGATTTTTATTTTGATTATGTAGTAGAGCAGTCAGAAAAATTACTAAATATAATTAGAAGTTCTTAGGATAGAAAAGACACCATTCTTCAGAATACTCTTTGTCTGACATGTTATATGTTAGGTAAAATTTATAAATTTTTGGCTTTTCTCTCATTATATCTATTTGTTTATCTTTATATGCTTCGGATTTTTCTAAGTAAAATCCTATGGCTTGATGATACGGATAAATGAAATTGAGTTTAAACAAAATGGAAGCAAGTTTATTAATAGATAATTTGTCAGCAGCTCTTTTATAGGCATTTAGTACCTCTGTTACACCGCCAGAATATGCTGGACGAACTGTAATATCAATTAAAGTTCTTTCCATGTTCGTAACGTATAAGTTTTTACCAAAAATTGAATTAATACGCAATACCCCAGCTTTTTTTGAGAATTTGCCATTCAGTAACATGATTCTATATTCGCCATATTGATAATAAAAAGATGGTTCTCTTTGAGGTTTAGCGAAAGCATTGTCTATAGCTTCCTGTTCTATAACATTGTCTTGTCTTCTCTTTTCACTTTGCTCAAAAGTTACATATACATCCTTAGGCAGTTGCTCTGTCAATCCAAGAAGAAACAAGCTCGAGTAATGAGACAAATATGTGTTAGCTTTTATGGAAAGGGCTATTTCGTATACAGAAACCTCTTTGTAAGCAAATCTTTTTATATTGTTTGAAGTGTAAGATGGATAACCAATCGCTGGAATTTCTATTAATGCTAGATGAGTATATTTGACTAGCTCATCTATAAATTTATATAGCGACATGGTTTCTGGTAAATCCCATTCTCGCCCTTTAGCTATTAAAATCCGGTTCAGATCCGCATCAGTAAAAACCTTTCTCTCAGAATTTTCAAGGTAAGAATTGATGTTATCGAGAGCCTTTTTGAATTTACTTGTTCTTGCCATGCCTAAATGATTAATATCATTTACCGGTGTTAAAGTATATATACTTTAACACCATTGTTAATATAAAAAGTTCCCCTTGTTGTAACTAACTGAAATACAATGCTTTATCTTAGTAATTGTTTACAGATATTACTGTTGTGTTAAAAGTATATATACTTTTAACAGTATTCCATTCAAAATATTGTGTTGTTAGACTCTTTTTTTGCTGGTAAGTATTGGTACAGCATAATTGGGCTAAACTACTCAATGGTACAATTTTCCCCGCGAACGGTCTTCACCCATGAGTGATTCTCACAAGTAAGGTACCTGTCTCCCCGTTCCGCTCGTCATCCCCCGCCGGCGGATTTTTTACGCCCAGCGCCCTAGCAACTTTCCTTTTGCATCGATTAACCCCGTAGTAGTTTGGTCAGAATATCCGCCGTGCTGTCCAGTTGGTGGTGAGATCGTAACCATTTAATAAACTTTCATTATAAAAAGCTGACAGATAGGGGATTTTTAATAAAACTCAGTTAAAGATCATAAAAATAAACCCCCCAAATTTACTTTCGGCGCGAATCACTATTAACGACGCTGGCAGAATAGCGCGAGTGTCGAACGAATACTGGGGAAAGCATCAAAAATTGCCTGTGGAAAACGGGCATAGTGAAATTTTATAAAAATTTTTTGGGACTAAATTTTTATAAAATCCTCATTATTAGAAACTTAGTAAATTGATTTTTCTGTCCTACGGACATCGAACGTCTTTATTTTACTTCGTCCTGATTTTTCGCCGAGACCGACATATTTATTATAAAGAGCATATAAGGGGTTCTTCTTCCAAATGGGCGGATTTATACGGTAAGCACCTAAATGCTCATTTAATTCTCTGATTTTCGCTTTTGCACGTAGTTGTACACCGTTCCGTAGGCGATGCCAAGTCGCTTGCTGATTTGGTTCATCGATACCCCTTGCTCAGACAACTCGTAAATGGCTTTCTGTTTTGCACCCGCTAGGCAAGGGCGGGAAATCACCTTACCCTGAGCCTTGGCTCTGGCCATGCCCGCCCGCACTCGCTGGCTAATCAGTGAACTCTCGAATTGAGCCAGTGAGGCCATTACGTGAAAGATCAGCTCTCCCGTAGGGGTAGTTGTGTCTATGTTCTCCTGATAAGATATAAAGTCAACCCCCAGATTCTGGAACTCCTTCAGAGCGTTGACCAACGCCTGAGTGGACCGGGCAAAGCGATCGTAACGCCACACCAGCACCACATCAATTTTTCGCTTACGCGCGGCCTCTAGCATGATCCGATACTGCCCGCGTTCCTCGCTCACTCCAGAAGCATGGTCGATGTATTCCCCAGTAATGACGAAGCCGCGCCTGCTGGCATACTCCCGCAAGGGGCGTAGTTGGGTTTCAGGATCCTGCCCCTTGTCGAGTGTGGATACCCTGGCGTATAGGGCCACCCGTTTGGATTGATCTGACAGTTTTTTGGCCATAGTAGATTATCAAGAAGGAACTCCTTTGCAAAGCTATAATTTTTGCCTTAAAATCGCCCTTGCAGCCCTAAAAACGGGGGGCTTTTTGAACACCCTTTTTGATAGACCCGCCCATATGCCACTTGACTTCTTATCCAACCCCGAACGCTTGCGTTACCATGTTGTTCCAAGCACGATCGAGGAGACGGAACTGCGCCAACATTTTCACCTGACTACGGATGACCGGGAGTTTTTGAAACGCTTCCGCCATGCGGCCAACCGGCTGGGAATTGCCGTTCAGATTGGCCTTATCCGGTTGATGGGCTTTTTGCCTGACAACTGGCGGGAACAGGTTCCGACCGAAGCCATCAGCTTCGTCGCTCAACAACAATGCGTCAAGCCTGGCCACCTAAGTTCCTATGGTGGACGACAGCCTACCCGGAGCGAACACTTTACGGCTATCCTCAGACACTTACGTTTCCGAAAGTGGGAGCCTATGGATGCAGCCCGACTGGAACCCTGGCTTTTGGTTCGGGCACTGGAACACGATGAAGAACGAGTGCTACTGGCGATGACCTGCCTAAAACTTCGGCAAGAACGCATCGTTCGACCTGCCATCAGCACACTGGAGCGGTTGGTGGGCGGCATGAACGAACTGGCATACCAGGAGACGTACCGGCGGCTGACGGCTTTGCTAACCGACGGCACCAAAATAAAACTTGATGCATTGCTTGAACTCGACCTGGATTTGGGAACTACTCGTCACCGATGGCTCATTCAAGAGGCGAAGCTCAGCAACCCGTCGGCCATTAACTCCACGATTGACAAGCTTTCTTATTTGACTGACCTGGGCGTTGCTGCCTGGGATACGGATTCGTTACCGCCCAGCCGCCAGAGACGATTGGCACTGCTGGCCCGCAACCGTTCTAACCGGCACCTGGAGCGGCTGCCAGACTACAAGCGCTATGCCGTCCTGGTGTCATTCCTGCGGGAGAGCTTGCTGACGCTGACCGATGAGTCGTTGAGCATGTTTGACGCCTATTGGGAAAACAGCCTTGCCAAGGCCCGGCGTGACCACGACCAGTACCAGCAGCAGGTAACGTCCGCAAAGGACACCGCCATGCAGACCCTCGGGCTGGCCGTGGCCTTGGTGCTTGATGAAGCCCAAACAAAGTCGAACGAGTTAAGAGAGGCCATTTTCGCCCGCGTTCCCCGTGCACAGCTCACGTTGGCCTGGGAAGCGGCGCAGGCGCTGCTTTATCCCACCCGGCATTCTTACCTGACGTTTCTGGCCAAACGTTATGGTGTTTTCAAACAATTCACTCCCAGGCTCCTGGGGCAGATGAATTTCTGCCAAGGCTATACGGGCGATGACTTCGGGGCGGCACTCAAGGTGGTGCGTGAACTACAAACCGGAAAGCGGCGCAAGCTGCCCGATCAGCCACCGAGCGACTTTATGAAGCCCAGCTGGCGGAAGTTCGTTCTCAATGAGCAGGGGGAATGTGATCGCCACCACTATGAATTGGGGGTGCTGGCGACCCTGCGCGACCGATTGAGATCAGGGGATGTATACGTGGAGCAGTCACGCCGATACGCCGACCTCAACAGCTACCTGATCCCCCCTGCCGAATGGGAAACTGCACGGGATGAGTTGTGCCGACAGCTCAATCTGCCCGCACTGAGCACGGACCGCATCACGCAGCGGATTGACGAACTGGAAACCCTGCTTCAGCCCATGCAGGAGTTGCTACTGGCTGGTGGCGATATACGGATTGAAAACGGGGAACTGGTGGTCAGCCGACTTACCGCTCAGGAGGCCCCCCCGGCTGTAAAGCTGTTGCAGCAGGAGATCGGCCAGCGCATGCCCGTGGTCGATCTGACTGACATCCTGGTGGAAGTAAACGCATGGGTGGGCTTCACCGATCACCTGCCGGGCCTGGAAAACGCCCACCGGAATGAGGGTCACCCCACTTTGCTACTGGCGTCCATCCTCGCCGCGGGCTGCAATATCCCCTTAACGGACATGGCTCGCTCGTCAGGACTCGCCTACCAATCACTGTGGTGGACCTCGTCGAATTACCTGCGTGATGACACGCTCAAATCAGCCAATAACGCGCTGGTCAACGAACACCACCGGCAGTGGCTGGCCGCCTACTGGGGGGATGGCACCTTCTCTTCCTCCGACGGCCAGCGTTTCCCCGTCAGCGGTAAAATTCGTAATGCGCGGGCTCTGCCCACTTACTTCGGACCCGGCAAAGGGGTTACCATGCAGACGCACTCCTCGGACCAGTATGTGCAGTACGGCAGTAAGGTGGTGCCTGCCACCCTGCGTGATGCAACGGTTGTACTCGATGAAATTGTGGGCAACGAAACCGATCTGCGCATCGCTGAACATACCACGGATACGGCCGGCTACACCGATATCATCTTCGCTTTGTTCGATTTGTTGAACATGAGTTTTTGTCCACGCATCCGTGACCTTGGGGACCAAAAACTGAGCAAAATAAAAGGGAAAGCGTGGATTTACCCAGATCTCAGGTTCACGGGCACGGTAAATCCCGACTACATCAGGCGTCACTGGGACGAACTGATTCGGCTGGCGGGATCCATCCAGTCCGGCCGGGTGACGGCCTCATTGTTCATCAGCAAATTACAGGCTTACCCCCGGCAGAACAATCTAACGTACGTGTTGCAGGAATATGGTCAACTGATTAAGACAAGTTTCATCCTTCGCTATTTGCAAAGCCAGCCGCTTCGTCGGCGCATCAACGCGCAGCTCAACAAAGGCGAAGAACTCCATGCGTTGCGGAGCTGGCTTTGGTTTGGCAGTGACGGCATGATTCGGCGTAAACAGCAAGAATCCCAGAACGAGTCTGCCCGCTGCCTAACACTATTGACCAACATGGTGCTATTATGGAATACGGTCTACATGCAGGACATATTGAAACAGCTTCAGTCCGAGGGCTATGCGATTGAAGAAGCTCACTTCGAGTATCTGTCGCCGGGAAGATACGAACATATCAATCGGTTGGGTAAATATTCCTTCACAGACCCCAATGAATCAGGCGTTCCGCGTCGACCCTTACGAAATTCAAACAGCACCCTAAATTCGTAAACTAAGGGCTTACCGTATAAATCCGCCCATTTGGAAGAAGAACCCC
>Ga0208814_1001276_pt1 | contig 12106 bp, 7 predicted proteins | sample MalvirAntarct_55_FD_184253 | JGI IMG/M metagenome (GOLD analysis project Ga0208814, IMG submission 184253) | Marine viral communities from the Global Malaspina Expedition - Malaspina viral metaG Antarct_55 (SPAdes) (version 2) | ecosystem: Environmental > Aquatic > Marine > Oceanic | place: South...
GGAGTGAATTTTGCACAGCAATATTTACCAGAGCTTTATGAAGCTGAAGTAGAAAGATATGGAAACAGAACACTAGGTGGTTTCTTAAGAATGGTTGGCGCTGAAATGCCAATGACGTCGGATCAAATAATTTGGTCAGAACAAAATAGATTACATATTTCGTACAATAACTGTACTATGCCAGCTGGTGGATTAAGTATTCAAATACCGGTAACGGCTGTAGGTGTTGTACCTCAGATTGTTAATGTTATTTCTCCAGGAGCAACAATTGTTGTAATGGATAACTTTGGTGGAGAGGCTAAATGTTTAGTAAGCGCATCTAACACAGCGCAAGCTGGTGCTGGAGCTGGTTTATTAGCTGTTCAACCTTACACTGCTGCTACTTTAGCTGCTGCTGGATTAGTTGGTGCTGTTAAAATATTTGTATATGGTTCTGATTTCCAAAAAGGAAGTACTACTGTAAACGCAGGTGTTGGAGCAAATGCTTTACTTAACACTGCTAACCCAATGGTTACAGTTGATCCTGCTTTCACTACATTTACAAATTCTCCTATTATCATTAGAAGTACTTATACTGTTAACGGTTCTGACACTGCTCAGATCGGTTGGGTAGAAGTTGCTACTGAAGATGGAACTGGAGGATATTTATGGTATCTAAAAGCTGAGTCTGAAACAAGACTACGTTTTGAAGATTACTTAGAAATGGCAATGGTTGAAGGTGAATTAAGAGTTGCTGCATCTCCTGTAGCTGCTTTAAGTGGTGGAACAGAAGGTTTATTTGCTGCTATTCAAAATGGTGGTAACGTGCAAACAGGGTTTACTGCTGCTGCTGGATTAGACTCTTTTGATGCTATATTAAAGAATCTTGATACACAAGGAGCTATTGAAGAAAACATGTTATTTTTAAACAGAAACACTGCTTTAGATTTTGACGATATGTTAGCTTCTATCTCTGGTGGATTTGCTGGAGGTACTGCTTTTGGATTGTTTGAGAATTCTGAAGAAATGGCTTTGAACTTAGGTTTTAGTGGTTTTAGAAGAGGTTCTTATGACTTTTACAAAACTGATTGGAAATACTTAAACGACGCTTCAACACGTGGTGCATTAGCTGGACCTGCTTCGATAGAAGGAGTTTTAGTTCCTGCTGGAACTTCAACAGTATATGATCAAATTCTAGGTACTAACATTAGAAGACCATTCTTACACGTTCGTTATAGAGCTTCACAAGCTGATGACAGACGTATGAAGTCTTGGTTAACTGGTTCTGTAGGTGGTGCTTTCACTTCATCTTTAGATGCAATGGAGGTAAACTTCTTATCTGAAAGATGTTTAGTAACACAAGCTAGAAATAACTTCGTATTATTCAAAGGAATCTAAGGATTCAAACAAGTGTAATTCTTACCCTCGTTATAACTACGGGGGTAATTATTACTTTTTAAATTATTTAATTATATTATATCATGGCAAAAAAAGAAATAATCCAACAAGATGGTTGGGAAATAAAAGACAGAAATTACTATTTATCAGGACCACATACTCCTTTAACATTAACAATTCCCTGTAAACACACTAGAAAACATCCACTACTTTGGTTTGACGAATCAATAAGATCTCAAAGAGAGCTTAAATACGCAACAAATCAATCATCAGTGTTTGTAGATGAGCAAAAAGGTGAATCAACAATGGGTCATATTACATTTAAGGATGGCGTGTTATCTGTTGAAAAGAAATTTCAATCATTACAAAAAATGCTTTCATTATATCACCCGTTAAAAGGGCATATTTATGAAGAGCTAGAACCTCAAAAAGTAGCTGACAACGAATTAGATATATTAGAATATGAAATAGAAGCATTAAACATGGCTAGATCACTAGACATTGATCAATGTGAAGCTATTCTAAGAGTTGAAGTTGGTTCGTCTGTTAACGATTTAAGTTCTAAAGAAATTAAAAGAGACTTATTATTATTTGCTAAAAGAAATCCAGTATTATTCGTGGAATTAGCAAAAGATGATAACGTACAGTTAAGAAATCTAGGTATTAAAGCAACTGAAGCTGGCATTATTAAGCTATCTCCAGACCAACGTTCTTTTACTTGGGGATCAAATGGTAAGAAACTTATGACAGTTCCATTTGAAGAAAATCCTTACTCGGCATTTGCCGCTTTCTTGAAAACAGATGAAGGTGTAGAAATATATAAGTCTATCGAGAAAAAACTTAAATAACATGTAATACTAATATAAGGCTCGTTCACTCGGGCCTTTATATTATAATAAAATAATTAAAATGGCAGTAAACGTAGATCAGGTTTATAAAACAGTCTTGTTAATAATAAATAAAGAACAAAGAGGTTATTTAACACCTAATGAATTTAATAAACTAGCTACTCAAGTACAGTTAGATATATTAGATAGTTATTCTGAGACTCTAAACCAGCAATTACGAGTGCCACAAAACGAAAGCGAATATGGCGATCGTTATAAAACAATACAAGAAAGACTAGATGTTTTTAAAGTTATAGGCGACTGTACTTTCAATGCAGCTACACTTACTCAACCTGCTTTCTTCACAACTCCCACAACTACAGGTATTGCATCTGGAACACAAGCATATACTGCAGTGTTAAACCAAATAGCATACCCACTTACAACTATAACACAAGCTCAAGTCTCAAACAGTACAATTGTTGTCACTGTTGATGGTATAGCTTACACTGACTTTAATATAACTGGTGGTAACTTTAATCTTACAGCAGGTGCTTTAGTACCTGGAGACGCTATATTAATAACAATATATGCTAATGATTTTTACAAGCTAGGTACTGTATTATACAGAGACGACAGAGCTGTAGAGCCTGTTCAAAGAAATGAACTAGCTATGCTAAACATGTCACCTATTAGTAAACCTAGCACTTACTTTCCTGTGTTTGTACAAGACGGAAGTAAAATAATAATATATCCACAAACAGTAAACAAGGTTCAAGCTACGTATCTAAGAAAACCAGCTGATCCTATATGGAACTTTACTTTAAGTTTACCAGTTACTAGCGCTAGCTATTATGTTTGGGATCCAACAACTTCAGTTGATTTTGAATTAGACACACAAGAACAAACAAATATTATATTACAAGTATTAAAGTACGCTGGTATAATAATAAAAGATCAATCTATAGTTCAAGCCGCTGCGAGTGAGATAGCTCAAGAACAACAAAACGAAAGAAATTAATAGAACATGGCTATACAACCAACTAGTAACGGATTAATAACTGAAAATGCTCAACAGTATTATCAAGGGTCTCAAGGATTTAGAGGTAAGGCTACGGGTGATTTAACAGGCCAAACATTTATAACTGATTTTGACAGTAATTTAATACTAGGTAGTTCCACAAGTTGGAATCCAACAGATGTTAATTACGGTTTAAATAACTTTAAAGTATACACTAGTTCGACTGGCTTAGCCGGTAGCTGGAGTGAGTGGATTACTGAAATGGAACTTACTAATGATAAAGCTATAAAGCTAACAGCATCACCAGGTGCTAACGCTTTTATAGTTGTTCAGCTAGGTATATTAGATGGTGGTAAATACGGAGCCACAGAAGCGGAAAAAGCCTATGGTCAAACCGTTGAGGACAACTATGGTAGCTACGAGTATGTAAAACTAAACGATGTTATAGCTAATTTTATAGTAGGTTACGTAGGCCAAAGCAAGTTAATATCACAAGTTAAAAGAACTGATGTAATATTTCACGCTAAAAGAGCTATGCAAGAGTTTAGCTATGATACTTTAAAAAGTATAAAGTCAGCTGAATTAACAGTGCCAAGTAGTTTAACTCTAGTGCTTCCTCAAGATTATACAAATTATGTTAAAATTTCTTGGATAGATGCTTTAGGTGTTAAACATCCTTTATATCCTACAAACAATCTAACAACAAGTCCTTATTACACTCAAACACAAGATGCTTCAGGTATACCTACACAAGATAGTTATGGTAATGACACAGAAGGAACTTCTATAACACAAGAGAGATGGCATAACGCTAACACTAATCTTATAGATGGTAACTTTACTAACGATTTTACTAATGACTTGTGGGCTTACAACTGGGATAATTTAGGTAATATTATAGGTGGTTACGGTCAAAGGTATGGATTAGATCCTCAGCTTTCACAAGTAAACGGATGGTTTAACATGAATGAAAGAGAAGGTAAAATATCTTTTTCAAGCGGTATGGTTGGCAAGTTAATAATACTAGAATATATATCAGACGGTTTAGCTTATGACTTAGATAGTAGAGTACCTAAGCTAGCTGAAGACGCAATGTATGCTTATATATTATACGCTATTATTTCTACTAGAATTAATCAACCAGAGTATGTAGTTCAAAGATTAAGAAAAGATAAAAGTTCTAAATTAAGAAATGCTAAAATAAGATTATCTAATATAAAGCTTGACGAAATAGTTCAAGTAATGAGAGGTAAGTCTAAATGGATAAAATCATAATATATGGCAGAGGCTAAAAATAGTTTCATTAAATCTAAAATGAATAAAGATTTAGATGAGAGACTTATACCAAGCAATGAATACAGAGACGCTTTAAATATAGCGGTATCTAGATCTGAAGGAAGCGACGTTGGTGCTTTAGAATCAATACTAGGTAATATATCTGTAGGTAATACAGCTAGTTCTTCTGCTGGTCAAATTATAGGTTATTTTGTAGATGAAACTAATAGCTTAGTTTATTATTTTAAGACAGATAACACTTCTAGTAAGTTTGTTGCTAACTCTATATGTAGTATTGAGGTTTTTAATCAAGGTAATAACACTAATACGGTGTTAGTTAGTGGATCGTTTTTAAACTTTTCTACAACTAAACGTATACTAGGTGTTAGTTTGATTGAAGATTTACTCTTTTTTACAGATAATAGAAATCAACCAAGAAAAATTAACATAAAAATAGCATTTGCAAATTCTTTATTTTACACTAGTGAAGATCATATATCTGTAGCTAAGTTTGCTCCAATATGTCCTCCTGAATATATAAATTTAAGAGCAAATGTAATAAACCCTTACTCCGCGGCTGACACGACTTTGCCATCAACAATGAGTAACGCTGCAGATCCTGACGTTGTTAGACTAGGTGTAAATGATTTTAGTGACGCGAACTTGTCTGTAACTAAATATAGAAATGGACAATTAATTCCTGAAGCAGTTTCATTAACTCAATGGACGGATTATGACACAAGTGGAACAGGTTGTTATGCTTATTATGGTAGTTATTTTGGTAACGAAGTTACTTATGGTGTTTTATATAACAAGTGGGCTGTTTTAGATACTAGAAAACTAGCACCTATAGGTTTTGAAGTAGCTACTTTAGCACAATGGACAGCATCGTTAACAGCTACTGGCGCCGCTGCTGCTCAATACAAAAGTACAAATTTATGGAGTTCTCCTCCAGTACAAGGTACTAATACTACTGGTTTTAACATAAAACCTGGTGGACAAAGAATAGCTACTAGTGCTGCTAGTGATTTCCAAAATATAACAACAGATGCTTATTTCTGGACAGGAGACGCTTTAGCTGCTGGAGCAAATCCTATTATAAGGTTTCCAAATAATAACAGTGTTATCGGTCTTACTGATACCGCTGATGAAATTATAGGTGCCTCTGTTAGATTAGTAAAAGATGTTAATTATAATGGATGGAATGGAGATCCAGACTTCTTAAAAGACAGGTTTGCTAGGTTTAGCTATAGATTTAAGTTTAACGACAATGAATACTCTGTAGTAGCTCCTTTTAGTCAAGATGTTTTTATACCAGAACAAAAAGGTCAGTTTGTAAATGATGATGAAAATCAAGCTTTTATAACCACTGTTGTAGAGTTTATGCAAAATTCTGTTAACAACGTAGTGTTAAACATACCTTTACCATGTATAGATATTATAACAAATTACAAAATAAAAGGTATAGACATAATATTTAAAGAATCAGATAAACAAGCTTATCAGATACTAGAGTCTATAGATGTAGATCAAGCTTTTATAAGCGCTTTAAACTACACTAATGTTTACCAGTACAATTATCAATCTATATTACCAATAAAAACATTACCGTCTAGTGAAGCTCAAAGAGTTTTTGATAAAGTTCCTGTTAGAGCTTTAGCTCAAGAAACAAGTGGTAATAGAATAATGTATGCTAATTATTTAGAAAGCTACACAGCTCCTAGAGGTTTAGATTATTTCACTAGTGTTAAAGATAAAACTACACAAGCTTTTACAGAATACCCTCAACACTCTTTAAAACAAAACAGAAACTATCAAGTAGGTGTAGTTCTAGCTGATAAATTTGGTAGACAAACAGACATTATTTTATCTACTAACGATGGCTTGTTAGACATTAATGGTAATCCACAACCTGGATCAAATGTTTTCTCTGATTATAACGCTGTTCAGTTTAACTCAAGCGTTGCTGCTTGGAACGGTGATACGTTATCTGTTAATTACTTACAACCAATACCAGAAAGTGTAAATGCAGAAGGTTTGTCAGGTTACCCAGGAGCTTACGCTCAAGGTAGTTACTATACAGTAGACATGGAAAATGGTAACGCACCTAATGCTCTATATCCTTATTTCAATAGCCAAAGCGAGCATTACTTTGTTGCTAGCGCCGCTATAGGTGTTACTTATAATACTGCGTTAAGCTATGCTGCATCACAAGTAGCTGCCAATACTTTAAACGTATATGTAAACGAAGGTGATGGTTGGATATTAAAAACACTTACAGATGATTATGCTGTAACAGAACTAGCAGGTGATAGAGTAATAATAACGTTTGTAACAGCACCAACAAACGGTTTTAATGTTAAAGTAGAACTGCTATTTACAAGCGCTAATTTACACTACTACAGAACAGGTGCTGCTAGCAGTACTCTTAGACCTTTATTCCCTAATTTTCCCACAACATATAACTTATACTACGCTGTAGGTAGAAAACTATCAGGTAAATACATAGATTACACAGAGATAACTAGTGTTACACCTGTTAGCGATGCTAATGGTGTTAGAGGAGTAGACTTTTTTACTAAAGAAGAAGTTGCTATGAGTTATTTATTTAACAATACGCCAGATACTTTTAGACCTGAACCTTCTATTTTTGGATCAAATAAAACTTTTGCCACGTATTATATAAATGTTAATGGTTTTTATACATACAAATTTGGTGTAAAACAACAACAACAAGATTATTATAACGTTTATTTACCTGGTGTAATTAATGGGTATATAATAAAAGGTGATACCGTGGAGCAAGGTGAGATTGGCTTTACTACATTGGTATCTGATAATATAAATAAAGTACCTAGAAACCTACAAGAAGTTGGTCCTATACAAAATCAATTTACCTCAGATGTTACATGGTTTCCTAGAGTAATAAACACAATAGCCTCAGCTAATTTACCTCAAACAATTCAATTCGACCCATCTTCATCAGCTGATTCAGTTGATTTAATAGGTACGGTTAAAGATATATATCCAGATACTATAGCTGCTTTTGCAAATCCTCAAACGTTTTCGCCTGGAGAGGTTAATGGTTTTACAGTGTATGACTATGACACTAGACCTTATATAGCTAAGTTTTCAACAAGAAAACCAATAGGTTTAGTTGAAAGTCTATATGGCCAACCAACCTCTGGTACAGGTAATTTTCCTTATCCACCAAATATGGCTTTAGCAGTTTATGAAACATCACCTTTCGTATCTCAGCTAGAACTTTTTTATGAAACTTCTTCATGTGCATTAATATCTGAATTAAATGTAGACGTTCAAAACTCAAGTACTTCTATAAATGGTTCTACTTTTGACGAGAATGGAGTTGTTTTTACAGAAAACGATCCAGTTGGTACAACAATAACCCCAGCGTTTTTTCCTACATCAGGTGGTCAATTAGTAACAAACTCTACATGTAGTATATTATACGTGTATTCTTACGATGTAAATAATCAACTAGACACTAATATAAATTATATAACTCAGTTCTCTTTAACATCTGTAGGTAACGGTAGTTTTAGTATAAAAACTGCGCAAGGCCCAAATGATCCAAGTGGGTTTTATGCTGGTGGAGCAACTGATTCTAATTATGCTGTGTCTACTAGAGGTAAATTTGAATGTACTTTACAATGGGCTGACAGCACGGGTTCTTTAACACAAGAAACAGTTACTCTTCAATTAGTTAATGATACACCGTTAATAGTGCCAACAGCTATACCACCTTTTCAATTAACAACAACAGAAACTCTTGTTTGTACTGTAAACGGGTCTAGTGGAGCTGTTACTTCTCCTGGTGCAAAAAACGGTTCTGCTATTCAACCAAATGATCCTGTTGGTTCTTATCCAAATAATACAGGTGCTGATTGGAGTAATTTTAATACTAGTCTAGGTTTTGGATGGAGTGTTGTAGGTGTTAAAAAAACAAACACGCAAGGTGTTGATACTTTTTATGGTAACTTTAACGGTGGTACTAATTTACAACCATTAGTAGATATTCATACAGGTAATGGTACTCCAACAACTCCAAACTTTCAGACTGACCAACCTAGTACAGTTTCTTCTGATGGAACAAGATTATGGGGATTTTCGTTAAGCACTGTAAATGGTGTTGGAAATACTCCTGGATCTTATGAATGGCAAATGAGAGTGCGTGACGATTTAGGTGCTTCTGCTGATACAATTATGGCCTATACTGTTGGCGCTAATGTATATACCTCAGTAGTAGCAACCGCTTATACAACTCCCCTAGCTAATACAGGTATGGGTCCTGTTGGTAGTAGTAACAGTGTTGTGGTTCAAGGTGCAACTAGTACTCAAACTTGGCCTTCTGCTTCAACTTCTGGTAATCCAAACAATGCTTGGACAGGTCAAATACAAAACTGGACAAACACCCCTGTTTATTTATATATACAAGCTTCTCATTACAACGGCAATCTTAACGGTGTTAGCACTACTAGAGCTGAGGCTTTTAGATCTCCTGGAACAGTAACAACTCTTGCTGATGGCACTAACGGTACAGTCAATCCAGCTGCTAATGCATATGTAACTAATTCTACTTCTACAGCTCAAACAACTAATTCTCAATCAGCTAGTGGATCACCTTTTAACGTTGGTAAACTAGCAGCGTTTAATCCAACACCTGCTATGTTAGCGGCTGGTGTAGCTCCAGGTATGAAATCACCTGCAGGAGGCGTGCAATATGATTTTAGTGCTTGTGCAATTATAAATGGTGTTGCATGGTTAGATAAAAACGATACAAATTCTGGTTCAGCAACTTTAAGCTGGTCTACATCCTTCTTTCCAGGTAATCCACCAACACCACCACCTGGACAACCTTTAGGTATTCAAAACGTTGTAAACACATCTCCACCTTTCTTTCCAATTACTGGAGGAACAGTAGCTAGTTCTGTATTTGGAACTGCTTATATAGCGGCTAACTTTATAGGACCAGAGGTTACATAAAAACTAATAAAAACAAGTGATAATATAATAGTATGGCGGCAAATATAGACATAAAATATTACAATACCTATGTTTTAAAGAAAATAAATAGAGTTGGAGTATCGTCTTCTTATGATTGGTACGTTGAAGAAGCTAGAATAAGAGGTGGTTATAATAACGTTCAAACTGGTTTATCACCTAGAGCTTTTTTAGCTTCAGACGACAATGCTCAACAAATACTAGCTAATTCTGTAATATACTCAGGCGTAGTTAATTCTAGGACAGGTGTAAATCAAACAAACGTATTTCCATCTGGTCAAGATATAACTAGAACAGTAGATCCATCAAAAGGTAGTATTCAAAGACTATATTCAGAAGATACTAATCTTACTATATTTCAAGAAAGAAAGGTTAATAGAGCTTTAATAGATAAAGATGCTATATACACACAAGAAGGCGTACCTGTTCAAACTACATCTAATGTAGTTATAGGAGCAATACAACCTTATAGAGGAGAGTTTGGTATAAGTAGAAACCCAGAGTCTTTTGCAGTGTTTGGTTATAGAAAGTATTTTACAGATGCTGATCAAGGAGCTGTTTTAAGATTGTCGCAAGATGGTATAACTGAGATATCAAACTATGGAATGTATGATTTCTTTAGAGATAATTTAAGAACGGTAGGTTCAGGTGATATAATAGGAGGTTATGACATACATAACAAATGCTACGTATTATCAATGCAGCCAACTTCAGGAGGTTTTCAAACATTAAGTTTTGATGAGCAAGTTAAAGGATGGACAAGCACTTATAGTTACTCACCAAGTAACATGTTCAGTATTCAAAGCAATTTCTTTTCAACTTCTTCAAATCAAATATATCAACATTACGCAAACCCTCAGAACACAACTAGAGCATCTTTTTACGGTATACAATATCCGTCAACTGTAACAACTATACTAAATGTAAATCCTTCTTTAATAAAAACTTTTAAAACTATAAACTACGAAGGAGCTGGTAGTTGGTCTTTAAGTTCTTTTGTTACAAATGAAGACAGTGCTAATCCTATAACTCCTTACGTGGCAGTTACTACATTGGCAGACATGGAGAATAGCTTATTTAAAAATGAATTCAAAAGAAAAGAAGACAAGTATTTTGCTAACTTAATAAATACTAGCGCGTCTACGCAAGGAGAAGTTATTTTTGGTAGATCAATATCAGGTATTAAAGGTTTCTTTGCTACAGCTAAATTAACAGCTACTAACACTAGTTTAGATACTCAAGATTCAAGTTTTACAAACGAATTATTTGCTGTATCAACAAATTACAACGAATCATCATATTAAATTAAATAAAATGAAAGAATTAAAAGTTAGAACATTAACTGATAATGACTGGGATACGCTATGTAAATGGTGGGAATCTTGGCCAGAGTGGGTTAATCCACCTAAATCATTTTTACCAGATAATGGTAAAGGAGGTTTTATGGTAGAAAAAAACAACAGACCAATATGTGCAGGGTTTATCTATATGACTAACTCTGATGCGGTTTTACTAGAGTGGATAGTTTCAGATCCAGAGTATAGAGATAATGATCGGAAACAAGCCTTAGAATTGCTTATATCAAGTGCTGAGGCTGCTTGTAAAGAAATAGGTAAAGTTCACATGTTTACTATAGGTAGAAATAAACACTTAATAGATATACATAAAAAACTTGGATGGACAGTAGATACTGATCCTTCGTATGAAATAATTAAAAACATTTAACAATGGCAGGAATAGCAGCAATAGTAGGCGCAGGAGCTTCTTTAATAGGAGGAGCAGTAGCGGCTAATCAAGCAAACAAAGCAGCAGGTAGAGCAAGTGATGCGGCGGGTAGAGCGCAAGCGGATATAAATAGAATAAAATCAGAAAGAATTAGTATAACTAATCCTTATTCAGGTAATTCTGACTTATCAGCTATGGCACAAGATTTAAGCGCTATGGTTTCAAATCCTTTTGCTAATTTAGCTGTAGCTACTAGTGCTGCTGAGATTAAAATGGAACAAGCCGATATTGCTTTAGCTAATTCTTTAGATACACTAGCAACAACAGGTGCAAGTGCAGGTGGAGCAACTGCTTTAGCTCAAGCCGCTTTACAAAGTAAAAAAGGTGTCGCAGCTAGTATTGAACAACAAGAGGTTCAAAATCAAAAACTAGCGGCAGATGGCCAATCTAGACAAGAGCAAATTCAAATGCAAGAAAAGCAAAGAGTTCAAGGTCTTAAAATATCAGAAGGTCAAAGAATGCAAACGCAAGAAGCTGCAGGTCAACAATACATGATGACTATGACAGAAAACAGAAGTAATTCAGATCTTGGAAGAGCCGCAGGTCAACAACAACAAGCTATGGCAAATGAAGCAGCTGCTAATCAAGCCGTTGGCCAAGCCTGGGGAGCTGCATTTTCAGGAGCTGCTGGATCATTAACAGCAGGTATGAAAGCTCAAGCTGGAATAGAGGTTGCAGAGAAAAATTTAGAAACGGCTCAAACAACATACGGAATTTTAGATCCATCAAAAAAATAAATATATGAGTGCATACGACAGTCCTACAATAATACAAGATCAATACGGTGCCAGTGGATGGG
>Ga0208814_1001279_pt1 | contig 12083 bp, 9 predicted proteins | sample MalvirAntarct_55_FD_184253 | JGI IMG/M metagenome (GOLD analysis project Ga0208814, IMG submission 184253) | Marine viral communities from the Global Malaspina Expedition - Malaspina viral metaG Antarct_55 (SPAdes) (version 2) | ecosystem: Environmental > Aquatic > Marine > Oceanic | place: South...
GTACTGGCCTAAAAAGACGGACTTCAAAAAAGTCTCGGCAAAAGAAGTTAAAGCCGTTATTGTTCAGCTAAATAATCGTCCCAGAAAGAAATTAAATTTTAAAACGCCCGCAATGTTAATGGGAAATCACATGGCTGCAATTGCGGCTTAAACGGTTATGCACTTCGGGGTTGAATCTGCCTGACTATTGTAGTGGCTAACAGAAAAAAATTAGTAAAGTTGTTCATATGAGGTAGTCTCCAATGGGTAGGTCATCATAAAGACTTGAACCATTCAGTACCAAGGACCGACGGCCAACAGGCAAGGTTGCACCAAGTAATATTCTCTTCATGATAGATGTCCTAGATTTAAGTTAAGTGCAAGATGGAATGACTTTAAACGATGAACCTGAATAGAAACTGAAAAGTTGATATGATCGATAATATTTTTTTTCTTAAGCGGCATTCGACATCAAGACTAATTAGTGTCTGGCCGATAGCATCTCTACTCATTCTAAGTTCGGAGAAATCAAAATATATTTTTTTGAGGCTGACAAAGGTTGTCGTGATCAAGAGTTCTTCGACTGATTCGTCTTTAAGTGATATTGTTTCGTGTAACGCAAAATCACCAGATTTAGAAGCAAAGCCTTAATTTTCCAGTACCCTAACTCATGACGATTAGGCCAAAACTAATTTGCAACTTCAACGGCAACTTTTGGCACAGGCTGTGTGAAAACGATAAATTTGACGGTTTAGTCTGTTCTCGATCGATATTCAATCGGCTGGCTCTGTTAGTTATCGCTAAATAGTGATCTTGGTTTTGTAGTGTTGATATGAGACGAAAGTGATGACTTTGGCCTTTTAGTAGGTATTGAGAGTTAAATAAACAACAAATTGCTTTTATCGACGAATGGCCGCTATCAGCTCAGATGTTCCCATAATGTTCATCATTCGTTTTAGATTGTAGGCAAGAACATGCAGATTCATTTCTATACTCACATTACATTTTCGCTTCATGAGAAAGTGAGTGGCCCCCATCCACATTTTAATGGTGCCAAATGGGTGTTCAACAGTCTGTTTACGAATCACAGGTAAGTCTGGATCGGCATCTAGCCTTTTTTGCATTGCATCAATTTCTTCTTCGTATATCCACCGTCTCATTTTCCTGGGCTCGCGTAATGAGGTAGTGCATTTTGATCTTATATTGCAGTCTCTACAGGCGATTTGATTGACATAGACTTTTTGTTCAAGACCCGCCTCAGTAACATTGCGTCGATGCGGTAGTTCATTTCCAGCTGGGCAAACATAGATATCCTGAAGCTCATCATATTGAAACTGTGCTTTGTCGAATATCCCTTTTTTTGCCGAACCTGAGGTGTTACTTTGTGGCACATTAACTGTCATTCCAAGGTCTTGCGTGGCCTTAATATCTCGACGACTGAAGTAGCCTTTATCGGCAATGATTGTTAGATCCTTCTTTCCTAGTGTTTTCTGAACTTGCTCTGCTACTAGGCTGAGTTGCCCTCTATCCGTTGTCATTACAATATCATGACTCACAATAAGATGGTGCTTTGTATCAACCGCACTTTGGACATTGTAACAAACTTGCCGGTCCATATGATGAGTTTTCATTAAACGTGCATCTGGGTCTGTTTGTGACACCTGTTTATCAGGATGCTCATTCACTTGTTTTTTAATTTCCTTTAGCTCAACTAAACGTTGCTTAAGCCATGCTAATTTAGATGCTGAAACTGTATTACTTGTACCGTTTTCAGCGTTATCTTTGGCATCCATTTGGCCCAAGTATTTTTGGATGCTCTTTTCGACTCGATCAATATGGAACTGTACTTTACTGGGTGTGTAATTTTTTGACTTGTTGTTTACCGCCTTAAATTTACTTCCATCAATAGCAAAGACGGAATCATCAAACATATTTAATTGGCGGCATAACTCAACAAACTGGCGACAGGTATTTTTAATCCCTTTGCCATTATTCTTTCTAAAATCAGCAATGGTTTTAAAGTCAGGTGTTAATCGTTCCAATAACCACATCAACTCAACATTTCGGTGACTTTCTTTTTCCAGCCTACGAGATGACTGGATTCGGTTGAGGTAACCGTAAATATAGAGCTTTAGCATAGTTGAGGGGTGATAGCCTGGACGACCAGTACCTTTAGGCACCATTTGTTGAAACCCTAAAGATTCCAAATCAAGCTCATTCACGAAAACGTCAATAACCTTAACTGGGTTCTCAACGGAGATAAAATCATCCAATACTTCTGGGAATAAAGTGGCTTGATGTCGGCCTTGGCCTGAAATGAAACGAGACATGGAGAATAACTCCGAGAAGATTAATCTAACTACTAGAATATATTCTAATGATTAGCGAATCTTGATCAAGAGTTTTCACACAGTCTGGGCACATTTACGACTGAGCCTTACTTGCTAATTGTGCGTTTTAGTTCGCCTCTATTTCAATAGTTGAGGCAGTGCTGACTTTTACATTTCTAGAAACTATATTAAAAATGTTTGGTCAGAAACATTAAGATTTGCAGCTTGAATATAATTTATTAAATTTCCTAGCACCCTTATCACTATAGGAAAGGCTGTACTTCTCAATCAAATACTTCCAGTGGCTCAAGTACTCACAATGGTAATCTTTATTCGGTGGCATCCATCTATCCGGACCCTTTGCGCTTTTTGACTGGTTTAACCCATCATCAACAGCTAGTAGATTTTCATAATCATTGGCGAATAAAGCCTTCTTACTCTTTGACCAAGAAGCCCCGCCATGACGGTGAGCCCAAGCCAAAGGAATAATGTGATCAATATCTAGATCGCTAGGCCTTGTGTATTTATTCCCGCTGTATGGGTCATACCATACGCCGTTGCTAACATAGCATCCGTCAGGAGACATCTTAGCAGGCTTAAGCGAACTTGACGCAAGAACCTCATGGCGAGTATTAATGCAATCTCGATCTTTATCTAACCAATGATCCCAATCATCCCTATTATATACTGAACTAAACTGGCGCTTTTCACGCCTAGCTTCTTGGGTAGCATTTTCAACTTGTAATTGAGCACGTTTACATTTTTCTGTGTGACAATGATATTTGCCTGTTTTAGACGACGTATGTCCTCCGTATTTGTCAACGCCTCCAGGATGCGCTATTGCTAGTTGAGTACAAAAAGAAAAGGCCGTAGCAAACAAAAATAACGTCTGAGAAAATCGTCGAATAAACATATTTATTTGGTTAAAATGTCGTGCTGAAATAAACATAAATATCACCAAAATGTTCTTATAAAGTTATGTCAACTTATTATTAAAGTGGAATCCCGAAAAAAGTAGATAGTTAAAGGGCTGCGAGATAATGTCTACTAAATGCCTTGACAGGTACTGCACCGACAGCAGGTACAAGGTTATGTAAATCGGCTTCCATTTTTTTAAATTGCGGGTTGTTTTTACCACAATTTTTGCGTCCGCCATCTTGCCAACATTGCAGTTGATGACCAAATTCCCAGGCGGGGACTACGTGCACCTTTAGATTTTATATGAGAAATACACTCTTTACACTTTATAAGTTGAGAATGTATCATAAATTAACTTAAATATATTATGTAAGTCAGGCTGGCAGATGAACAACGGAATGAGACGAGAAGTAACCCCCTCTGTTCACGCCAACTATCGCATAAGGCGACCAATCCTCCGAGTTAACGACGACGGAGAAATCATTGCTACCTATTCCCCCTCATCCAAGGGCACCCTCATCAAGGGGATCACACTACTGTATATCTCCACGTTTGATGAAAAAGCTCGATTGATCTCATATGAGCCAATAGATGAGGCCAACGAATTCATCCTCAGCAAGCACACCGCTGACAAAAAACTCGAAAGCCGACAAATCTCTCAAGCTCTAGTGCTGTACTTCACTCTCATCCTTGCTCAACAGGATGAGTGGGATAGAGCATTCGAAGAAGGTGAAATTGATCCAGATTGGGACGACCCCAGACCACAGTGGGACAGCTTTCCATTCGATAAGGCTAATAGACTGACGTACCAGTTCCGTGAACAGCTCAAGTATCAGGTGCTAGAAACGGAAGTTTTGGCCAGAACCACAGCCAAGGCCTATATGCGAGCAGTTGTGAACTTTTATAAGTATTGGATGTGGAAAGGAAAGGTATTTACAGGCAAACCGTTTGAGCTCAAAGAATTAAAGGTCGCCATTGCCGCAGGTGCAACCAGCATCAAGCCGTATATTCTTAAGTCGATCCTGACAACTGACCTTACACTCTACTTTCCAAAGTCAACCCGCACTAATGGACTTGCCTTAGACTCTGGGCGCCGTGGCTTGCGGCCATTTACCCGAGCTGAGTGGAAAGTGCTGCAAGGCATCATTACCAAGACCCGGCGAGTGATACGTTATGGAGATCACAGTAAAACACATTCACTAGCAATTGAGTTCAGCCACCACTTCATGATCTGCCGAGTTACAGGTTTACGATCAGAAGAAGCCGCGAGTTTGCACTCCGGACAGATTGTTAATCCCAATATGGAGATTAACGCTGAAGGTGTAGAGGTATACTCTCCGCCCGTACTTAAGCTTGGTGTGGGTGATGAATATGGCTCATTAACCAAGACCAATGAACCTGGAAACAAGTCACGTATAACCATAATCCCCGCACCAATGATGCGAACGCTCTACAAATATACCCGAAGCGCTCGTTACAAAAGGCGTCTCGCCAAGTTTAAAGAGTGGTGCAAAGTGCAGCTTGAACAGGGCTTGACAGACATTTTCGAAGGTGATGATGCTGTTGACCCCTCTAAGAACTATTTGTTCATTGCGCAAACAGGCAAGCCGATGATTCTTGATGTAGCTGAGTTCAGTAGACGCTGGATTGATGTGAGAAATACAGCCAACCATGTGAAGGTCGTTGAGGCTGAGATTGTCGGCTCACTTCATAACTTGCGTTCTACGTTTGCCGTTGATTTATTTCGCCATCTTCTCAAGAGCAAGACCCCAGATGAAGCCCTTAAGGTCGTACAAGGATTGTTGGGTCATGAAGACTTAGATACTACCCTGAAATACCTCAAAATTGCTCAGGACCTCCCTTCGGGTGATGAGATTTATGAGGATGTACTGGACTACATCGGGGCATTCGATGATGTGGAGGTTGATTAATGGTTCGTAAACGCACACCAATGCAGGCCGTTTCTGTATTACGAAAGGCGGACGTTACTTCTCTTACATTCGAGGACATGGTCCTTAGAACTACGACAGGGAGAGTGTTGCACTTAAATCGATTTCGGTATCGCGGTGTACCAAAGCTTAGATTTATCGAAAGTAATCCTGAGCAACTGATAAATGCCGGGCGTGATGAACAGGTCAGGAAAATCTTTAAATTGTCTTCACACAACCCAAACCATGCGTCTTACATGTTTGACGCCGGTCTCTGTTACTTTAGGTATTTAGACAGTATTGATTACTCTGGCGATATATTCGACTTTGAGATGATGGAAAAGGCTTTAAAGTACTTTAACCTTCAAGTGCTTAAGGGCGAGTCAAAGACAGCAGCGAGAAAGGTCCAGGCATTTCTGAGTTACTTTCTTATTCTGATTGGGCGGGATCAGGATGTTCGCAATTTACCTGAGGTGAATCAATCTAGGCCCTCAGAGCTGCTAGTCGCCTTCACAAGTGAAGAAATTAAGCTTATTGCGAGAGTTTTACGAAATGGGTTAATTATCTCTATTCGGTGCATTGAACGGTCAACAGCGCCGGATATGCACCCTTGCTTTGACGAAAAATTATTTGAAGAACTAGCCCAAAAGCAATGTTGGTCGACTAGACAAAAGGGGGCTAATAAGGCTGGCTTAAGAAATATGATGCGGGGAAGAATCCGCAATATTAATGCGACTAATAGCTACAGGACCTTCGCTAATCATGCTAGCCGTATTGCCCTTTATACTTTCTATATGCTAACTGGAATGAACACCAGTGTATTGGCGTCGATCCGGTACTCAGATGTTGAATTTAAAGACATTGGTGGTGGTCGTTATGTATTGAGTGGCGTGAAAGGTAGAGCTTCACACAAAGAGGTGGACAATGTGCTTGGGTTCACAAAGTGCACTAAAGACCTTATTGAGGAGTGGCTTAAAGCGTCAAAGTTAATTTATAAAAGTTTCAATCATAAGGCTTCTCTGGGTGATCCTGTTTTCCCGCATATTTCAACAACAGATATTATTAGAGACTTCACCGCCCATGGCTCGAACCCAACCCACATAAACAAAGCCCTATCGAAAGTACTTGGGTTTAACGTTAATGCCTCGCGACTTAGGAAAACTAAGGTAGATATCCTGATGCGTGTGACAGAAGATATATTTCTGGTCTCTCAGGCAGCAAATAATACAATTGAGGTGGTAGTCCGCTCGTATAGCAATGGTAATAAAGCAGATCATAAAAGAAATCTAAAGGCAACGAGCGATGCGCTATACAGCATTGCTAAAGGAGAGAATATCTCAGCGGCAGTTGAGGCTGCCAAGGCTATAAATTCCGACATCCTTTCTGATTATGACTACAAAGAGCGACTTCGTCGTGCTGAGATTCCTGCAACTACACTAACTCCTAGCGGGATTCGTTGCAAAGGGCCAACCCCCGAAAAGATGGTCTCTGAACTTAGGAGGGCTAAGAAACTAGGGACGCAACTCCCGGAAAAGGAGACTACATGTACAGATTTCTTTGCTTGCTATGATTGTGAAAGTCACGTTTTAGTTGCCTCTGAGACCGATATTTGGCTGATGATGTCACTCCATTATCAAGTGCTTCAGATGCGAGAGCTTCCTGCGAAGAATTCAATGCCTAAGGAGCGACTACATGAAATCGAAGCTGTACTTGGAAAGGTACTTAGGCGCATGAAGGACAAAGCGCCAGATGAACACAAGAAGGCAAGTTTAAAATTTGAGAAAGGAATGTTTCACCCCCTGTTTGAAACACGACACAGTCTCAAGTACGTAATGGGTGGTAATTAATGAGCATAGCTCGAAATGGGATTAGTTTTAGTCGAGATGAAAACCCATTCATTTCATACCATAGTGATGGTTCTGGTCAGTCTAGGATATTCGATATAGTGTGGGACTTTTCTACTTTAGGGCAATTTACTCACAAAATATCCTTTAAAAGTATTGGGGTCACTCATCGTAAAGTGGTTCAGTCACTTGTAGCGCAAATGATTGAGTACACGAAGGATAAATCTGACAGTGGCCACTTTTCTGTTTCTACTGTTAATAGCTATAAAAAGTCTTTGAGTCGAATCATTAATATATGGGGTAAATCTGACTTTAGTCTACTTGACAATGATCAAGACTGGGAAGCTTTTAGAGACTTGTTTAAAGACAGATACTCTGAATCAAGCATTAACATACTTAGAAGCTTGCTTAGTTTTCTTCACAAATTAGGCGTTATGTCGCGATATGTAACTGTAAAAGATTTTGAGCTTCTGGCTCGTAAGGATGGCTCTCCCAAGCAAGCTGTAGCTCTGCCACAACAGATGCATGCTCAAATGTTATTTGTTGCCGTCGAATTGGTTGAAACCCACCACGCTTATAGGCATGAAATATCAAACTGTATGGCAGCGTTTTGGGCAATGCGAGAGAGGGAGCTGCTTAAAGCAGTCAGAGAGTCTGGAGGTGATTTATCACTAAAGGAATTAAAGCCGAAAGTTAATCAGATAACAGCAATAAAATCTAAACAAATTGCTCGACCTCTAGCTTTGAAGAGCATGAGGTTGGATAGCCACGCGACGTTTGTATCTAAATTAGTTAGTTGCTGCTTTCTTGTTGTTGCTGCATTTTCCGGTGCACGTAAAATGGAACTATCTCTGATGAACCCTGATAGTTATCATGAGAGTAATGGCATACCATACATTAGCGGTTTCTTGTCTAAATCAAACGAAGGGATTCCGGTAACCGTAGTTTGGCAAACACACTCAATTGTAAAGAAAGCTTTAGAGCTCGCGTATGAAGCAACGGAATACGTAAGGAGTGCCCACAAGGTAAGGCTCGAATTTCAATTGGCTCAGCAGAAGATTCACATTGATACCTATAAACGACTTATGAGTGAACTTGGAAGTTCCTTCATACAAGCGTCGATGCGTTATGCAGAAAATCTTGAGCAAGTCAAAGAGTCATTTCTGATAACAAAGGTCGGTGGTAATTTGTTTGATGTATATGACTTTTTGAAGCCCGCTACTGAAGATGAAGTGCACGACTTTAACGTTCTCAATCCAACGCGAATAGGTGAGTTAGAGGTTGGTGGCTACCCCCTTAAATTCAGCTCTCATGACATTAGGCGGTCGTTTGCGGTCTTTATCGTAAGAAACGGGCTTGGTAATACTTTAACGGTTAAGGAGCAGTTAAAGCATAAAAATCTTAATATGGCGAACTACTATGCCCAGAATGCTGAGCTTGCACGTATTCAAGGACTGGTATTGGATGAGGAATTGTTAGGTGTGCTCGATGTAGCATCTGAGGGTGCAATTATTGATGCTTTGGACGATATCTACAATGGCTCAGAATTCCTGTCTGGGCTTGAGGGTGAGCGTATTATGGCGGCTAAAGAAGATGCCCTGCGCAAGGGCGAGAAGATTTATATGAGTAGGTCTCAGCTCCATGCCTTGGTAAAATTCGGAGACAAGGCTATTGTGATGCTCCCCTCGGGGGCGTACTGCACGAATCCTACCTGTGATCGCCTTTGTGCAATTTCCTACTTTAATTCGGAAGATAAGCCTTGTGAACATGAGGTAGTGACAACACGAGGTGCAAAAATGCGTGCGAATGAACGCATTAAACTAATTAAAGCGTTCAGCGAGATGAATGAAATGAACGACTACGCCTTATTCCGTATTTTGGTAGGGATGAAGGAAAAGATTATCTTCATCGAGAGCACCTTACGTAAACACAATCTCGGTTTTAAACCGTTTGATGACAAAATTAAGGCGGTAGCAGTATGAGCAATAAGGATTTGAGCCCTGAGCTGAAAGCAACCGAAGGTCGCTTAGAGGAGGCTTTGAAGCGCTTACTCGCTGGTAAACCTGTAATTGTAAAGGCCAGTGGAAAGCTTTCCCTGAACAAGATAAACAACGAAGCTGGGCTAGGTCATAGCTATGTTCACAAGTTCAAGGTATTCGTCGAGCGCTCCATACCTAAAATCGAAGCGTACAACCATAACCGTGATAAAGTTATGGCCACTGGATTGGATATTGAAATCGAAGCACCTGTGTCTGAAATTGACAAGCTTAAGGGGAAGTTGAAGAAGGCCGAAAAACAAAGGGATGAGTACCGCCTTGAACGCAATAACGCCATTGAGGCACGGAAGCAACTAGAAGAACAATTAGCTGAAATGACCCATAGGGCTTACCTGCTGCAAGAGGAAGTTCGCAAGCTAAAGTGTGAACCTAACCCCCAAACTGTGGTTACGCAGTTTAGGTGCTAGCCCTGTCATCAAAATTGTTGGTTTGATTATCACATTAGATAAGTACGATACTAGCAGTTGAACTAAAAAGCAGGACACGAAACAATTATTGCTAGAGCATCAGGTGGGCAATTTAAAATCGACCCTGAAGGTCTTGATCCAACGGTGAAATCCTTAGCAAGCCCTCATTATTCTGTTCGGCTTAAGTAATTGTTCATCAAAGATCATGGGTATCGAAGCAGATGTAATATTTATAAACAGGTAAGACTGAACGCTGTCCCATCAACAACATCAACAATGTAGGGTTGCTCATCACTATGCTGTCATTTCCAAAGATCATCATTACTACTTTATTGATCTCTGCACCATTTGCTTCACTCTCACAAGTTAAGCTCAGCACTAGCGGTATCTGCCACGACGAGCACTCTCCTAGTTTCAATCGGACTAAAAAGTACACAGCCTTTGATAGTCTAGATTCCTGTTTAGAGAATGGAGGGCGGCTTGTCAGAAATCAAAAGCGAGAAACGACTCAAAAAACATTTAATAATCAATCCTATGAAAGAAGCAAGTTTGGACGCGGTTGGGCTGACGATGACCTAGATTGCCAGAACTCCAGATCAGAGGCTTTGATCGAGAAATCTTTATCACCAGTCAAGTTTAAAACGGATAGGCAATGTCGGGTTGTTTCTGGAAGGTGGCGATCACTGTTTACTGGTCAAGACATCTACTCAGCCTCTGATATCGATATAGATCATGTTGTCCCACTAAAGTGGGCATGGGTGCACGGTGCCAATTACTGGTCATATGAAATGCGAATGGCGTTTGCTAATGATCAAGCGAACTTGATTGCAGTGGAAGCTTCATTAAACCGACAAAAGGGGGCAAAGGGGATTGATGAGTGGTTACCTCCTAAAAATCAATGTCAATATCTTTTGAGGTTTATGCGAATCAAAAAGAAATATGGCCTAGAGGTTGCGTCATCAAAAGAACAGAGGTATCAAGAGATTCAATCCCAGTACTGCAACTAAGGTGTATTGACTAATACTCGAACTTACACTATTGCTGATGAGTCACAACCTCGATGTAATCTCGCTTGTGAGTGCTGATAACCACACCTCAATTATTTAGAACTGCTAGAGGATTGCAGATAAAGAACAAATATCTTTTATGACCATCCCTCGAATAAACTATCTATATGATCTTGAAGCCTTTGAAAATGCTCTAATTCACCATTACAAATGAAATATATTGGCTTATTACCATTGAAAGGGGAATTATGATTTACCATATTAATAAAACCATAGATGTTTTCTGGGTTGTTAAATGTTACCCGTAAGCCAGCATGAATATTCAGGATATAGCTTATTCTTTCAACTTGCTCTTTGCTCAAACACATTTGCTCAAACTGAAGTGATTCATAGTTCTTAGGCAATTTAAGTAACTTTTGAATTTGCTGTTGGCTGCAGCTCCATTTTTCCAAGATCCTCAATACCGTTTTAAAACCTACTCGAACAACTCTTGGATCATTGCAATCGATTTCTTGCATATATATCCCTCAATAACTGACCCCATAATTTCACCACTAAAAACAACGATATTTCATTGTTCTTCCCCCCTGTGTTGTCTACACTTAGCTTGGCTGATAAGATGCTCTTCCATATTTATTTTGAGATACATGATCAAGGTAGCTATGCTTGTGTTCGCTGATTAAAGTAAATTTTTTATCGAGTCTGACACTCGAAACCTGCATTTTTAGTTCCCACATTTTAATTTATTTCGGAGTAATGAAAGATGCTTTTTTGGGGGGGGTATCCAGGCGTTCTAATTTTAGCTGTCTTCCCATTTATCCATGGTTGATTTACCCACCTTCATCGATTTTACTGCTTAGATGATAGTATGGTTTTTATCGAGAACTAATTGGGCTGTATCGAGTTTAAATAAGTACTAACTTTTTTCATTTTCTATAATAAAAATTCTATTTTAAAAAAATAGACACTTAGATAGATTTTGGAATAACTAAATTGACTTTAGACTTTCTGCAGCCGACCAAAATGCAACGATTTTCAGAAGAAATATTCCCAGACAAAACTTGCTTCGCATATCTGTTTTGTCGTGTATGCTTTTCGTGTTTGATAGAGCTGAAGTCGTTTAACATGAGATTTATACCATAAACGTTAATAGTTAAGTTATACGCTCTGTAGTGTTTATTGCAAGATTTATCACTTCAGATAATAACAGCATGCTTAAGATCCAATTCTAATACCCTAGGTATTGGCGCGATAAATACTGATAATGCTGTATTTTCAATACTCTCATAAACTTTAATATTAAGAAAAACCAGATTCATCTTAAAGTAATAAAGTTCACAAAATGATTCTATTGATAACTTGATCCCAATGTTCAACTTCTTTGAATCCGTCTATGTATACCATTTGGTTTGCAGAGCCAAAGTTTGTTGAATTTGCAAATCGAATAGCAGAAGAAATCCCCAAACAACCTGTAATATTTAGAACTCGGTAATCCCCCCTAAAAATAGTAGATTTCAAAAGTAGAATTTTCTCGTAATATATACGCAGGGAGATTCTGCATGAAAACATCAAAATTTAGCGACAGCCAAATCCTAGCAATTCTTAAACAAGCC
>Ga0208814_1001281_pt1 | contig 12078 bp, 6 predicted proteins | sample MalvirAntarct_55_FD_184253 | JGI IMG/M metagenome (GOLD analysis project Ga0208814, IMG submission 184253) | Marine viral communities from the Global Malaspina Expedition - Malaspina viral metaG Antarct_55 (SPAdes) (version 2) | ecosystem: Environmental > Aquatic > Marine > Oceanic | place: South...
GTTATCATTCATAGATATATCACCACCAAGTGATAATGTAGAAGCCATGTTTACAGCTCCATCAATATCCACAACATCAAGGTTAGTAGTTCCATCTACATCTATATCACCTGAGATGTCTAAAGCTGTACCAATAAGTGTTTGAGTAAGTGTAAGTTGTCCGTTAGATGCTATTGTTATTGCATCTGTATCTGATGCTGAACCAATAGTTTTACCATCACCAATAATTATATCATCAGTAAAAGTAGCTATACCTGTAGCACCCAAAGTACCAGCGATCTGTATATTAGTGTCTAACATAGAACTAACAATAGCGTCATCACCAATAACTAGATTAATCTTACCAGCTCCAACACCACCGTCTACATAAGTTGCGGCGATACCTGTTTCTGTATTGGAACTAAACATAGCTCCGACTGTATCTTGTATTTCTTCAGAAGTATCGAGTACATCAACCCATGATAGTACACCAGAACCATTCGTTTGAAGATATTGTAAATTACTTCCTAAAGCATTTGGCCATACTTGACCATCTAAATTGATTTTACCAGAACCGTTTGGAGTAATCTCTATGTTTTGATTAGCTCCGTCTAGTATTTTTAATGTACCTGAGTTAGTACCAGAGTTAGTACTTACTGTCATGTCACCTGTACCATTACTAGTAACTATGACATTCTCACCTGATGTTCCTATAAGAACTGTATCTGTAGCAAGGTTGACATTACCTGTTCCGTGAGGTATAATATCTATGTTTCTATTATCTGTAGTAACAAGATCGAAAGTATGCATGTCTAAGTCACCACCAAGTGTTGGTGATGTATCTGCATGAACTTCTGTTAGTCCTGTCTGATTAAAACTATGTATGTGAAGTATGTCACCAGCTGCAGCTCCTGAACCTAGAACTACGGATGTTCCATTAGTAACCGTTATATCTGAAGGGTCTAGTTGAACACCATTAAGATATACAGCTAAATTACCTGGTGTATAAGCTAGTGTTTCTGAATTAGCATCACTACCTGTAAATGTTGTTTGGTTAGCATCTGCTACATATTTGAAATCGTCAAACGGATTAACTCCAGCGAATCTTGAAATGAATAGTATACTACCTGTTGATGCACCTGTGTCTAGTACTACGGCAGTTCCGTTTGTGGCAGTGTAATCTGTTGGGTCTAATAAGATACCATTTAAGAATACTTGAATAGTACCTGAAGCATACGCTAATGTTGTACTATTAGCATCACTACCTGTGAAACTTGTTTGATTGTTTGTCGCTATGAACTTATAATTGATTAAGTCAAAAGCTGATGAAGTTTGTGCTGCTTGTGAAAAGAATTCTACTATTGTTGAAGTACCTGAAACAGTCTTCTTAGTATACATCTTTCCATCATAAGTATTAAGAGCTATTTCTCCTAACGCCAAATCTGATGCACTTGGTATTGCCCCTTCTGTAGCGGAACGTTTTAAAACTATATTTGTTGCCATATTACCTGCCTATTTAGACTATTCATTCACTTAACTCTATATAGAGTCTTTATGTATATTAATTAGAGATATATATCTCTTACTTATCTATTTATAACAGTTAGTATGTACCACCATCTATTGATGTTGTCCAGACCGGAACTCCGTTACTTGACGAAGCCGAAAGAATTTGAAATGATGTTGTCGCGTCTGATGCACCAGGAGTAGCTGTAACATCTAATGCACTAGAACCATCTCCATAAAGAACACCATTGTTTGAGAATGATGATACACCTGTACCACCGTCAGCTACTGCTAAATCTGTTGTTAATGTTAATGAACCGAACTTAGCTGGTGCTAGTGTATGTGATAAGTCACCTGTTGTAGCTCCTGTAAAGGATCCCGTTCCGACAACCAATGCATTGATTGATTCGTCCCAACCGATAAATACATTAGCTTCACTACCTCTTTCAAGAACAAGACCAACATCTCCTGATGCATCTCCTGTAGCTCCATTACCTAATTCGATTAATTTATCTGTTATAACTGTATTTGTTGATGCTGCTGTTGTTGTAGTACCATTAACTGTTAAGTTTCCTGATATTGTTACATTACCTAATGCTGCTAATGTTGAACTAGCTACTGTAGCATGTGGTGTCATTGTAACCATAGACACTTGAGTTCCAGCTGAAGCTATATCATTATTGAATGATAATACTCCGTTTGTTCCTGCTGTAATTGACCAATCATCTGAAGCGTCATCTGACTCATCAGCTTTCAAGAATAATGATGCTGTCTCACCTTCTCCACCAACTACTTCTAAAGAATCAGTATTAGCTACTACATTACCTGAACCATTTGGTGTAATTGATACATTACCGTTTGAATCTGTAGATGATATATCATTAGCATCAAGTTTTAAATTGTCTACTCTTAAATCTGTTACAGCTGAGTTAGTACCGATTGTTACAGCGTCAATAGCTCCTGAATCTATATTAACATTTGTAGTAGCTTGAGAACCCATGTTCACAGCACCTGCGAAAGTTGTGATTCCTGCTACATTTAATTTACCTACGATCGCTGTTATTGAACTAGCTACTGTCGCATGTGGTGTTAAGACTATCTGATTAACAACTGAACCTGAAATATCATTAGCTATTGTTAATGTATTATTAACATTAGATGTTAATGTCCAATCGTCTCCGTTGTCATCTCCATCATCAGCTGATAATACTAATAGAGCTGCTGCAGCTTCTCCTGCGTAAATACCGACTGTCGCTGTTTCGTTAGCTGCCGATTCGATTAATAAACTGTCTGATCCGATTGATACATTACCTGTTCCGTTAGGAGAGATAGTGATATCACCGTTAGAGTTTGTAGATGTAATGGCATTACCATCAAGTCTTAGATTGTCTACATTTAATATATGTCCTACATTAACTACTGTACCTGAAGCGAAGTCTGCTGAGTTAACATCAAATGTCGCCATTGTAGTACCAGCTGCTACGAATGTTAAAGTATCTTCGTCTTCTCCTGCTGCTGATTCTGCTGTAATTTTTGTATCTTGGTCGACATCAATAACTCCACCTAATGTTCCCCATGATGATGCTGCATATCCTTCGAATGCTGCTATCTGAGAGTTATATCTAATTTGTCCTGATGTTGGTGAAGACAATCTTTGAGATGTGTTACCGACTGGTAATCTAAATCCGTCATTCTTATTAATGACAACAAGACCTGTACCGTTAGGTGTAAGTGTTAAGTTACCATTTGAGTCTGTTGTAGATACATCATTACCATTAATAGTAACATTGTCTACGAGTAATTCGTTTAGTTTTTTGTTAGCATCAACTAATAATGCACTACTTGCTGTTGTTGTACCAGCTGTATGATCTAATAAATCTGTATAGTATTTACCACCAATTATATGTATCTGAGCAGCGTTTGAACTGTTTACAGCTTCAATATATAACTTACCTGAGACTCCATCATTGGAAGCATCATAGGCATAAGCCATTTCACCTATGACTAAATCATTAGTCCCTGGTGCTGTAGTACCCGAATTTCTTTTTATCTGAATAATTGTTGACATCTATTTTACCTTAATTATATGTTCCTTAGTAGAAGCCACCGTCAAAACCCGACGCTGCTTCATATTTTTGTGTTGTAGCATCAAACACCAATGTGTCACCCGCACTTGCGGTTACAGTTGTTGTATCTACATTCTTTAAATCACCTAATTCAAAGTTTTCTGCAGCTACTTGTCCTATCGCAACCTGTTTAACTGTATTACTAGAAACTGGGTTGACTTTAACTTTTATATTTGCCATTTTATCTACTTACACTCGGTGTTACCGATGCTTGCCCTTCCAATATTCTCGTTTTTGTTCCTGAGCTATCTGTAATCAACACATCATACACATATCTCCCACTTTTCATACTAGCAGTTATTACATCAGTTAGAGTCAAAGTTATTTGACCTGTGTTAGCTGATACGGCGATAGCAAATGTTGCAGCTACAGTAGAAGAACCAAAAGTTTTTCTTATCTGTCCTGCCGCACTATAGCCGGTTAGACTTAGAACATCTCCATTCGAATCAGTTAAACTGACTGTTGTAGAGTAATCTGCTCCTTGGTCTATGTATAAATTTGATACTGCTGCCATTTTCTCTTAATACTATTTATGTCTTAGAAGATTTTAAATCATCTATTTCTGTTTTTAATTCTTTTATTGATTCGAGTAATAATCCAATCAACCCATTGTAGTTCAATTTCTTAGTCATCTCGTCTGAATTGAATTTCTTTCTTTCTTGCACTAGATATGGAAGATGTTTTTCAACTTCCTGTGCAATCAATCCCATTGAACTTCTGTCATCTTTTTTCCAATCGAATGTTACACCTTCGAGTTTCATTAAAGTATCTAATGGATTTTCTATTTTTTTAATATTTTTCTTTAATCTTTCATCTGATGATACAGAAGATGAGAAAGCTATAATGTCATTATCTACATCTAGATTACCTGCATTATCTAATTGTGCTTTTTCATTGTTACCTACATACATTCTGTATAGAGCATTACTACCGTCATAGAGTGTGAATTCACCACCACTTCCACCGAAGTGTTGATTATTGTGTTCACGAACATCACTTTCTACAGATAATGTAACACTACCACTTGTTCCACCACCGTCTAGACCTGCTCCAGCTACTACTGCTGTGATATCACCTGCATTTGCTGTTGCACTTGACGCTATTCCATCTAATTTAGATTTTAAAGTATTTGTGAAGTTATTTTGTGTAAGACCACCATTTCCAACTGAATATTCTGTATTCGCTGTCATATCGTCAACTACAAAGTTAATTCTTCCGTTAGTATCGTCATAAGCAACACCGATTCTTGTTTCGGTACCTACTAACATAGCTCCGACAATATCTTGAACTGCTTCTGTTGATAATTGTGTATTATTGTCTGTCCATGGAACATTAACAAACATTTTTTCTGATGAAAGTTCAACAGGATAATTCTTACCACTTTCACTAAAACCTATCTTAACACCACCTCTAGTTGAACTAGATGAAAGAGGTAATGAGAAATTATTAGCACTTGCTGCTATTCCATCTAATTTAGATTTTAAAGTATTTGTAAAGTTATTCTGTGTAAGACCACCATTTCCAACTGAATATTCTGTATTAGCAGTCATATCATCTACGACTATATTTATTTTACCTGCTCCAACACCACCGTCTACATAAGTCGCAGCGACTCTTGTTTCAGTATTAGAACTGAACATAGCACCTACGATATCTTGAACTGCTTCTGTTGATAAACCTGCATCAGCAACCCATGAGAATGAACCGTCTCCGTCTGAAGATAGTATCTGACCTGATGAACCGTTTCCTGTTACATACAAAGCTGAAGCATCAACTACATTGTCATCAATTGTAGCTGAAAGGACTACATTATTTGATCCATTGAACGCTACAGTAGAAGCTGTTATATCACCACTAATAGAAAAGTTTTTACTTGTGGTTAAAGTTGCAGCTGATCCAGTTGTATTTTGATTAAGTGTTCCTACGCTGTAGTCTATACTATTACCTGTATCATCATAAGATACAGTAATACCTGACTCTGTATTACCAGAGACCATAGCTCCGACAATATCTTGAACTGCTTCTGTTGATAAACCTGCTGCTGATTGTGAAACCCATGAGAATGAACCATCACCATCTGATGCTAATATATTACCATCTGAACCGTTTCCGTCTACATATAAAGCTGCTGCGTCGACAACGTTGTCATCTATCGTAGCACTCAATGTAACGGCACCAGAGCCATTGAAAGCAACAGATGATGCAGTTATGTCACCTGTTATTGAGAAGTTTTTATTAGCAGCTAGTACTGTCGCTGTCGCTGCGTTACCTGAAAGAGCACCTGTAAATGTTGTTGAGGTTAGAACACCTGAACTAGGATTATAAGTTAATCCTGTGTCTGATTCTAATCCTTGTGTACCTGTTGCACCGTCTACGAAGGTTAAAAATGTGGTTTCGTCAGCTGAGTTATTTGCGGATATTGTAATATCGGCAGCTGTATTTGATGGTGTAGAAAATGATAAATTACCACTTCCGTCTGTACCTAAAAATTGTCCTGAACTACCGTTGTTAACAGGAAGTACTAAGTTAAAGTTAGCACTTATTGTTGCTGGAGCTTTAATTGTTACTCTATGTGAATTATCTGCATCTTGAAAACTTAAACCAGTAGGTGTATTAGCTACTGACTTCATAAATACTTCGTCTTTAAAGTAAGCTATGTTTTCAAATTGAAATGAGTTTGCATGTTCTAAACTATTACTAATTGACGAATCAGCATTGAATATAATACCACCGTCATTGTTATTGAATAGTACTGAACCTGCTAACTGCCATGAATTGACTACATTATCACCAGCTCCACTTACACCTTCATAAGAACCTGTAAATGAACTGATTCTAATAACATCTCCGTTACTAGCTGATGAACCTAGAACAACTGAAGTTCCGTTTGTTGCTGTATAGTCTGTTCCATTTCTAAGTAAAGCTCCGTTCTTAAATACTAATAATTTCTGAGGTGAATATTCTAAAACTACAGCTGAATTGTCTGCACCTGAAAAAACTGTATTACTTGTAGCTCCGTCTGATCCGTCATAGTCAAAGTCTTGGAAAAAGAAATATTGGTCTTGAATATAGTTAACAGCTTCAACTATAGAAGACTTAACTCCTGTTCGTAAGTTAGTTAATCCACCTACATCACTAGCTAAATCGTTATATTTTTGTCTCCAATCTTCAAAGGTTGAAGTGGTATCTACTGTTCTTGGCATTTTAGTCTCTCATTAATCTGTATAAGTAAATCTTTAATAGAATTTACTTCTTCTTTAAGTGTATTTATCTCATTACTCTGACCGGATATTCGGCTCTTTACTAATCTAGCTTTAACTAACGCTTGTGAATCAGTATTGATTACAGCTGCATTAGATTCATCTCTAAGTAAATTTGTATTGCCTTCTATCTTTATCATTATGTACTCAACGCTATTGCTCTAAAGTTTTCAATTAGAGGAATGTTTGAACTACTGTCTGATTGCATAACTATTTTAATAGAGAATGAATTAAAGTCTGAAAGACCTTCAATCTCATATAAGTATTCTTTAAAGTCTGTTGCGTCAACAGGTACTTGTTTTTTAATTGTAGCTAATGACCAACCAACATTTCTAAATGGTATGTTAGAGTCTGGTCCTAAAACTTTGTAGTAAACTTCTATCTCTGAAGAAGTACCAAGTGTATCAAATGCTCTATATCCATCAAACAATACATGAATAGCATTACCAGGATTTTCTAGTCTTACTTGTTTAGTCATATACACAGCAGCATTAGAATCACCTTTTGCCTCTGTTGAAGGTACGAAAGCGTTAGCTATAGAGTTTGTATCACTAGCGAAGTTTCCTGCAGTAGCTAATGAAACATCTGTTATAGCATCGACATTATTAATTCTGTTTTGTATAGCAATGACACCTAATGAATCTACATCTAAAGTTGGAGATACATTATCAGAACTAGAGAATAGAGTAACAGTTGTTTCTAAACTTTTAGCACCACCCATTTCATTTGTCTCGTTAATTGTTGAGGCAACTAGTTTAGGTGTTGCTAATGTATTATTACTGTTAAGTGTAATGTTAGAAGTTATTGAATCTTTAACAAACGAGTTTACTGGAGAACTTAATACTACAGGTTGTGTAGCTGAAGTAGCTCTAAATGTTGTTGCTATTGTTGTCTTCGGTAATTCAAAACTTGGAATCATTGTATGTAGTGTATCGAAATAAACGTTAGCTGTCGCTGTTACATTAATTCCACCACCACCTGTACTTTCCATACATTGTTGAATATTTGGTGTAGCATCATTCGTGTCTACTCTTGTTGGCCAAACTGAATTCGGTATTGTAATTAAGTACGAATCCATATCTGCTAATATTTTAGCTGAACCATCAGTTGTCTTAGCATCTGAAGTTCCTGCAGTATGAGTTCTATTAATATAATCAATAGGTATTCCACCTAATGTATCTTTTACAATATCAATTGTGTATGTTATAACTTTAGAATCTTTTGTAAAACTTATAGTATCACCTACAGCGAATCCTGAGCCAGGATTTGTTATTACAACTGAGGTTGATGCTGTTGTTGATGTAGTAATTGTCGCTACACATCCTACTCCAGTTGATGGACTTACCGCTACTCCAGCTAGGGATTGAGCGTCGGCCGTCATATTTCCTGAACCTGTTCTTGTAATTGTATCATCAGCTAGTGCAAAGATTGAACCTGTTCTATTACCGACCACACCTGTGATAGTAATATTTGATTTCTTCTCATCATAGTTACCATGTGAATAATGATAAACTCTGAAACACTTAGTACCTTCGATACTTGTAATAGGATTCCCATCTAACTTTTCAGCTTCATATGGTGAATTCTCAAACACTACATTAGCATTAGTTCCTGTTGAAAACTTACATCTGTTAAGAGTCATTTTTAAATCTTTCAGCTGATCAGCTGTCCAAGTTGAATTATTTTGTGATTTAAATAATGAACCAGCGTACGGTTGTTGGTCGATAAAGTCATTTGATGCTATATCTTTTTGCCCCATTTCTGATACCCAACATTTATATACATTAGAGTTTGTCATCACTACTGCACAATATTCTCTATTTGATTCTAAGAATACTGGTGAATCAAAACTAAACTTAGTAGCTACAGAACCATCTGCAGAAGTATTTACTGATGCTGGTGCTAAAGTCTTCTCACCAAATGGTAATATTTTTTGTGTAGGGAAACCGTTAGACATGTGTCTAAGTTGAACTGTTACTGGAAGAGATACATCTTTGTGTGAAAAATGTATGTCTATTGATGATGCGAAGATTCCACCTTTTTTATCTACTACGAATGACTGTGCTAATGGGTCTACATATCTTACTTCTTCAAGGTCTTCTGTTACAACTCTACCATTTCTTGTTGAAATAATTTCTTCTTGTACAACATTGATTGTACCTGATGCTGAATATAGTGCTGAACCAGATGAAGATGAAGCTTCATTAGTACGACTGTCTGTAATCTTTAATGATTTTTCACCTGTACTAAAACTTAATTCATCTGAATTAGGAATAGCAAATGAACATGAGATTTTACCTAAGTTATCTGATCTAATAGATGTTCCTAGTGCGGGATTACCATTCATTCCATATACAGAACTTGTAGGAGTTACAAAATTACTAACATCTATTCCGTCAAAGAATAAAAAGTAAGGAGTATTCGGTTTGAAGTTATCTGCTGTTACTAATATATCTCTACTTCTCATTGTCTGAGCAATATTAGTCGACACACTTCTATCACTTCTAGTAATAGCGAATTCTTCGACCACAGAAGTTTTAACACCAGTACGAGTTTCTCGTATACGGTGTACTACTATTACCTGGTCTTCTATAAACTCATCTTCATCCATTATCTTTCCTCATATCTTGGGTCATGTCTTGGTCCATGAATTTTATTTAATATTGTGTCACCACTTGGTCCATCGTTTCTTGGTGCACCCGGTCCACCTGCTCCTGCAGCACCCTCAACAACTGTTGGTGTATCTCGTGTTATAGAAATATCCTCAGGTGGCCTAAGTATAATTTCTTCTCCGACCCAATCTTGTACCCAATTATTCCATACAGTTCCTAATGCATTACCTACACCAGCTTCTACGGCATCATAATCACCTGCTACATTTCTTCTTACAGCTGGTAATCGTTTTGTATCAAACCATAAATCTCTTGATGGACTTAATGTAACTGTACCATTAAATAGTACAACATCATATGGATTAACAAATTCTGTTCCAGATGCTTTATCTATTGTTATATAGGCAACTTCTGTAAATGGTAATGTTATTATATCACCTGTCTGAACATAACCTGTTGATGCACCTGTATTTAATGTTAGGTCTACAAATCTAGAACTATGTTGTGGTCTTAGTGTACCTGTTGTTCTATCAACACCGATTTTATAATCTGGATGTCTGACATCACCTGTTCTATGACCTCTAAAACTATCTGTTACAAATCCTGACTTAAATCTATCAAGTCCATCTGCATCTTGTATTTGATAAAGATTTGTTTGTGATTCTAATGAATTTAAAGTAGAGAGTCTTTCTAAGTTTTTAACACGACCCTGTATTCTACCAATGTCTTTCATTGTAAATCGTTTGTGGTCTTGTGACGACATTCTTACTCTAGATATACTTTTTGTATACGCAGGTATACGAAGTGTATGTAATAGAATTGCATTACTAGGAACTGTCGGTGGTACAGGTGTTGTACTAGGTTGACCTTTAGAAACTATAAAGTCTCCATCTGCACTCAATGATATTTTATCAATTCTAGGTACAAAATGTTCCATTTTAGTTGTTAGTAATGACTGACCTGATTTAGGTAAATCAAAAGTAACCGCTCTTGTACCTGTAAATTGTTCTGAACCATATTTAAATGGTTGTGTTGCAATACTAGAAACATTAGTAGCATCAGTTGGGTCTAAAGCTGCTGATATATCGTGTAATGAATGTACATAAGACCTGAAGTCTACTGCATCAGAAAGTTCAATATCTCCGTCAGGTTCTAGACCAGAAGAATCTGTTACATTGGGAATATAGTTTGGTATATTTTCAAATTCTAAATCTGAATATGAATTAACTGTAAAGAAACTACCAGATGAAGCTGTGAAGTAATCAAATATTACTAATAGTTTACCTGTTGGAATAGGAGCAGATGCCTTTCTCTTCAATGATGCTAGACCATAATATCCGTCTCTTTGACCATCATCAAGTAACCAACTTCCTGATATATTTTTTGAATCGACTGTTACTGCACTACACGCTCGACTATTGTTAGATGTGTTTGTTGATGTTTCATTTGTTATTGTATCAGCAGTAGTAAATAATGCTTCAGACACATAATAGAAAAATATTGTTGTACCAGTAACTTGAATAATCTTACCAACAGCATCTGATACTGAACCATTGATTCTGTCTCCTGGGTTACCTGCGAATCCTGAAGCTACTGTTAACTTAGGAGGTAAAGCATCTGTTGCATCGTTAGATTCATATACAGCTCTTAATGCGTATACATCAGGAACACCTAATGTTATATTTTCATCATTAATATTTGTTCCGTATACATCATTTGATACGTTAGCACCCGCTGTCGCGTTAGCTGTTGAAGTGATTTTAACACCTCTTGATCTTTTTAAAGATTTAGCAGCATTGTTATTAGCTACATCTTTAGTAGCACCGTAAATTACTTTTAATATATCTGCTGCACCTAAAGGTGTTGAGTTACCACTCGCCATAGCTACTGCGCCACCTGAACCACCTGCTGGTACTAAGACAGCTGCATTTTCTGCAATATCGACTACACTACCTTCAGCATTATCTTCCGGATTAGATTCAGTACCTTCGGCTTCATGAACTGAAATTATATAATCATTAACGTCTTCTGCTAATAATACTTCATCTGCTACTCCAGACACACTACCTGTTCCACTACTTAATGTTAATATTGCTTGTTTTCTTATTACAAGTGATGCTGGTGTTATATCAGAAACAAAGTTTCTTGGAGTTGCCATTACTGATACAGTTCTTTCTTGTTCTTGTAATTGTGCTCTTTGTCTGATATACTTACCTTTATCAACTGCACTTGCGTTAGCTACTAATTCTAAAGCAGTATCTGTCGTGATTGAATCTATGATACCGATAACAGCACCAGTTGATCCAATTAATATATCACCTTCTTTTAATTCTTGTGTAAATTTAGTGTTGACACCTGTAACTGTTTTATCACTAGTTGAAGCTGCTGATACATTACCAGTCACTACACCTTGATTGTCTGTTGTAACTACATCAGCGGCGAATGCTGCTGCACCACTTCTTGCTGATGTTTGATGTACTTGTCTAACTCTATCAGTAGAGAAATTGACTACTGCTGATACAGCTTTACCACCGGTTGTTGCTTGTTCTAGTCTGATTGTATCGTCTGTAGTAAATGTACCTTCGACATCCATTA
>Ga0208814_1001283_pt1 | contig 12067 bp, 11 predicted proteins | sample MalvirAntarct_55_FD_184253 | JGI IMG/M metagenome (GOLD analysis project Ga0208814, IMG submission 184253) | Marine viral communities from the Global Malaspina Expedition - Malaspina viral metaG Antarct_55 (SPAdes) (version 2) | ecosystem: Environmental > Aquatic > Marine > Oceanic | place...
AATATCTTCACGATAATCTGTATAATAATCCCAACACAACTTTCGAGATTCAAACTCTTTATCTATTACTGCTTGCTTACAATAAGCGTTTATCTTTTCATTACCTGGTTCGAATATAAACAAGGTTAAAAACAAACCTACTACTAATACTACGTCCATGTGTATTCCTTATATTATCTAGTCAAAAAAATAGGCCCCCTAAAGGGCCTATTTTAATCTTACCAAAGAAAAATTAACTAAAGTTAACGTTTCCTGATTCAATAGCTACTGCACCAAGATAGTCAGCTGCATTACCAAGCGATGATGCTGTATTGTTTAATTCAATATAGCCATAGCGTGTCATGAAACTTACTGTTGGTTCAAATGTACCTGGATCCAGTACTACACCTGAGGACATTAGCGGAATGTATGGGCAATAGAATGCTGCCGCATCAGACTCGCTAGAGCCTTTGTAACCGATCAATACGTTAGCGTTATCTGCAGAGTATGTGTTAACATAAACTTTCATTGCATTGTTCAAAGTACCAACCATCTTTGTGTTAGTTGGAGCTTCAAAAGTGCCTTCAGTTGTTCTTGCAAACGCTGAAGTTGTAGCAGATTGTAGAATTGTTAGTGCAAAAGGACTAACAACAGCCCAGTTACCTGCGCCTCTACGTGTACGCTGTGCGATCTGATTTGATACTCTGTTGATTTGAACAGCTAAAGCAGCATGCTCGTCACCAACAAAAGTAGCAGTACCAGATACCGCAGCTTGATCATATGTTTGTCCTGCTGTACCTGCAAGAGTAGTTAGCGATGCTAATACTTCTTGGTCGATTTCAGCAGTAATTTCTTGTGCTAAAGCAGCCATGATTTCTGCTTCAACGTCAATACCGTGCATTGACTGTGCGTCTTGGGCAGCTTCAAATGTCCAACGAGCACTCAACTTACGAGTTTTCGCTTCAACAGTCTGCTTCAAGATTTGAATTGACAGCTTGTTTCCAGCTGCTGCTTCAAGTGCCGCTGTGTTATCAGCTTTACCGGTTGTAGTGTTACCTGAATATGCTTCAGCAATTTTGAATGGGCTTAGAGCCTCTTCGCCTGCTGATGCTCCAGATGCACCTGTACCAGCTGTTTCTGAATAACGAACACGGAGTGTGTGGATTTGACCCACAGGACCAGTCATAGGCTGAACACCAACTAATTCGTTAGCAATAACGGTTGGCATTACACGTCTGATGACGGGTAGGATAACTCTGTTAAGAGTTGCGACATTACCGGCGGATGTTGTTCCTGCGACAGCTGTCTCAGACAAATACCTACGGGTATTCTCTAAGGTTGTAGCCATAACACCTTTTTTGTTGCCTGATAGGCCTTCCAAAAGTGCAGTTTTCGTATCCTGCCAGCGACTTTCTAGTAGTTCTGACATAATTATCTCCTTAATTTAAACCAGCTAAACGTTTAATATCAATAACATTGTTATTGTTATCCTCGAGTGCTTGCTGTGAACTAGTGTTGTTGTTGTTATCTCTGTTGCCTGTAACTTCTGTGCCTTCTGTTAATCTTGTTGCCTTCTTAGCTGGTGTATTACCGTCGATAACCGCTGGTAGGTACTTATCAAACTGAGTTCTTAACTTCCCTGTTTGAACTGATTCCAGTAAATCTGTCATAATTTCACGTTGATCTGTTGCCAAAGGCGCCATCATATCGTTAATTAAGTCTTTTCTTGTTGCTGCTTCAACAATACGCTTCTTTTCAGTAGCTGTTGATTCTGCAATTAGTTTCGCTTTCTTTGCAAATGCTTTTGCTTCGTGTAGTTGCTTGTCTTTTAAGTCCACAACTTTAAGAAGTTTAGCAGTTTCTGAATTTTCATTTAGGTAGCTAGTACCATATTCAGATGCAAAGCTTTCGAAGATCTTACGACCGAAGTCGTTTTTACGTGCAGTGTCAATATCTTCTTTAAGCTGGTGAATCTCTGATGTAAGAGCTTTACTAACTGTTTCGGATACTGCTGTTGCACTTCTTTCGATAAAGTCTGTTTTGACTTTAGCAAAGTGTTTCTTAGCTTCACGTACTAAACGTACTTTTGTTTCTGCTAAGTCTTTTTTGTCTTCTTGGAACTCGGATATCTCACCTGCTAAGGCCTCTACAATAAACTCTTCAAGTTTAGCATAATTTTCTGCCATAACTTTCTTGTCTAAATGTAAATCTTTGATCTCAGTTGCTAATTGCTCAGCAACAAAACCTTTGAGTAAGTTTGCATTCTCACGTTGGGCAACAGCATATTTTGCTTTTGCTTCTGCAAGTTGTTTACGATCTTCTGTAAACTCTGCAATCTCTACTTGAAGTCGCTCAGAAAGCATAGAGTCGATAGCTTCGACCATAGTCTCTTTATCATGCTCATACTTTGTTGCAAATTCTTCACGTAACTCAGCAGTTGCCTGCATTTTGTTTTCCTGAATCTTTTGCGTCCATGCTTCTTCAATCTCAGCCTTAATTTCGGATGATACCACGTCATTTTCAAAAAGTGTTTTTAGTGCATCTATCATACCATTGTCTCCTAGTTTATTGGAGTCCACTGATTATGTTAATCAGTGATTCCTTAAGATACTTCTGTGCCTTTGGGTCTTCTTTTGTTGCCTGTGCAAATTCGTATGCCTTCATCCCCCCACGTGCATTCATTAAATGTTCGTATATTGGTGTTGGATATGCACCGGGGGCGCTGGGCTGAGCCACAACGTCCACAGTGATTATTTCAAAGTCGGAAACGTTTCCGCTTCCATCTTCGCTAACATTACCAGAGCCCCTACTGGAAACACCTAGTTTAACACCTGCTTCAAGCATTGTTTTAACTAAGTTCCCCATAGGAGTTGGTAATACTTTTAGTTTTCCATAACCGTTATCGCCATCCATCCAACATTCAGTTATCATATGGCTTACACGGTCAATGTTTATGTTAAGACCTTCTGGATGATCAACTTCTCCGAGAACTGAATATCCTCCAGACACTTGATCGTTGAGAGTTTTGACAGCCCTGCCTATTTCGGATACAGGATACACTCGTTGATTAGCGTTCCGAATACCACCTTGGATAATGATACCTTTCATATAAAGGTCTTTACCCTCGTTAGTATTCTCAAGTACTATTCCGGACTGGTCGAATGTCAAGTTCTCTCGTAAGTAGTTCATCTAGTCTTCCTTAACTTACTTGCCACCGATAAGTGATTTCTTATCAGTTGCTGCTTCTGGCTTGCCTTTTTTCTCTGCACCATGGCCTGGAGCTGCTTTTAATGATTTAGAAGCCTTTCCACCTGGTACATTGACATTGCCGCCGTCTTGGTCTTTAGGACTTGCGTCTCCTAGACCAGTATGATCGCCACCACTTTCTTCTGAACCTTGATTCAAGTTACTTGCTGTGCCTCCCATATTATTTGAGCTTGCTACAGAGCTTTTTGAGTTTGCTCCGTTATCGCCCATTGTAGCTGAAACTTTCTCTACGTATTCACGCATTTGTTCGCCAGCTGTTTGATTCATTTTAGACTCTTTCTTTGCATCATCATCGTCAGCATCATCATCGTCTTCGTCTGCTGCTTCAAAAGCAAATGCTTCTTCAGGCTCTTCTTCGCCATCATCTGCATCCATATCCATATCAGCTTCTTCGCCGTCATCAGCTTCTTCGCCGTCATCGCCAGCCATCATTTTTTCAAATTCTGCTTTAAGATCGTCTAATGCGTCTTCTAGGTCTTCAACACGATCTTCAACGCCAGCTTCTTCTTCTGCTTCGCCGTCGTCCATGTCCATACCTAAGTCTGCTGCTAAGTCGCCAGTTTCGTCACCACCAACATCCATTGGATCGGCTTCAACTTCAAACTCGTCTAAGTTAAAGTTTTCGTCTAGGTCTTCATCAGACTCATCTACTTCTTCATCAGATGCTTCGTCAACTTCTTCATCGGACTCATCTACTTCTTCATCAGATGCTTCGTCAACTTCTTCGTCTGTAGTTTCGTCAACATCTTTGTCGTCTTCTAAAAGACCTTCATAGATATCTCTTGATTTTTCTACCACAATCTCGTGGAATAATTTTTCTGCTGCGTCCTTGTCTTCATTGACAAGTAACTCTAGCATTTGTTCGAATTTATTGCGATCTGCCATTTTACTCTCCTATAATAATTGTACATACCGATTGGGTATGGGCTGTCATAATATATTTACTTTATATGCAGAAAAGTGCGTAGATATAGGCTCAAAACGAGCCGTTTTGGAAAAATACTAGATATTAAAGGATTTTTTGAAATCATTAACATGCATATTTTCAACATTATCTAGTCTATTCAATTCTGGGGGGCTAAAAAATTTATCCCCTAACACTCTTATATATCTCTTTCTAGGATTATTCTGACAAGTAATTATTGTCTGTTTAAGCCAATTTCCGTAGTACGTTGCCTTTTCTGTGGGTGCTTTGTAATTTTGTGTGCCTGAATATATATTATTAACTTGTGTTCCAGTGCCTTCGTAATCAAACCCTAATATGTAAATGGTATCAAAGTCTGTGTTTTCAGATGCATGCCATAATGCAGTTGGACCACTACTCCATCCTTTACTAGGTTGAAAAAAATTAAATCCTGTCATTTCTTGATAAGCTCTGTTAGGATTTGTCCAAGTTTCCATTTTATGTTGTATGCCTAATTTGTTAAGTTCTAAAACCATCTTAGTATCTACAGCTATTAAACAGTCAGGAACAAAGTCTCTGTATAATGCATTGCATCCGTATATTCTTCCAAACGGTTTTAGACTATGTAGACTTATTGGAGTTCTACTAGTACCGTTGCCAATAATAAATGCTATTTTTTGATTAGTCGGTGATTCAGAAACAGTAATACTCGGTGCAGGATCTAACGCAACATCTGGTTGTATTTTATGTTTAGTTAAATTTTTTCGAGCTTTTCGCTGAACTTTCGTTTCACCAGGAATATAAGTTTTCATTCATCATAACTTTATACAGGTTCTTGTTGTGCAATAGCAGCGATGCCGTACATTTGTTTTACGAACTCTAGTTCCTTCTGCTTATCTTCTGCATGTAGTTCAGATGACTTGCGAATTCTATTAATCTGAGATAACTTTAAACGTGTTTTCCTTGTATCAGTTTTTTTCATAGGAGTGTCATCGTTACCAGCCTCGTAGCGTTTATCGTCTACAGGCTCAATAGTTTCTTTATCAAAATAAAATAATTCTCGTAATATCATATTGTATTTATACCGTTTGGTCAGTTGTTGCTGGGGAACCAAGTTCGTCACCTGTAACTGTAGATGGTGCTTCACCACCTCCTCCGTCTACAGGCATTTCGCCATCGTCTTCTATTTCATCTTCTAAACCGCCAAGGTCACCTTCTATGCCTCCTGGACTAATTCCAGCATCCCTCATTTCAGAAGTAGCATCATCACCCATTGGTTGTAAATCTTCTTCGTTCTCTTCGCGCCATAATCTTTCATTTTCTGCAAGCTCTTCGTCTGACATACCTAAGAAACGTTTAAGTGCAAATCTATTTGACATATAAGGAATAGCTGCCATTTGTGTGTATGTTGGCACACGAGCATTATCAATTTCTGCTTGTCTGTAACTTGCAAAGTTTTGTGGAGGTTGAAATTTAAGATCAAACATTGCTGTATCGACATTAATTCCTCTTTCAAGAATATATCTTTTAAATTCTGTGTCAAACTCTCCAATTATTAAGTTTTGCAATCTTTCACAGTAGGTATTAAATCTTAATTCTTGTATGTAGGCTGTGCCAACTCGTCCGTCATTGTACTGAGCAGCACTGTCGTCAGCCCCGGTTGGTAGATAGCTGCTAGGGATTCGTAAACCACGTACGAGCTTATTAGTAAAATATCTAAGGTCATCTATCTCTCCTAAGTTAGTTCCGCCTGGTAGTGTTTCAACTTTTGAACCTCTACCTTCAGCAGTTTGTGGAAAAAAGTAATCTTCGTTAATTGACAAAGGGTTATATGAGCTGTCTATGACATTAGTTCCGCCCCCAGTCGCCGATGGAATACGTCTTTGATGTATTTCCGTTTTAACACGTTCAACAAATTGCATAGCAAGGTGTGATGGCATGTTACCCACATCAACATAGAATACTCTTCTTTCTGGTGCTCGCTGTACACGATATATAATAATCGCATCTTCAAGTAATTCTTTTTGCTTGTAAACTTTAAAAATTGTTTCTAACAACGAATTACCAAAAGGATAATTGTTATCTAATCCTTCGCTTAAACTTAAATGAACAACATGCTTTGCATCAATAGTTACTTCACCGTCGTCACTAGTAAATCTACTTCCGCTTGCTGATGCGTTAGGCTGTCCTATTTGTCCTCTTCCACCACTAAGTGTGCTTCCAGGACTAGTTCCAGCATTACCAATATTTCCGTTTGTTTGATACGGAGTAGTTGCAATGCCATCTCTAAAATTAAAATTAATATTTTTAATTACATATTGTTCAGGAGTTTTGCCTTCGCTTTCATTTACAATAATACGTACTACGTTTGCAGGATCAACATGAAACCAACGTTTAGTTTCTGGATCCCTTACAAAAAACTGATCTCCATATTTAAAACTGTTTCTTATTATACGGAATATTTTAGTTTCAAATTTTTGTAACTTTGCCCACTGTTGTAAGTATTGTCCAATAATTTGTATTTCGTTATTCGTAGCTTTATTTCTGTAGTCAACAATAAAAGGAGTATTGTTAGCTTTATTCTTTTGTGTACAAAATTCTGCGAGAATATCTAAGGCTGCATTTACTTCTGAATCTTGATCCATAGTATTGTATTGCCCATAGCGTTCAGTACGATTAGGACTACCAACATATACATCTGGCAAGTAACTTGAATAATTAGATTTTGCCGGCCCTGCAAGATTGCCACTACTACGTGCAGTGAACGGACTATAGCTACCGTTTGCGTTATCTCCCGTTGGTATTGGAGTAAAGTATTTTTTCCAACTCATTTATTCATCCTCATTACCCTGTTGACAGATGCACTGCCATGTCATTGCTTATACCAGCAGTATTGTCAGCGCCTTTTTTAGTATTCTCAATAATAGAGTCTAATTTTGTTAGCATCATTGTCATATTAGTATTTAGTGTAGCATTGCTTCCTGCGTTACCAGGAGTGATTCCTCCGCTGTTAAGTGCAGAGCCTCCTGCTGTAGCTACTTCTGAGCCGCCAACTCCAAGGAAGCCGCCTTCCGTTTTTGTAGACAATTCATTAATTTTTTTCATTTGTGTTGCAACATCTTTTAATGCAGTTGCATAAGATCTTACATGGCCGCTGTTTAGTGCTGTATTAACTTCTTTGAATACAGCTTTTAAATTTGGAATATCAACAAGTGATTGTACTATTGCATTTGCTGTTCCTAATTTTTTTAGATTTGCTTCTGCTTTAGTAGGATCAGGAATTGTTTGTACTTGTTCATTAGGACTAGCTGCTACTGGTGCTTGGGTTCCTGCTATGTCTAGTTCCTTGCCTTTGCCGCCGAGCCATGTAGGTAAAAAATCTTTAAAGTTTGGCATTTTAAAATCGAATGTAAAAAATCCTTTAACTTTATCAACTATAGATGTCCAAAGATCAGTTATACTAGGAAGTTTCATATCTCCAAAGCTAAAGAAGCTTTTAACAGTTATCCATGCTGTTGTTATTAATCCTGATATACTAAAGGTTGTATCTCCGAACCCAAACCAACCTTTAACAGTTTTCCACGCTTCGGTAGCTAATTTACTAATCGCAAAAGCTGCTTCCCCATCACCAAATCCAAACCATCCTGTTACGGTTTTCCATGCAGTAATAGCCAAACTACTAATACTAAATCCTAATGCTCCGTCAATGAATTTGAAATAACTCTTAACGGTTTCCCACATCTTTGTTACTACTCCGCTAATACTAAATGATGTACCTTCATCAAATGTAAACCAACCTGTAACTTCTGTCCATACAGTTTTAAGTAGTCCGCTGACACCAGCTGTTAACATAGAAAGTGTATCTGCTCCAAAGGTAAATGCGCCTTTAAGTAAATCCCATGCGCCTGTAAACAGGCCGCCAATCCCTGTGCCTATTGATTTAAGACCATCTGCTCCAAAAGTAAATGCGCTTTTAAGTAAATTCCATGCGCCTGTAAAAAGATCTTCTAATGCACTTAGTCCAAAAACCGTTGTCACGGCAGCTAGTAGTATCACAGGTATACCAAGTACTGGTGCTACAATTGCTAATCCTAATGCTACCATTCCACCAACAAACATTTTGCCCCAGTCAATTTCCCAGTCATCAAATGCAGATTTAATTGTATCTCCTAATAATTTTGAAATACTAAATCCTTCGCCTGCACCACCAAACAATCCCTTAACGTCTTTGTCAAGAGTGTTGCCTTCGCGATCAACGTCCACACCCTTTTTGCCTCCAAATAATGCAGTCATTAAATCGTACTTGCCTAGATTTTTAAAGAATAATTCTATCTTTGCCACGCCATCACTTAAGGCAGTCTTAAACATCTCCATATAAGATTTAAAATCATCGGATTTTAGAAAAGTAGCTAAGTCTTTAATTTTATCTGAAGCAAATCCTTGGAATGATTCAAGTGCAGGTAATAGAGCAGTAATTATTTGGCCTCTTAGTCTATTAATTGTTTCGCCAAACTGTTTTATGCCCTCGCCAGAGTCTTTCTCTGCATCTAGCTTGGCTTGCATTGCTTTCCATTCTGCGTCTGACATTTCTGCTTTGTCGGCTAATGCTGGTGCTATATTGTTTAATACTTCTGCTATGCCGTCGCCACCTCTAGTTAAAGATTCAACTGCTCCTGGTCCAAACTCTTTTATAGAACTTTCAATATCATTATTTACTTCTGCCATAAAATCATTTAGCTGCCGAGGATTCATATCTTTAACTTGATCAGCTTGGTCTCTAAATGTTTGCGACATTGCCATCATACCTTGAGCAGCATCGCTGTGCGGTATTCCGTCTGCCATATCTTTTAAAACGTCTTGGAATGCGGCAGGAGCTGCACCTATGTTTAGTAAGAATCTTTCACGCTCCTTGGGCAACATGCCAGCCATAGCAGCTCTTACACGAGTTTCTTCTCCAGCAGCTTGTGCTGCTTTCATTATTTCATCACGTTGTTTACCAGTAGCGCCTGCTAACAATTGCAATTGTTCACCAAACGCGGCTGCGTCTTTGGTATTCATTTGAGTATTTCTTCTAGTAACACCAAGTTGCATGTCTTGGAATTCTGCATAATCTAATAGTAGTTCGTTTAAGTCACCAGACGTATAACCTAAATTCATTAAGTCTTTGCCTGCAACTTGCCTTAAATTCTTTGACATCATAGCAAAGTTTTTAGCACCAGCAGCTGTACCAGCTCCAAACAGTTGCATTTGCTTTGAGTTAGTTCCAACAATAGAAACAAAATCACTTAGCGGCATTGCTGCTTCAGCAGCTATACGCCTAATATCATTTAATCCATTTCCAAAAGTTGCTCCTACAGTAGATAAATCCCTAAAGGAATTTACGTTTTGATCTATAAGCCCTGCTAAGAACGCTAGTTGATTTCCAATAAGCGGAATGTGTTGTGCAAAGGAACTTAAACTTGTTTCGCTTCCCATAACAGCACCAGCCATATTAGTTAAACTCTGAGCAAATCCGCTTATTGCTCCAAGTGCTGCACCTTTAATAGCTTTTCCATAATTTATTGTAGCTTTTGTAGATTCCTTAGTAGCCTTTGTATTATCTTTCTTAGATTCTCCAGATGCTCTCTCTAATGGGATAGTAGTGTTTAATTGTGCGTTGTATAATCTCTGTAATTTAGCTGCTTCTGCCTTTGGATCAATTCCTGCTTTCCTGGCCATAGCTTCAATTGAAGCAGTCAGCTTGGCTAGTGTTGCTTCACTTGCAACTCCATTCTGTCCGCCTACATTACCAATATCAATTTCTTCAGCCACGATTTAGATTCCTAGTTAAGTACCCATATAAATATATTTGATACATACTTACATATAATGTATTTATACGGAGAACAACATGGCAGAATTTAATCCCTTAACAGCTGATGCTACATTAAAGCAATTAGCCGGAAATGAAGAACAAAATCCACTAAGAAAGTATTTTAGGCAACCTAAAGTACATATTACATTACCTAGTAAGGGAAAATATTATCCCGAAGGGGCTCTTCATACTCCAGAGACTGGGGAGTATGCTGTTTATGCAATGACAGCAAAAGACGAGTTATCAATTAAAACACCTGATGCGTTACTAAACGGATCTGCTACTGTAAGTGTAATTAAAAGTTGTATTCCTGATATTATTGATCCTTGGCAAATGCCTAGTATTGATTTAGATGCAGTATTAGTTGCTATCCGTATTGCAACATACGGAGAGATTTTAGACTTAGAAACAAAAGTTCCTGGAACTGGAGAAGACAGATCGTTTGCTGTTGACTTAAGAAAAATCTTAAATAAGTTAGTAACATCTAATTATGATGATGTTGTTGTAATGGGCGAGATGACTGTTGGGTTACGGCCTTTAACTTATAAAGAGTTTACTTCTGCAGCATTAAAAACATTCGAAGAGCAAAGAATCTTCCAAACAATTAATGATGATAGTATTCCAGATGCTGAAAAATTAACAGCATTTAGTGAAAGTTTTGCAATGCTTACTGATCTTACTGTAAGTATGTTAGCAAAGGGTGTAATTAAAGTTACTATTGGTGATACTGTAGTAACCAATCCTGAACATATTTCAGAATTTATTAGTAATGTAGATAAAGAATTTTATCAAACAATACTTGATCATCTTGACACACAGAAACAAAAATTTGGCATTGAGCCGTTTAAAGTAGATTCATCTGATGAAGATGTTGCTGCAGGCGCACCTAAAACTTTTGAAGTTCCGATTACGTTTGATCAATCAAATTTTTTCGGATAAGGATCTTATCTTGGTCCGCGGATGAGATCCTAGAAGAAGTTAAACACATGGAAAATCAGCAAAAAGAAACTAAAAGTGAAGTTATGAAACTTTGTTGGTATATGCGAGGTGCAGTATCTTTAGACGAAGGATTTTCTTTAAGTCATGAAGACCGATCACTAATAGGTGATATTATTAAAGATAATATGGAAACTACAAAGAAAAGCGGATTACCATTCTTTTAAACAGATTTTAACAATCTTTGACGGTCCTGCGGACTTAACTTTTTAATTTGTGATTGTAATGCAGATAAATCTATTTGCGGTGCAGAGCTAATTGTTTTTGCTTTTGCTCTAGCAGCTCTTTTTCTAACAGCATTTGGCGTTTGACTTACTTGTCCACGAACCTTGCCACCTGTGTTGTTAGTACCTTTTGATGTTGGTGGATTAGGATTAGTTTGTTGTGTTTTTGCTCTAGGAGCAGTCTTTTTGCCGCTAGGTACCGGCGCAGCTTTTTTTGCTCCTGGTGCTACTGAAGGTTTATTTCCTGCCATAGCATGTTGTGCAGCTTTAGTAAGTTCAGAATTCAATGTAGCTTTATCTAAGTCACCTTTTGCAGTAACTCCATTATAGTTCATTGTTTTCATAAACGCAGCAAGATCTTCACCTGTTGCTTGTTTTAACTTCTTACCTTGACCACCTACGTATTTTGAAAATTTATTGAAAAGACCATTTGCAGTAGCTTTCATATCAGCTCGTGCAGTCATGTTATCAGCTTTATCTTTCATACCAGGAACTTTACCTAGCATCTTAGCTTGTAACGCTTTGTTCTTAGCTAATAGTCTACTAAAAGGAGCTTCAGTAATTTCATTTATTTTCATAGTTTAATCCTTACACAAGTATATTTATGTTTTGTTTAGTTACTTCGTAACTAAAAGTTTTCGCTTACGCTCTAACTACATGCACTTCGTTTAGCTAAGATAAGTTATATATGACACAAAGCATTATAACGAATGTTATAATGTTTTAATTTCATGTAGATTGTTTAGTCAGACGGAACTATTTCTAGCCCCGTCGTCTTTTTGGATAACCTCATGTGAGTTCGCCACAGCCAAGACATTGGAAATAGGTATTTGTTTATACACA